>JAABUS010006924.1_pt1 | contig 13398 bp, 10 predicted proteins | sample 5560161 | NCBI WGS metagenome assembly JAABUS01 (sample SAMN10711885, study PRJNA513376) | rock metagenome | isolation source: Antarctica rocks | place: Antarctica: Victoria Land, Trio Nunatak nord | collected 2016-01-04 | reverse complement strand
AGGGCGGTTGTGGAGGGGGGAGGGGGAGAGGGAGAGGGTGGCATGGTGTGGGGGGCGATGAGGGTTGGAGGGGTTGGGAGGATTGGAGGGGGGCAACTCATGGGGTCCTCTTGTTGGATGTGGACTGTTCAACGGGTCGATACATGGGTGTGGAATCTGCGTCCAAGTCCCCAAGGCGTGGAAACGTTGCAGAGTCGTTTGTACAATTCGTTGGTCCGTCGAACAGCGAGATGAGTGATTCGATAAATTATCAGTCCAGCCAATGACCATGACCATGCAGTGGCCACCCTGGAAATTCAGAGAAGAATGAACAGGAGCATATCAAAGGCTTGAACAAGTACTTGTGGTAGTGGTACGAAGTCTATCTAAGTAAGAACATAAGTCTTGTCCGATACGCTCTAAGGCGTCATGATGCCGTTATGCTAAGGTACCCCAATGCCTAAATGATGTGAAGCTGGTAACGACCAAGGTACTAAACACAAACAGCAATGGTATCAATTGAAAAAGACTCGCACCTGTATCTCCCACAACGCCCTCGCTCGGAATCCCACCATATTCGCCTATGCTACCTCCCTCCCTCATAATCACTCGCCCATTCATGGCCTACCCCCCCACCACCATGCCAGCCTCCCGCACCAGCCCCGACCCCAGGTCCAGAAACGTACCCATCTTCATCCTCAAAATAGCTGTCGGCACCACTCCCAGCATCGAAGCTGCTCCGTCCACTAACCTCCTCCAGATCGTCCCCTGGCATGTTATCCCACTGAAGCCCTTGCAATGCCGGGTACTGCGCCAATAACGCTGCTGGTAATGTAAAGCCCCCTCCATTGACGCCCGCACTCGGATTATGCATCGGAATTGCACCGCCCTGTACCACGAGCATCGATTCGTCGAATTGACGCTGCCGCTCCATCGCCTCTTCGTCTAACAGTGGTTTGATACAGATACGTCCGGCCTCGGAGCGAAAATGGCGCCCCAGTGCGTCGGCACGGGCGAAGCGGCGGCCACAGCCCCAAGAGCCACCGGTGCCGAGTTCGCCACGGCAGACAAATTTCTTCTCGCCCGAGTGGAGGCCTTCGTGACGTTTCCGATCGTGCTGGCGTGCGAAGGCCTTGCCGCAGACAGTGCAGACAAAGGGTCGTTCATCAGTATGAGTGCGGAGGTGAGAGCGAAGGTTGTAGGCGCGCGTGAAGCGTTTGGGGCAAAGATTACACTGGAAGGTGGCAGGATGTTTTTGAACTTTCCGTTCGCCAGAAACGGGGGGTCGAGTGGGATCGGCAAGCTCGAGAATATAGTCTCGATTGGGGATCACAGGGGTGGAGGATCGGCGGGATTTCGCGGAGGGTGATGCATCGCGGGAAGAGGAGTAACCGGTGAAGGAAATATCGAAAGGGGAGAGGGATCGATTTCGGTCGCGGTGTGGAGTGGTGTCGCCATCGTTGGATAGAGTGGAAGGGGAGGTGGGAGTCAAGGGCCTGGTGATGTGTGTTTCGGACTTTGCACGTATGCGGTTGGGGCGGCCTGATCGCTGTTAGTGCGTTGGGGTGCAGTGAGGAGTCTCGACGTACCTCGTTCGGGTGGACTTAGAGCGTCCAGATGATTCTCTGGGCGCAGCGGCTCGAAGGTTGGCTGACGTGATGGAGGTGCTAGTTCAACATTGATCTCGGGTGGCGCCATTTGGGCGGCCTGACCCATATCTCCGGAATCATGCCTCATGGTAAACTGGGGAAAGCTCTGGTTTGGGGAGCTTGTGTAGATGTCGGATCCGGGCTGGCCATTAAAGCTGTTCTGCTGCACTTCATTCGAAAGCATGAAGTTGTTCTCTTGAGGCAGGCCAAAGCCAGGATGGGGTGTCATCCGAGGTGATGGGTAAGGGCTGTGCCTTGGGCTGATGTGCTCTTGCTGCTGCTGGTGTTGCTGAATCTGTTGCTGTGGATCTGAGAGGCTGAAGGTGTCTATGCCAAGGGCATCGTGGTAGAGTTGTGGGTCTTGTTGAGCACCCAACATTGGCGAGTGAGCAGGGTCGAATGCTTCGAAGCTATCTTGCTGACCTAGGTATGGTGAGGGTGCAACTGACGACGACACATCAGAATGCTCTGAAGGTGCACGCCTGTGTCCTTGGAATTGTACACCGGAGAGCATACCCGCCCAGTCGGTCGGCTGCTGTCCATTTTGAAATTGCGCACTCGAGGGATCAAGGGATGCGTGCCTCGAATGGTCAGGAGAGAAGGTATGGGCTTGGGTTGAGGAAGGGGACCCATGCCCTGGTGAAGACCCGTCAGGCGGCATCAGATGTGGGGGTGTTGTATTCATGTTTTGGGGCGAGGACATGTTGCTCATGATGTCTGCTGGATTGATGGACTGATGGTGGGCTTGCATGTTTGCTTGAAGTTGAGGATCTAGCAAGAAGGCGTTCTCGAACGGCAAGCTTTGCTTGGTAGCAAAGCCTTGCTGTTGACTGAAATCTCCAAAGTCTGTAGGAGTATTCGATTCGAGTATGTTAGGATTGAATTGATGGTTGCTTTCGTTGGCCAATTGTGATGCCCTCCGTTGACTTGTACCATCAGGTTGGTATGACTGCCCGAGGTTAGGGTCACTGAAATCGTTGCTTGGTAGGACGTGTTGTTGGAATGGCAACTGCGGTGTGTTCCCGTTTATATAAGTAGGAACATTATATTGCATGGCACTCTCAGTATTGGATAGTGTATTCGACGAGTAATCCCCAGACGGAAAGTCCTGAGTATGAAACGAAGTATCTAGGATTTGCCCGTTAAATCGATGAGGCGATGGAGAGTGCCTTATACAGTTATGGGGCACGTTGCCAGCGGAAGAAGATCTTCCCCGGAGCAGTTGCGCTTCCATGACGATCTTGATACCTTTTGCTGACCCACTTGCCCAGACAAGAGCTATGGCCAAGCGACGATGGCTTGGACGGGCTGTGGAGCGAATCCTGTTCGAGCGATCCAGGCCGTCTCGGATGTTCTTTGGACAGCAGGATCTGTGAGGAGGCGGTGTATATGCACTCGAAGCACTCGCTCTCTACATAGGCGGACCAGTGGTACCAGCAATGCCCCACCTAGACGTGCCTAGGTAGCACAGACCTTACTTGGAGAGCGGCGTCTGTTTCGCGTATGTTGCGAGTCTCAGTATATGGGGCGCGGCGTTTGTGTTGACGAGAAGCTTCGAAATACTTGGAGGGTATAGTAAGCCAACGTCGTTCACAGCTGTTGTGTAGCCAATTGTGGGCTTTGACTTAGCGGATACTGGGGTTGGGTGCCTGTAGTCTCGGGTGTGTCGAGCAGCAGTTGGAGGCGGTGCGCGACGGTTTGGCGTGAGGTTATGTAGTGATGCGAGCGGACCGGAGGGATAGCAGCCTTACTTTGACGACGTTCGTAGTGTGGCACTTCGTATAGCTAGGGAAGCTTCACAATAGGTCAGTGACAATGGGATCATAGGTGAGGTAAGATAGACAGTCAGGATAAAGTCTAAGCCCTGAGGCTGCGCAAGACAGCCGAAGGATTGTGGGGGGTGTACCTGGTCCTGCTGAATACGTTGAGCGTCTGAAACACAGTCGTATGGGCGGGGGAAAGTCTGGATGTACGATGTCCGAGCTTCTGATGATCGCTGGAGGTATTGCTGACCGTCGATCTGAATGGCCGATGGCACGGCAGTTGGCGATGAAGGATGCTGGAGGAGGTGGGAAGGTCAATGTTTCACAGGACACATCGGGCTCACTGCTGTCCAAAGATAGAAAGAAGCCGCTGGAGGTCGTAGGATTTCCCTCGTGGAAGCACGAGTACCCTAGTGCCCTAGTGGGCGTCTAAATTCTAAAATGCAATCGACGCCCATACCAATCGCATAAGCGACGGATCCTTCAGAAACCCACTTCAGATACTTTACTCATTTCCAGTGCCTCTTTAGCAGAAGAGACCGTCCTACCGCCTTCACTCGTACAGAACATACTCCTACGACATCCAGTCAAGCATTCGGCTAGTGCGCCCTACTTGTGTCCGGTCCTTCTACCATTGCGACTCCGCCCTCTTCACGAATGTTTCAAGCGCCTTCTAGCCTACTTCCACCTTTGCACAGCCTTCTTGCACTCTCTGGCTTCACTTGCGCGAAGGCAGATTATCGCTCTCATAATTAATTCGTACTCTCGAGCTCTCATCGCCGGCGAGATAACGAGACCCAGTCGTCAAGGTCAACGGAAATAGCAGCAGAATGAGCTTCAATGCCATCCGACCGTCTAATTCGTTCAGGCATCGCTAGTTTCCAAATCGCTATAACCGCTCCACAGTATCCCAGTAATGGTGATATGGCCAAAACCCTAATTGATAGACATTGAACAGTAAAGTATGTATCATCACAACAAGACCCATACCCCAGAACGCTCACACATGTCCGTCCTTCTTTACTCCGTTGCTTTGCCTTTTCCTTTCTCTTCCTTCGCAGCTGCTGTGTCTCTGACGCTGCCCTCTCTACTCACCACACTGACCCCATCTCCGTCCGGCCCGCGGTTGACCACCCTCAGCTTCTCCTTCGGCACAGTGAACATCACCTGAACCACTCGTCTTTCAACCGCCGACTCAACATCCCACTCTTCGTCCTCTTGCCCCTGCCCGTTCGCGCTGCCTTCGACTCCTCTGCTCGGAGCGCCTTCGACGTCCCAGTCCTTGGCGCCCTGTCGTTTCTGCCACAACATCGTGCCCGTGCTTGCCGCGCGCCGAGGTACTCCTGCTTCATTGTGATGATACTTAGTTGGCGAGGATGAGGTGCTCAAAACTCCGTTCTCTGGCGATGCGGAGTCACTTCGCTCGGCTCCAGTGAAAACTCGGCGTACACTGCCCATCCAGTTTCTCGCTCGACTCTGGGTACGGGTGGGCGAAGTCGTGCTTTGATCAGGGTAGCCGCCAAGAAGCGCCTCGCCTTCGCTTTGAAGCCGCGAGAAAGATGTCGTTGCCGGCGTACAAGTATCTGACGTGTCGGAAGGGCGTGGATTGGAGAACAGCGTTAACGACTGAGATCGCCGATTGTTGGACCTGGCATTTCGTGCCAGGCTTTGCGCGCGCTGCATATCCATGGCCTGCACAGGACTGTTGACGTCGACGGGCCGAGCAGAGAAGAGGGCTGCCGAATGCTGTGACATGCTCCTGCTCATGTTACCAACCGAATGTTGCCAGGATTGTGCGGACACAGCAGAGTGCATTGATTGATCGCTGAGCGTAGAAGAAGTGCGGTCGGTCTTATCCGGTGAGAATCGGCCAGCATGGTGATGCATGAGAGCATCTGCAGCAGCCCAGTCACTGACCCAGTTGCGAACCTCAAGCTCTCGTTCATGTGCTGGGGACTGGGGAGAAGGCGTTCTCGATACGTCGGGATCAACGAAAGGATCAAGAGCCGGTGTTGAACGAAGGATGCCACCATTCTTACGTTGAGCGGTGCCTGGTCCTGCTGCCAGGTCTCTTTTGCCCATATCCTCGTCATATTCATCCCGTTCGTCAATGGGGTGAATGTTGCCAGAACCACGGGCTAAGCGACCATCATCGTAACGAGGTGCTGGCTGATATGCTCCCCGGGAATGCAGTGATCTACGGAGCCCTCTTGTCGGACTGGGTACTTCGAAAAGTAGCCCGGTTCTCTCCGCTTCGGTCTCGCGACTGCTTCTTCCACCAGAGCTTTCCTTAACCAATGGAAACGCATCTTTTGAAGTCATCTCTTGGCTACTAACGCCATACCCAGTCATGGATGAGTTGGCCCTTTTGGCGGTCATTGACAGATCGCGCAGCTCTTCTTCCCGGGCGTCTCTGCGACGTTTCAGTCGACGGCTGTACCAGAAGTAGACCATTACGACTATCAGTACAGCTACTATGCCGAATGTCAACCCCGCACCCAATCCCACCTTTTTAGAGGTCGATATGTATTCTGCATTCGGACTTGGTTTGTCGGTATTGCCTCCAGCAGTGATCGGACGTGCATAGCTGGAGGACCAGGTGCTCGAGGTCGCGTTGAAAAAGTAGCTGGTAATGTTCGGCGTGGGATCTGCTCTTTTCGCTTTTGTGCTACTGGATCCTGATATCGAATACCCGCCGGTTATCATCATGACATTGCCAGGAAGCATGACAGCGCCGTGACCATAGAGTCCACTATCAGTGCCGGGGCCTACCCCTGATGGGTTTGGAATGCTCCATCGCCAATCTGCGTCCCCACCGTAGCCCTTTCCCAAATCTAGAATGGCTAACTGAGGTTCAGCTGAGGTATTCACATCACCTACCCAGCCGCCAAAGACCACTACTTGCTTGCCATTCGACGTGAGTACCGCTGTATGACCGGATCTTGGATCTACGGTTGTAACAGCCCGAGCGGCCAGGTCGGTTTTGGGGGCCGTGGTAGACTGCTCGACTGGCAAGAAGCTCCAACTTTGTTCGGGTAACGAGAAAAGCGCGACCTGAGACATATTTATGAAGGCTGAATGCGTGTGCCCACCTAGCAGCACATAATTCTGATTTTGCTGTTGAGTCCCAATCCCGCTCGTCGAATGCAAGAACGTAGGTTGCAACGCCGTAATAGTGAAGCCAGCTTCTGCTATCGGCGGCCCTCTAGTGGATGACACGCCAACCAGATACTCTGATGTAGACTGTGGCTGAAAGGCCAGCATGGCATTCGAGTACTCAGCATAGCTGGTCCAGTCCGAGGAAGTCCAGTCCGTCTCGTTCGGGCACATTCCGCCAAACACATACAGTTGCGAGGTTGCCTTGGCTGTACTCGAGAACGCGATCCCCGATGCCAGATAATTTGCACCCTTCAGCTTAGTATTGTCTTTGTTGTCTTGGACAGATAAGTCCAGTTGTGTCCAAGTCCGGTCTGTGTTCGATGTAGCGTTACTCGTCTCATACTTCCACAGTGACGACCCCTGCGATCTATTTCTGCAGTCGCCCGCAAAAGCCAGTATGATTCCATTGTCCCCGATCGCAGGGGTGTATGCCTGCTTCGTAGTCGTCGAAGCAAATGGCAAGGCGCTCGCCAATGTGAGAAGTGGCAGGCTAGCAGCTTCCAGCGTCTCGGTTGCGTTTAGGATGACCAACTCAGAGTTCGATTGCGACGTGGCTGATGGTCGGAAGATGTAGTATAAAACATCGTCTTTGGGAGAACTGAGAATTCTGGTGGGTGTATATGGAAATGCTGCCATTTGCCCTGCGGCAGAGCAAACGAAAATTGATGGTACCGAAGAACGTGTTTATGGCATAAGGTAGGTGAATACGGGTCTCGAACGCTGAGCCTGCCAGCCTCCGCTGCCAGCCTTGCGGTCAGCCGAGCATCTCTGAACGTATGGGGCGTCGAGCTTCGCTGATGTTGCACGATTGATAGATGGGGCTCACAAATCAACAGCTAGCCTGCGCTCAATGGTGGTTGATTGTCCTTTGGAGGTCAGCAGGAGGGGCAAATGAAGGCCACGATGGTCACGACTGTAAATAGCCGAAAGACAATCGCAAACATGTGGGGGTCGTAGGCACGGTCCAAGGGTCTAGCTGAGCCGGATGGTGCACGTCGCCGACTAGCTTTAAGGGATTATCACGTGATCCAAATAACCAGTTGCGAGGAGCAACGATCGACAGGACCCTGGATCAGGCCCACCCCACCAAAATTCAACAGGTGTAAAAGAGCCTCACTGAAGTCGCGTTGGGTGTCTTGCCCAGAACCGATTAAGGTTGATTCCAATCGAGGGCAAGATTTGGGATCCTAATCCGCTGGATCTCCCGTTTCGATTCAGCGGCGTAATAGATTTGAAGAACCCAGGTTCAGATTATGAGCCAACTTATCAAGGTGTAACGATTCTGGGCGCAAATCAAATATTCATGGCGGAATTCAAGAACAACGATCGATGCACGTTCAGACATCAATCTCGGAAAGCTTGTGTCAATATTACCTTTGATATGTAATGCTAGTTGTTTGGGCATTGAAATCATGCCATGAGAGGCGCTTTCACCTCGGAGCTTCCCACTTCGCCTTATGAGCGTAAATTTTGATACAAGCCTGCCGCCCTAATTTCCCGTTGCCCGCTTCAGATGCCCACAATTCAAAATGAGGTGCCAAAGACACGAAGCTGGTTGAATGCGCAGACAATAGTAATACGAGAAGAGTCGCTGTAGAGTTGAGTGGTCGAGGTGATTAGAACGCCTATCCTAGGGCGAGGAATCTCGAAAAGATTCGATAATGATCAAATCCGGTATCATGGGAAAGCGAAAACATGTGAATCGTAGAATTCGTATGGTAGAAATGGCAGACGGCGTGTAGGTTGATAGCTGAGGATGTGTAGAGTTCTTCATGATCATGGTTATTTTGTGAGTGTGTTTATTCCGATATTGATCATTTCGTGGCTCGAAAATGAAGATCCACGAAGTTCAGCGTCTATGATACCCAAAGGCGTCACTTCTTTGGGCCCATCATCAGCAAGTCTTCATCGCTATCGGAGTCCATTTCGCCCTCGCCGTTATATCCAGCCTCATCTTCATCCGCGCCACTGGCTTTTGCCGCTCTGGGATGATTTCCAACAGCAAGTACAGGTTCGTCGCTGCTCTCCGAGACGTTCCTCGGCACGAGAGTTGAAGGCAATGTCTCTTTGGAGAATGGCAGATGACCGTAGGTGTCAATGGTGGCCGAGAAAGAAGAAGCACCACTGACGACAGAAAGAACACTGGGGTAAGAGAACGATTCGCTAATGCCGGAAGCCATTTGATCAGATGAGGAGGACACCCCGACTAGCGTTGCACGATTTGGTTGATCATAGAACAAGTCGTCGTCCGGGGAAGCCGGGCACGGTGTCTCTGGACTCCCTGATGGTACCTCAACATCTGTGGGACCATCCCGCGTGACCTCGACTATCTGACGTCGGAAGTTCTGCTCTTGTGATTTCTGGAAGGCCTCGCTTGGTGACTCTACCTGGGATCGAGAGGGTGTCGGTGAAGAACTTGGAGCTGCCCCATAAAGATCGGCTGGTGAGGGCTCCTCTCGCAAGATAGGCGGCTGATCGACATGTCCAGCTGCTATCGCAGAAGATATTGCCAAGCTCGGAGAGGCGTGCGGGTCGTCAATGATCGATGCGCTAGTACCGGCCGAAGATGATCGACTTGACCGTGATGGACTGTCTTGACCACGGCCTCTCTCTCTGCTCCGCATACTATGAACGAAGCGACGACCACCTCCATGGAATATCCCACCAAGGCTTGAAGATGAGCTCGTATCGATTGAAGTAGTTAATGACGTGAATAGTTCCCCAGGCGAGACGATTGACTCTTGTATGGCAGGCACGGCTGCCTTCACGGTTCTGGCAGAATCAGCGCTTGACAGCGTTCTCTCGGACATTGTTGGACGGCTGGCACGTGGGCTATTACTGGAGCTGTCGGTTGTGGCTTCCGTTGCCGAATCAAAATAGGAGGCATGTGCTTTGATTTCGGGGCTGGCGGCAACACTCTGTGATAGCGGATGCTCAGAACCTTCTCTTGAAGCACGTAAAGCCGTAAAGATTTGCTCGTCTCCCCGAAGACTTGGACGTCGACCCTCTTGACCGCTGCTGCTGCCCTTGAGAGCTGTTGAAGAAGGGCTATCAGGCGTCTTGACGTTGCTGTCAGTCCTCTTCCTGCCCTCCCGACCACGGACAACGGAGCCAAGTCTGCGTAGACCAGCTTTAACACGATCCACTAATGTGAGCGGAACGACCGCACTCGCGACATCTTCATTGGAGATTTCGATCCTCTTGCCTTGACTCTGTACTGAAGGATCTGTCTCATCGACCCAGATATCCTGATCGCTAATACCGCGTAGGACCCATGGATGATGTTTTACCTCTTTGATACTGATGCGTTTGGTCGGATCCTTGTCGAGTAGCCGTTCGATTAAATCGCGGAGCTCGTCATCGACCGCCTCGTACTCCAGGATATCGTCCAAGCGTTTGTAATTGGTCTCCGGATCTTTGTCCGAGTTCTCTACCCCTCTGAGGCGGACCCGTGGTATGAAGACTTCCTCACGAGCGATCTTCTCATACATTCCCATCTCGTTCGAGTCCACAAACGGTAGTCGACCAAAGATCATGCAATACAACGTAACACCAAGGGCCCATACGTCGATTTGGCCGGTTATCCGAGGACGTTCTGGATTCTTCTCGAAGTCAAAAAGATCTGGATCACACAGTTCGGGGGCGTAGAAAGCGGGTGTGCCAACAGTTTTGGCTAACTCGACAGCTTCCATCTTATCGGCAGCATCTGCCTCGGACAACTCTTCATTGTTATCGCCTCGTCTCAAAGGTTTGCCCAGGTATGATACTCCAAAGTCGGAGATTTTGACTTCGAAGTTGTCCGTCCAGAGTAGATTAGCGGGCTTTATGTCGCGATGGATGATGCCTTGGAAGTGGAGATACTCGAGACCGAGAACGGTCTGTCGGAACGCGGTCTGGGTTTGCTCTATGGTCAAGCACGGCACGTACATGTACTCCTCTTCCTCTTCGGTCCACTGTGTTTGCTCGTCAATGAAGTCTTGGAATCTCCATCGCAAAGGCACATCCAGAATGGGCTCTTCGGGTACGTACGGCCCGTACATTGTCCCCTGCAAATCTGCAGATGAGTCTTCTAGTCTCAGTTCGGACACTGCCTTGGTTGACTCCTGCCGTGATAATGAATCTGGTGTCACGGTTTCCAGTACCATAACATCGAATGAGGCAGGTTTCGGGGTATATAGCTGCTTCGGAGTTGAACTTTGAGGGGAAATCCCATGGGCGTCCAAGCTTGAGTCAGCCTGCAATGCGACGAAACTTGTCGCTCCGGTTGATACGCTTGGACCAACTTCTTTCCCACCAGAGGGTTTCTCTTCGTTTTCTTCACCGTACTCGAGACTCCAGTATGGACCAGCGACTTCCGCATCCGGACGTGCTTGCGACTTGCTCTTGTGCCTTTCCAAGTTACGAGCTTTCTCGAGGCGTCTGGCAGGAGCGCCTTGGTTGAAATGCTCGACTTCTTCGTGCTCGAATGTTTCGTTAATGCCGCTAGCCTTTTCGCGCTTGATACGCTTCATTTCGAAGGTAGCGACGGCTTTGTCGGTTTTCTTACGCCAGACAATCTCCCCCCGCGCCACGTACTCCAGAACCAGGTAGACTTTCCCGTGTTCGTCGTCGTCTATAACCTCAAGCAAACTGACAACATGGGGATGGCGCGCCTTCTTGAGTATGGCAACTTCTTTCTTGATCATGTCGCTCGGGTCACCATGCTTTCCGAGGCGTACCCTTTTTGAGAAGCGGCGTACTATCTTCACGGCCACTGTTTGCTGGTTGGTGAGGTGTCTACCGAGCTTAACAGTTCCATGCTGGCCGCTGCCAAGCTTTTCAAAAAGCTCGTAATCGTTCAGAGTCTTTCTGCCCGATACTGGATCTACATCTTTGAGAAGCTTGTGTGTTCTGAGAAAAGTTAGCAGGGACCGAATACGATTCACGAATAAGATATTATCGGCGATCAAAATGGGCTTAGATACGTGGAATGGATGGCGACTTACTCTATGGGTGCTTGAAGATGCAGATTCTGGGCGGGGTGCAAGGTGGGTGTCCGAACAGCATAATCTTCCAAGTCCTGTGTGGCAGGTCTATTTCTAGGCACCGAGGGCGCGAAAAGGCCTGGGCTTTGAGCTGGCGTGTTGCCGACGGTCTTTGCACCGGATTGCATCGTCGAGAAGTCCCTGGCCTTGGCCGAGGAGTCGGATGAGTAAGATACGTTATGCGATGATTGGGAGCTGCGAGTCCTCAAGGGGTGTGGCTGATAGGGTGGGGAATAATATTGTGATTGCAGAGCAGCAAAGGATTGATCTGGGTAATTTGGATACGCAGGCCCTTCTCGACGCCCTCTGGAGCCAGATTGACTCTTGAAGTTGGGGACGGAAGTAGGCCTGGCTGACCCAGCCTTGAAGGTAGTCGGACCGATGGCAGTTTGTGTCGCACAGTCTGTCCAAGTAGGCTCATGCTCAGCAGTAGAGTGGGACTCAGGAACAACTTCGTCACCACCAAGGTTGCGTGCGGCAACAGGGTTGGATGCAGGTCGTTGCCGTAGTTCATCGCGTGAAGTCTTTGTTAAATTAGCTATTCCAAATCCAGCTGGCCGCTTAGTCGTCGATAAATTTCTTATGGGCTCGTCCTTCAGCCTAGGAACACTTCGTGGAAAGTAATTTCCACTGTCATGCAAGATTGAACCGCCATTCCCGGATTGCTGGTTGGTTCTTGGACTGTTGTGCTCTTTATCACACGCGGAGACTTCAACCTGACAATCTGGTAAGTCTGCTGATCCCGATTGTAGCATTTCCATCCGGTTGTTTGTGGTTGGTGACCTGTTGCTGTTCGTCTCCACGGATAAAGGCTCTTGCAGACCTAATTGAGCAGCACCGTCCATGAGCTTTGAGCAGGTACTGGCAGAGATATCATCTGCTGCAAATAATAGTTCTTGGCTTTGTACTATCTGGCTGGAGAGTCCCTGGCTTTGGCTTCGAAATTCTTTCTTGTCCAGGGGAATCTCCATTTCCACTTAGTTTTCCTTGTATAGTGGTTATAAACCAATTCCCAAAGCTCGATGATCGAGATTTTTTGCTGATAGCCAATATTATCGATCCCGTCGAAAGACGAAATCGCGACCTGTTCGCATGTCGAACCCCAGCTAGTTCAACCGCTTCCTCGTTCCACTGGAGGGATGTATAGGTCCTAATGTAATTCCTGATCTCTCGCCAGCTGTAATCCTGTGAAAGTGTTGCCGTAGCTTGGTGTCTTGTAGTCCAAGGGACTATATAGTGTACGGTACGTAATCAGGTGCCTGTCGATCGGCAAGTGTCGATATCCAAGCGCGGCTGTGCTCTGACGAAAAGGTGCGGGGGGGACGGTGGACGGGCACTTCAATGGCTGCAATGCTGCACTGCAAGGTCAGGGTCAGCGACTGGCGAAGATTGTCAAAGAAGGGTATAGGCTGCCGCACAATTCGCACAGTGGTGAGGCTCGCGCTTTTCCAGACGTTGGATCAGTCACTGTGTATGTGACGTAGTGGAGGTATTTCTCGGGCGGATGTTGGCGAAGAGAATGTTGGTCTGGCGATTGGCATGAAAGACAGTCAGGTCGTTGATATAGGACGGGAAGGGTTCACATGGATCACAATGTTCACATGAGCTGGTAACAGGGGAACGGACTCGACAAAAGGCTGCGGTTGAGAGGGAAAAAGATCTACGAACGACGCGGACACCAAGACGCCCCGCAACCTTCGTCAAGGAGTTCTTTTAGCAAACGGTGCAGCATTAGCAGCATTAGCAGCATTAGCAGCATTAGCAGCATTAGCAGCATTAGCAGCATTAGCAGCATTAGCAGCATTAGCAGCATTAGCAGCATTA
>JAABUS010006923.1_pt1 | contig 13400 bp, 12 predicted proteins | sample 5560161 | NCBI WGS metagenome assembly JAABUS01 (sample SAMN10711885, study PRJNA513376) | rock metagenome | isolation source: Antarctica rocks | place: Antarctica: Victoria Land, Trio Nunatak nord | collected 2016-01-04 | reverse complement strand
TCCCGCCACCCGCGCCGACCTGCTGCGCCGCCTCGGCGACGCCGCCGGCGCGGCTCAGTCGTACCGGCGCGCGATGGAGCTCACGGCGAACGCCGCGGAGCGCGCCTTCCTGGAGCAGCGCGTGGTGATGTGCGTACCACGGCAAAGTGAGTAAAAGTCGTGGTCATCGTGCCCGAAAGTCGTCCCACCCATAGGTAGCGACGATCAGCGATTCGTAGGCCTGCTCGAGGATCGACATTTCGATGACGGGTACGGGTGCCGGGTAGCTCGCTGGGGGGTAGGTCGCGTCGAACCATTCCTGGAACGTGGGGAACGTTGGGCGCGTGGGGAACGCTGGGAGCGTGGTCATATTCAGTGTCCTCCGGCGGTCGGAAGCAGACTCGCCGATCGTCTTATGCTGTCGCCACTGGGCGGGCGACCCGGCCACATTACGAGTCGATCCGATGTGTAAGGAAGGCTATGCGGGGATCAATACGATCGCGGAAAACACCTAGTTGCCGTCGCCTCCTATCGACCTCTTGATGGTGTTCTATCACGGGCTTGCCGGAACTGTGAAACACCACCTCGAGCATGGCGACAACCGGCCCGGATTTCCAGATAATTTCCAGATACAGGAAGCCGACCAGCTGTCTGTCCAGAAACGCTGTAGGGCACACAGAGGGGCGGGGCCGGGATGACTCCGCCCCGTTCTCGTCACTGGTCTCAACGTCAACAGGGTTGCCCCCTGCCCAGGTGGTGCCTATGCAATGCGCCGTGCCCAGTGTCCACCTGGGTCCTGCGAGGTCCTGCTCTAGAGAGCCTGACGAGCGGCAAGCTGCCAGGCTGCCCAGCCGGTCGCTCTGTCCGCCGGGGTCAGCCCTGACCAGCTCGCGGCCATCTCCGCGGCAAAGTCGCTCGCGGTGTAGAACGGGTCGTCCGGGTCGGAAACGATCTCGCGGGCGGTGCGGCGCGCTTCGGCGAGCATGGCGTCCGTGAGGGGCAGCCGATCGGCGCCGCTCTGTCGGACCAGGCGCTCCAGGGCGTGCCCGGCACGGTCGGTCGGGAGCACGGTCCCGGCGTCGGGATCATCGTCGCGGTAGTCGGTCGCCAGGTCGTCGAGGGCGGCGCGATCGTCCGGGGTCAGCGGGTCGCCGGGCTGGGCTGGGCCGGGTGACGTCGCCGCGGTCGGTTCGGGTGCGTGGGCCGGGCGCCCGCGCCGGGTAGCGAAGCCACTCCAGCGGCTCGCCGCGACAGGGGCCGCACTCGCCGCGATCAGCGCGCCGGGCAGCGCATGGCGGGCCTGCCAGTAGGCCGCGGCGTCCTTGTGCTCGCCCAGGATCGCCGGGTCGAGGATCGTCACGGTGACGCCCTCCAGCTCCAGCGCCTGCCGGGTCCGGATCGCGCCCGCTCGCCCGGCATCGCCGTCATTGTCTGGCAGGATCATGGCGTGCCGGACACCGCGGAAGTGCTGGGGCCAGGGGTAGCGCGTCGAGCCGATCGCGACCACTGCCGCGAGCCCGCCCGCGATGATCGCCGCCGCGTCGAGGGCGCCCTCCACGATGACTAGGGGGGCACCGTCCGTGACCGCCGCGGCAACCGCCCCGCCGTTGGTGAGGGCCTTCATACCCCGCGCCGTGTCAAGCGCCAAGTAGCGCGGCTCGCGATCCGGCTCGACGGTCCGCCCGAACGCTCCGACTGCCTGCCCGTCCGGGCCTGCCAGCGGGATCACCACGCGCCGCCGGTAGTAGTCCCAGGGCTGGGGCTCACCGGTCTCGCGATTGATCGCGGGCAGGCCGATGGGGTCGCCCCGGTCGCCGCCCCAGCCCCAGCCCAGCTGCTGGGCGACGTCGAGGGGAATGCCCCGTGCCGCGAGATACCGCTCGCCGTCAGAGCCAGGCAGCCGGGCAGCATAGGTCACGAATGCGTCCTGGAGCCGCTGGAGCGCGCCTGGTGCAGGGTATTGGGGCGCCGGTGGCTCCGGGGTCATATGCGGGGCGTTGCGCGGCTCTGGGGCCACTACAGCGCGACGCAGGCGGTGGGACTGCCCGCCAATGGTCACGATCGGGTCACGCGACCGCTCCCAGGCGTCCTGACGGGCGCGCTGGGCGGGGTGGTCTGTGACGACGAACGTCGCGCCACAAACCGCGCACGTCCCGACGCCCTTGTCCGGGCTGATCCGCAGGGCGCTCCGGTTGTTGCCGCCATGAGCCGGACAGCGGGCACGGAGTGAGCCACCCTCCCGGTGGAAACCGTCGAGCCCCTCCAGCGCGTGCCAGGTCAACTCCCAGACCGGATTGCCCTGCCGGTCCCGGCGCCCGGTATCGGTCACGCCGCCGGTGCCTGCCGGGCCAGTCATCGCCGTGCCGCCGCCACGAACTGGGCCGCGCCGCTCGCCCGTCCGTTGCGCCCTGCCGCCCACGATGCGCCGGGGCCAGCCGCGGCGAGCTCCGGCTCACTGATCGCGAGGGTCAGCCAGTCGCGGTGCAGCGGGACCGTTCCCATCGCCCCGTGCCGGTTCTTCGCGATCTCGAGACAGAGCCGCTCGACGCCGTGCGGGGCAGGGCCGTCGTCGCCCTCCGGGCGGGCCAGGGCGAGCACGTGGTCCGCGTCGAATTCGATCGCGCCACTTTCGCGGGCGCTCGACAGCGACGGGCGGCTGTCTTTGGTCTGGTAGGCGGCGCGGTTCGTCGAGCTGATCGCGAGGATGTGGGCCGGGGTCCGTTTCGCCAGCTCCGACAGCCGCTGCGACGTCCGCTCGACGCGCATCCGGGCGTCCCGTTCGGTCGCATCGGTGGCGGCGAGCCGCTGGAGATAGTCGGTCACGATCAGTGGGGGGCCAGCGTCCGGGTGCCGGTTGGTCAGCTCCGCGACGTAGCCCTCCAGGGCGTCGAGGGTGGTCTGGCGCCCGCCGTCGAGGAAGTAGAGCGATTGCCCGTCGCGCCGGAACGTCTCGACCGCTGGGGCCAGCCGGTCGAGGGGGAACTCGCCCCGCTCGACGGCGCGCACTGATCGGCCACCGATCCGGGCAATCGTCCGCAGGATCAGCGACGCGGCGCTGTTCTCATAGCTCAGGTAGAGCACCGGCGCGCCCTGGGTGGCGACGTGGTAGGCGATCTGGGCGGCGAGGGTCGTTTTGCCCTGTCCGGGCTGGGCGATCAGGATGGTCAGGCGCGCTGCTTGGAGCCCGCCCAGGCGATCGTCGAGCGTCGCCAGGCCGGTCAGCCAGCCCATGAGGGGCAAGCCCGTGGCGCGGTAGTGGTCGATCCGGCGCTGGAGATCGTCGAGCACGCCGCCCAGCTGGGCCGGCGCCGGGGTCAGCGGCGCCGGGGTATCCGCCATCGCCGCGGCGTAGAGCGCCAGGGCCTGCCGGACGGTCTCGACGGGCCAGCCGTCGCGTCGAGCCTGTCCCGCCATCGCGACCAGCTCGCGGATGTGTTGCGGCTCCAGGTCGTCGAGGGTCGGGATCGGGCCGGTGGTATCGTGGGGGTCGCCCATTAGGTGACAGCCTCTCTAGGTCGAGTCTGGGTCGAGCCCCGGCGTGTGTTCCCGCACCGCCGGGGCGCTTTCGTTCGTGCGCCGGGGCTTCCGGCTGCCGCGACGGGGCGTCCATACACCACCACCGCCCTCCCACCATGCATGACGCAGGCGGGAGCCACAAGCGAACCGCACTGCGCCGGTTAACTTATTTGTTTATTAGAGAGCGAAACGCCCGCAGCTGCGCCGATCTGGGCGCGATTTTGGACCGGGTGTCGTGGGTTTCAGGACCGGGTGTCGTGGGTTTCAGGACCGGGTGTCGTGGGTTTCAGGACCGGGTGTCGTGGGTAGTGATCGCGTCGGGAGACACCATTTAGGGGGGCAGTTCAGGACGTCCGGGGGCTGCGTCGAGCCCGTCGAGGTCCGGTTTTCTGCTTGGTTCTGCTTAGGTGAGGGGCTGATTACACGCGGGGAACCCAGGGGGAACCCAGATTGTCCACTCGCGATTGTCCGCTCTTGATTGGCGGTTGGGGTACCGTGGTATGTGGTATGCACTCGGTTCTGGTGCACGGATCAGCGTTGTCCGTCAAAAGGTCCTCTCAGTCTCCGGGGTCTACTCGCAGATGAGGACGTTAGCAAGGAATACCAGAACCATGGATACGAACACGTTTGACGGCGTCAGTCGGTCCTTGGCCAGCGCGACCTCCCGTCGCTCGCTGCTCAAGATGGTCGGTGGTGGCATCGTCGGTGGCATCGCCCTGACCAGTGGCCTCAAGGGCACGACCGCACAAGCGGGTGGTGTGCTGAGTTTCCCGGTTGCCTTTACTGGTGCGCTTGGTAGCTTTGCCGGCACCTTTGACGTCACACGCTTCGCCGTGCAGCGCGGCCAAGTCGTTGCTATCGGTACGCTGACAGGTACCGTTACCGATGCCCTTGGTGCTGTCGTTGGTTCCGTGACCCAGGCACTGACCCTGCCGGTCGCTCCGAGCACCACCGGAACCTGTGAGATCCTGGACCTGGTCCTTGGCCCATTGGATCTCACCATCCTGGGGCTCCGGATCCAACTTAACCAGATCATGCTTCGCATTACGGCGCAGCGGGGCTCTTTGCTTGGCGACCTACTCTGCGCGATTGCGGGTCTACTGAGCGGACAGGGCGGCGCACTCGGTCGCCTGTCCAACCTGCTCAACCAGCTGTTGGGTGCCCTTTCCGCTTAAGCCCCGTTTGGGCGAGAACTCAGCAGGTCTCCTATCTTGAACAGAGTAGGCGTTCACCCCTCGAGGTGAACGCCTACTCTGCGTTCTGGTCACTTACCAAATAGTGCAGGATTTTGCGGTGTTTTAGGGGTATGGATAGCACGGATCCCCCTGTGCATCGGGCACGAGGATGACCCCATTTGACCATAGCGGCGCTGCCCGGCTGGGGCCGTTGAGGGCCAACTTTCTGTGCCATTTTGTGCCATTCCGTCCCGACCACGGGTCGATTTTTGGTGAAGTTTTGTGAAGGGCGCGGGACCGATCCGGGCCGGTCAGTCGAGACGATCCTCCAGCACTCCGACGCGCCGGGCGAGCTGACGGACGGAGACGACAAACTCCTCCTCAAAGCGGTCCTCGGCGTCGCGCCACTGTTCCATTTGCCGCGCCCAGGTCGCCCAGCGCATCCCGCGGGGCTTGTCTCCGGGCAGCCAGTCCATACCCCGCCCGGTGCCGCCGATCCGTGCCCGGATGCGCTCGCGGTGCCGGATCGCCCGGTCAATGGGTTCCTCTCGCGTCGAGGAATAGGCGAGCCGGTGGCAGACACGGCACCGGAACAGGCCACCGGCTGACCACAGCACGCCGCGCCGATCGCCGCAGCCGGGACAGACGAACCACCGCCGCACGCCGCCGAAATGCTGGTCCGTCGTCGCGATCGCGATGGGCTCGACGACTTGCCGCCACGGGTCGCCCCGGCGACGCTCGCGGTAATGCAGGGTCAGCGTCGCGCCGTCCTGGGCCATCACATGCATGATGTCGCCGCTCGGCTCGCCGCGACAGGTCCAGTGCGTCGAGCTGATCGCTCCAGGCTGGAGCGCGCCCTGGGTCCGCAGGCGCCGGATGTCGAGCCAGAGCAGGCCGTCCGTGTCGAGCCGGGTCATGGTCTGTGCCTCTCCCACTGGGGGCCGTCGCTCGCACGCGCACGCGAGCGTCCCGAAATCATGTGCGTAATTGGCCTTTTCGCGACATTTTGGCGCCCCTCCGCAGGGGATTGCGACGCGCTATTTGGTGACATTCTGTGACGCGAGCGCCCGTCGTCGTCGCCCTCTCCGCTTGTTTGCGGCGATCGGGCTGTAGGTCTCGCGGACGTGATCGGGAACGGCAAAGACGATTCGGGCGTCGAGCCACTGGGCGTGCCCCTTCTTGCCGCTCTGGGTTACAGCACCGTCCGGGTAGCTCCAGCTTGCGATCACGCCGATGTCCTTTAGCCGGTCGAGCTGGTCCTCTACACGCTTTCGGAACCGTGTCTCTTGCGTCTGCGGGAGTTCGATACGGGCGCCGCGGAGTAACTCTCCGACAAAGAAAGGCCGCTCCAGGTCGTCGCTCGCCGCCCGCACGCGCCAGGCTTGCTCCAGCTCGCGCCCGATCCGTTTGGCGTACTGGGCCTGGGCGTCGAGGGCAAGGATTGCCCGATGGACCGCCTTGTACTGGGGGGCGAGTGTGTAGGCGTCCACGGCCCAGGCGCCGGGCTTGATGCGCCAGCGGAACGGACGGTGCTCGCCGGTTAACGTCAGGCGGGCGTCGGTGTATTCGATCGTGATGAGGCTGGTCTCACGGATGATGCCGGTCTCTGGTTTGCCCCGCTCGCCCTTTGCTGGGTAACAGGTGATGCTCGCGGTTACGGTCTGGAGCGCCAGGTCGCGGATGATCTTGGCGACCGAATCAATCTGCTTGGGTTCGTAGTGCCCCTGCGTGTGACGCTTGATGCCCCAGGACGCCAGGAGCTCGGTCGCGTCGAGCTGAATACCCCAGCCGGTCGCCGCTTCGTCGCGGTTTGCCAGCCACTTGGTGTGAATGTAGTCCAAGGCGTCGGCGTGGCGATCGCCCAGGTTCAGGACAACTTCCCAGGCATCATCCGCCGCAATCAGCTCGCGGGAGAATGAATGCTTGGAATAGTCGCGCTTGCCCCAGGGATTGAGGATGGTCGGCATCCCATCGCCAGGGTCGGCCTGCCATTCCGCAGGGGAATACTGCGCCCGTGTCGCGCCCCAGGTCACGCCATTTGACGGTGCCAGGCCGAAGCCGGTCTCGCCATGTGTGGGGCGATAGTGCGGGGCCGATGGTGGGGTGTTGAGCGCGTTGAGGTAGCCCGCCCAGATGCCCTCCAGGACGTCACGCTCGCTCTGGGCCGTCAGGATGTCCCGGAAGTCGCGCCAGGTGCCCCAGCGCCCGCCGTCGTACTGGTCGAGGCCAGCCGCCATCCGGTCAATCTCGCTGGTCGCGATGTCGGTGATGAATGCGCCCGTGACGGGCAGCTCGACGGTCTCGCCCGTCTCCGTGTTGAGTAGCTCCGCGATGTCCGGCTCCGGGTCGTTGTCGCCGCGGTAATCCCAGCCCGTCGAGGCGTTTCCCCAGATGCGCCGGGTCAGCTCATGGGCGATGCCACGTCGCAGCGTGTCGCCCTCCGGGGTCGCGATCGCCGCTCGCATATCCGCGATCAGCCGCTCATGGTCCGGGCCGGTTGGTTCCTGGGCGTCGAGGAACGCGCCGTAGTCGAGTACGCCCATGAGCTGGGTGACGGCGGGATGGTCCGGGGCCAGATGGTGCTCGGAGTAGTCGTATCCGCGACTGTCCTGGTCGCGCCGCTGCCGGAACGTTTCCTCCATTTGCCGCCGGAACTCAGGATCGTTGAACGGCGAGTACGCCGCGAGGGCGGCTGTCGCGGCCTGGGTGATGCTCTCATTGATCTGGCCCATTGCCGCCGCGGCGTCGAGCCCCATCGCTCCGATGCGCCCGCTCACTTCGTCGAGGGCAGCGCCCATCTGGGCGAGTGCGCCACCGTTGATTGCCTGGAGCGCGGCTGAACCTACCCCATTGATCGCGCCAACGGCCTCTCCCGCCATTGCGCGTATGTCCCCGCCCTGGAGCGCGGCAATGCTCGCCCCATTGATCGCGTCGGTCATCTGGTTCAGGGCGCCAGTCTGGAGCGCAAAGCCCAGCAGGTCCGCGACAGATATGCCCACCTTGCCGCCTGACAGCTTCGCGAACGTCCCGCCACCGGGCAGGGTCAGCGTTCCATACGTCCGTCTGAACAGGTCGAGGACGGCATCGCTGACTTGCCCGGCATAGCCCATAAAGCGCATCTGGAGCTCATGGACGGTCTCCGGATGATCCCGCTCCAGCCGGGCCATGTAGTCCGTGTCGCTCTCGCCGATGCGCTGGGCGAGCGCCAGGTCGTCGCTGATCGGCTGATCCGGCAGGAAGCCGCCGGACTCCAGGCGCGCCCGGCGTTCCTCCGCGTGCTTGCGCAGATCATTGATGTTGACCATGCCTAGCCCCTCCAGTCCAGCCAGGTCGCGCCGCCGGGCCGTCGAGCAACGCCGCCGCCGCCTGCCAGCCGGGATCACGGACGCCCTCCAGGCGAGCCAGGTAGCGGGCCGTGGTGGCGACGCTGGCATGGCCCAGCACGGCCTGGACATCCTCCAGCGACGCGCCCGCCTGCCGCCGCAGCTTTGCCGCCGTGTGCCGCAGCGTGTGAATGGTCAGATCGTCCTCTCCGATCCTGGCACCGTAGCGCCGCAGGTTCTCCGCGAACGTCGCGCCGGACACCGGGAAGATCAGCGCGTCGTCGTCGAGCTGGTCCAGGGGACGCCCCGCCGTGGCGAGCCAGGCGGCAATCGCGTCGAGGGCCGGGCCGGGCAGTTCGCGATGTCGCATCTTTCCGCCCTTTGCGCGCCAGTCGAGATAGGGCACGCCGTCATGGGTGATGATCGCGTCACGGGTCAGCCCCAGCAGCTCGGAGCGCCGCAGCCCGGTCAGGACGGCAAGCACGATGATCGCCCGGTCGCGCCGCCCGGCAGAGCTGTCCGGTAGGGCGGCGAGTAGCTCGCGGATGCGCTCCGGGGTCAGGCCACGGGGTCGGGGCTCTGGCAGGCGTGGACGTCGCACATGGTCCGCCGGGTTCTGGGCCACCGCGCCCAGGCGTCGAGCGAAGTCATAGAAGCTCCGGACCGCGGCGAGCCGGACATTGACGCTCGACGGGGCCGGGGGCTTGCCGGGCTGACCACCGCGCCGGGCATCGGGCAGCGGGGCATAGGCGAAAGCCTGGACATCCGCCGCCGCCGCCGTGGTCAGGTCGCGGCCATATCCGGTGAGCCGCTCGACGAACTGCCGCAGATAGCGCCCGTACTCAACGGGGGTGCGTGTCGAGCCGGTGCGCTGGGTGACTTCCGCGAGCCAGGCCGCGGCGATGCCCGCCCAGGCGATCTCGCCGGGAGCCGTGCCCAGGTCGGCAGCGGTGCGGATGTCGAGGGCGGTCTCTGCGCTCGCGGTGCCCATGTGGTGCGGTGTCCTGTCCGGCAGCGGGTCCAGGGTCCGATCGCCCCGGTTGATGGGCTCAGTATACCCCATATACCCCATTCTAATGCCTGTTAGTGTAGGATACGGGCCAGTGCTGGGGTCTGCCACGTAGGCAGTGCCCAGGTGGTGCATAGGGTAGGCACCACGCTGGCAGATCAGACCGATGCACGGGAGCAGGACATGGGCAGCGGGGCACCGTCCGGCGAGGGCCACTGGGTCAGCATTGCCGACGCCGCGTCGGAGCTAAACGTGTCGGTCGATACAATCCGTCGTCGGATCAAGCGGCAGGAACTCCTGGCGAAGCGGGAGCAACGTGCCCAGGGGTTCCGATGGCTGGTGCTCGTCCATCAGGTGGCGAGTGATCGCAGTCAGGTGACGAGTGCTGCGTCGCCCTTGGACACCCGGTCCGGTTCCAGCAAGACACATCACCAGTCTGATCCCGAAGCACCGCCTACGTTGGACGGGGGCACTGCACATGGGCAGGCTGGCCCGGGCCCGGTGGCAGCGGTTCTCTCGGAGCGGGATGAGCTGATCCGTGAATTACGTCACCAGATCGACGTCCGGGAGCGAGAGGCCAGCGAGCTGCGCGCGATCATCGCCCGTCAGGCAAGTGCGCTTGAACAGGCCATACGGCTCCAGGCACTGACCGCCACGGCGGCGCCCTCCAGTGTGGCAGGGAGGCAGGAGGATTCCGACCCAGCGTCGGGTAATAGTGAGGGGTCAGGAGTCCTCCCTCCCTCGGTACACCCGTCAGCGGCCACCACAGCGCGTCGCTCACGCCGCCAGCGCATATGGGAATGGCTTATCCAGCGCTAGCCCTGCTTACTTACATCTGGCTGGCATCCGGTAGGCGGTCTTGACTGTTCATCCCCATAGCCTGCTAACCTTAGTAGAGCTGTACGTATAGGACAGACGTTCTCAGCGGAGCGCACGGGCAGCGCATCACGTGAGAATCGCCGCAAGCTCGAGACATGGCTCGCCGCAAATCAAGTGGAGATCCAGGCCTGGCTGTCGATCCGGCGGTAGGGTGTTCGTCGTTGTTAATGACGGAGCCGGACAGGCCGGCCCGCGACCCAATGCAGGAGGCAGCTCCATGGCCAAGTACGCGATCCTCATCTACGAAGACCCGGCCTTCTACGCGAACGAGTCGCCCGAGGCGTGGGGCGCGGTGGTCGACGCGCACAGCACGTTCGTCAAGCAGGTCTTCGAGCTCGGTGGGTCCATGGCGGGCGGGGAGGCGCTCGCGCCCACGACGACGGCCACCAAGATCAAGGGTGCCGGCACGGTGACGGACGGCCCGTTCGTCGAGACCAAGGAGGCCTTCGGCGGCTTCTACGTCGTCGAGGCGCGCGACCTCGACCACGCCGTCCAGATCGCCAAGCTGTGCCCGGCCCCCGGCGGCGGCGTCGAGGTTCGCCCGGTCGTGGACCCGACGACGAACCCGTTCTGATCGCTCCCATCGCTCCCAGCGACGAGCCGACCGCGTCCGCCATGCAGGCGGACGCGGTCGCTGCCGCGCTGGCGCAGGCCCATCGCTCCGAGTGGGCCTTCCTGCTGTCCGCCACGGTGCGCGTCGCGGGCGACCTGGACGTCGCGCAGGAGTGCGCGCAGGAGGCGTACGTCAGCGCGCTGCAGGCCTGGACCCGGGACGGCGTCCCGGAGCGGCCCGGCGCGTGGCTGACCACGGCGGCGCGGAACAAGGCGCTGGACCGGTTGCGTCGCGAGGTCACCCTCCGGCGCAAGCTCCCGCTGCTCGTGGAGCCGGCGACCGTCGATCCGCACGACCCGGCCGACCTGGACTGGCCCGACGCCGCGGTGCCGGACGACCGGCTCCGGCTGGTGTTCACCTGCTGCCACCCCACCCTCGCCCCCGAGGCCCGCGTCGCCCTCACCCTGCGCCTGGTCTGCGGCGTTCCCACCCCCGACGTCGCCCGGGCCTTCCTGGTGTCCGAGCCGACGATGGCGGCACGGATCACCCGGGCCAAGAAGAAGATCTCCGAAGCGCAGATCCCCTACCGGGTTCCGGGCCGGGCGGAGCTGCCTGAGCGCCTGGACAGCGTGCTCACCGCCGTCCACCTGCTCTTCAGCACCGGCCACACGGCCGGCGAGGGGGACGCGCTCGTCCGTGAGGAGCTCTGCGACCGGGCCCTGCACCTCGCGCGCACCCTCGCCGCGCTGCTCCCCGAGCAGGCCGAGACCCGCGGCCTGCTGGGCCTGCTGCTCCTCACCGACGCGCGCCGGGCCACCCGGACCGACGAGCAGGGCCAGCTGCTCCTGCTCGCCGACCAGGACCGGACGCGCTGGGACCAGCGCGCGATTCTGGAGGGGCTCACGGTGACGGCCGGGGCGCTGGCGTCCGGCCCACCGGGGCGGTTCACCCTGCAGGCGGCGATCGCCGGCGTGCACGCGATAGCGCCGTCCCTGGAGCAGACCGACTGGCCGCGCGTCGTGCACCTCTACGACCGGCTGCTGGCGGTGTGGAACACCCCAGTGGTCGCGCTCAACCGGGCCGCCGCCGTGGCGTTCGCCGACGGTCCGGCCGCCGCCCTGCCGCTCCTCGACGAGCTGGCGACCGATCCCCGGCTCGCCGACTACCCCTACCTTCCCGCCACCCGCGCCGACCTGCTGCGCCGCCTCGGCGACGCCGCCGGCGCGGCTCAGTCGTACCGGCGCGCGATGGAGCTCACGGCGAACGCCGCGGAGCGCGCCTTCCTGGAGCAGCGCCTGGCCGAGGTCAGCCGCGCCGCCGGCGCCGAGCCCGCGCTCGGCTGAAGACGGCGGGCTCGGCGGTCACCGCTCCGAGGCCTCGCCCGGGGCTCCGCGTCGCGCCCCTGGCTCGGGTTCTCCCCCGCGTTCCGGTCGTCGCCCGAGGGCTCGAAGGTGCCGTGCTGGTCCGTCTCGCGGTGGCGCAGGCCCAGGCCCTCGTTGTCCTCGACCCGGTCGGCGGCCTCCTTGGCCTCGTCGATGCGATCCTCGACGGCGTCCAGCCGCTCGTCGCCCGTGCTCATCTGCGCCTCCTGGGGTGCGTGCCCGACGTCGGCCATCTCACTTCGACCCCGGTGGCCACGCCGCGCTCTGGGTCACCGAGCGGCGAGGGCGCCTGGATTGGCGCGGCATCAACCACGCGTTTGCCGAAGCCCGCGACGCCGCCGGCCTGGACCGTGACCTGGACCTGCATGGGCTGCGACATTCCTAGGGTCTCCCGCCAAGTCGGTGCTGCCGGCCCGACCCCGGCTATACTCCCCGGCACCCCTACCACCTGGGGCACGCCGTGGAGGCCGCCGATGCGTACCGCCACCCTCCTCCCCGACGCCGACGCCTTGCACCTGGAGACGCTCGTCGCCGACGGCGACGCGATCACCGTGGTGGTCACCACGCGCGGCGATACCGCCCGCTGCCCTGACTGCGGCCAGCCATCCACGCGTCTGCACAGCCGCAAGCGCCGGCGGATCGCCGACTTGCCCTGGCAGGGGCTCGCGGTATCCTTGGACCTCCAGCTGCGGCGCTTCTACTGCCGCACCCCGGCGTGTGCGCGGCGGACGTTCACCGAGCGCGTGCCCACCGTTGTGGCACCCCACGCGCGCCGCACCGCCCGCCTCGCCGCCGTCGTCGGGGCGGTCGCCTTCGCGCTCGGCGGCGAGCCCGGCGCGCGGCTGCTCGCCGCCCTAGGCCTCGCGGCCAGCCCCGACACGCTCCTGCGCGCCATCCACGCCGCCCCGCTGCCGTCCGCGCCGACGCCGCGCGTCCTCGGGGTGGACGATTGGGCGGTGCGGCGCGGCCAGACGTATGGGACGCTCCTGGTGGACCTGGAGCGCCGCCGGCCGGTCGACGTGCTGCCCGATCGCAGCGCGGCGACCTTCGCCGCCTGGCTGGTGGCGCATCCGGGCGTCGAGGTCATTAGCCGCGACCGGGGCGGGGCCTACGCCGAGGGCGGGCGGCAGGGCGCACCGGGGGCGGCCCAGGTGGCCGACCGCTTCCACCTGGTCAAGAACATCGGCGATGCGCTCGAGCGCGTCCTCCAGCGCCAGCGCGCCGCGCTCCGGCAAGCTGCCGCGGCTCGCCCCGCCGAGCATGTGACCGCCGATCCGTCGGCGGCGACAGCGCCGATCGCCGCCGCCCCGTCGACCCCCTATCGCCGCCAGCGCCAGCGCCTGTACGACGAGATGGTGCGGCTCGCCGGGGCGGGCTGGTCGAAGGCGGCGATCGCACGCCAGGTGGGCCTGCACCCCGTCACCGTCCGCGCGTACCTCCTCGCCGGCGGGCCGCCTGACCTGACGATGCGCGGCCCGAAGCCGGGCGCGTGCCGCGGCAACTACGAGGCCTACTTGCGCGAGCGCTGGCGCGCCGGCTGCCGCGACGCCAAATCGCTGTGGGGCGAGTTACGCGAGGACGGCT
>JAABUS010006922.1_pt1 | contig 13407 bp, 8 predicted proteins | sample 5560161 | NCBI WGS metagenome assembly JAABUS01 (sample SAMN10711885, study PRJNA513376) | rock metagenome | isolation source: Antarctica rocks | place: Antarctica: Victoria Land, Trio Nunatak nord | collected 2016-01-04 | reverse complement strand
TTTGTATAAAGTAGTCCAATTAAGCTACCAATATGTAAAACCTCCTGGATGGTAAACCTTTCGCATACAGCTTCATTAGTTCAAAGCCATTTCTATTAGCGTATACTTATACGAACATTTATTTACACTGTTATTCATCAGTAAGTTGTGTATAATATTATACCTGAAGCCCTATTGCGACTCAGACCCATAAAATTCTGAAGAAAAGATTCTAAAAATAGAAAGGGTACAAGTAAAATGCCGGTTGTATTTACAACCGGCATTTTACTTGTATGAAAAAATCTAAAAACATATGAAAGATAATCTCAATTATTAAAAAACAACAATAATTAACAATCCAAGGAGCAAAATCATAATTCCATCACTTCCACATGATACTCAATGGCATCACACAGCAACTCCGTAAAGGCTTTATTACACAATTCTTTGCCTTCCACCTGCCAGTCCGGATTTCCAGTGCTTCAATTAGGATTAAAACTAAAACCTTATTTTTATATTGATTTTAACCCAGTCTTAAGTTGAGACGCAAAATTCCATTATTTGGAATAAATGGAACCATTATCAGGCTATTTGTGCGTAAAACATAACTGGCATGTTGTTCGCCTTTTAGTAATTGGTTTTTCATAGGATATTGGATCTAAACGGAGCTGGATGTCTATCCTGGCTCTTTTTTTAATTATAAAACTCCCAGCATAGTTGGTCTAAAATAGTTATTAATGGGGCGGTGGTTTAGTATACTTTTTTTCTCATATAACCCTTCTTTTACAAGCAGCTTCAAATACATAGGGTATACTAATTCACCATCGGGTTAATAAGAGGAAAAAGCAACCTGTATCATCCCTTAAAAAATGTTAAACTGTATTAGGACAATGCCTTCGTGTCTTAGCGTAACTGAACTCAACGCATCTTCAAAAACTGGGTCGTAATTAGTGGTCGTGATGCCCTTTAGCTTCCCCGCTTCTAAAAGCCGGCAAAGCACCTGATGAAACTTTTCATACCTTTTTTCTCCAGGATTCTTTGGCTTAAAACATTGAAACACCACGTTATAAAAATAGTTTTTCCTATGCACTTTTTCAATCCATCTGCGTACGCTAAAAAGTTATCCATCTCCTTATCAAAGGCAGGAAAAGTTTCTCGCTGTGAATTGCATCCCTGTGCAATAAATTAATCAGGGCAAGCCAGTCCGGATAGAGAGACGCAGAACATCCCGCTCCTGCCATCAGAATGGCTTCCTTGGCCTTTAACAGTTGAACGAGTTTTCCTTTCTTACGCTTATTTTCCTCTAATTCTGATTTGCTGAACAAGTTTGACAATCGATACCATTGCTGTTTTTGACCTACAAAAGGACTACTTTTGCTGTATTTGTTTAAATATCAACCACACTTTAAACCCTTGAAGATTATATAACAAAGTTATTTTGCAAAAAGTGATAAGAGAACCATTATTAGAGAATATATATCACTAGCGTTGCGTTATAGATCAAACATATTCAATTAATTATCTTTTTGTTCTTTGAAATATTGTAATTGAGTTTGCTGAAACAGTTGATTTAAGGGCATTCTTTCAAAAATGGAGATGCTCAAAATCTGTAGAATTTCATAAAGACTTTGTTTTAGCATAAAATGTTTCTTGGCAATCGCCACTAAAACATAAACTGATATGGGTATCCAAACTTGGGTCTTCACCGCATTTTCAGATTGTCCCCAAAATGATTTGATCTTAAGATGTTGTTTGATCCATTTAAAAAATAATTCAATTTTCCAGCGATGTTTATAAAGCTGTGCTATCTCTGTTGCCTTAAGATCAAAGTTGTTGGTTAAGAATATTAATATCTTTCCTGTTTGTGCATCTTGAAATTTTATACGCCTCATTTTGATAGGATAGTCTTTTGAAGAATAGTAATTGTTAAGCATAATTGATTGGTCATAAAGTACTGCGCCTGCAATATCTTTCAGATGCGAGTATAATCTTCAATAATTCATATTATCCTTTGCCCTGGTTACAAAGAAGGCTCCGGAAGTATTAATCTTGTAAAGTCTTTGGTAGTCTACATATCCTCTATCCATTATATAGAAACCATTTGGTTCAAAATGGATGACATCTAAAACATTAACATCGTGAACAGATGCTGTGGAAAACAAAATAAATTCGGGTATAGATGTTTTTAAATCAAGTTGTGTATGAAGTTTAATACCGCCTTTTGTGCTTCTAAAAGTAGCCCAACAAAAGGCTGAAAGACACAAATCAATAGTAGTAGCATCAATAGCAAATATATTGCCCTTCAACGAAACTTCCAGATCATCTTCAAGTACATAAAGTTGTTTAGCTTCCTTGATTAGTAACATAGCCAAGTCTTCATAAATTTGAAAAGAACGTGTTTCGTTTGCTCTTGTAATGGTGCTAATCGCCACTACATTGCCAATGCCTAAATGATACATTTTATTTGCATTTGCCTTCAGGCATAAAACAGTTTCGCTAAGGCTTTCGCGATGTGTTAATTGACCAAATGCCATGCATAAATACTGTTTCCAACAATTAAAATCTTTAACCTTATAATCACCAAAATGCTTGTTTACAATAGTTTGAAACTGCTTATGGGAAATTAACCCCATAATCTGAGAGAAGATATACTTGCCTTGATTCATAATAATTGAAAATCAACAAGTTATACTTTTTTTAATTTCTAGAAAATTCAAATCGTTTCCAAGCAAAAAACGTAGCAAACTCAATACTGACAATACTTTCAAAGAACTAAAACTTTCAACAACGCAACGCTAGTGAATATATATAACCTCTTAAACGCCGAGAGTTTTAATGATTTTTTTGATAAAGCTCATGACTTGATTCACTTCATTTCGCAGGAGGGAACTATACTTTATGTTAATCAAAGCTGGAGTAAAACACTTGAATATCCACGGGAGGAGATTGAAGGGTCATCTGTATATGACTATGTAATAGAGGCTGATATGGACAGTTTTACATCATATCGCCAAACCGTTATCAACGGCAGCATTGCTGATGTAGAAACAATTGTAAGGTTTAAGACAAAATCAGGAAGAATAGTTAGTTTAGAAGGTTTTATTTCGTTAAGGAAGGACGGCGATACGCCATTATACACAATGGGAATTTTCAGGGATATAACAGCCAAATTAGAAAATGAGGCGAGGTTAAAGGAGCGTGAATTGTATATGCATCGCCTCCTCAGACATGCTCCTGATGCCGTAATCGTAATAAATCAGGAGGGAAAAGTGACCTTTTGGAATCCAAAAGCGGAGGCTCTTTTCGGCTGGTCAACGGAAGAGGTTTTGGGTACGTTGTTATCTTCTTCAATAATACCAATCAATTACCGGGCTGCCCATAATGAGGGGATGAAGCGACTACTAACTACAGGTGAGGAACACGTTCTTAATAAAACCATTGAAATAACTGCACTAAATAAAGCCGGTAACGAGTTTCATATCTCGTTAACAATCTCGCAGACCGAGCAGGATGATAAAAAAGTTTTTATTGCTTTCATAAGAGACATTAGTGTGCAGAAGGCAAACGAAGCTGAACTAGAAAATAAACGAAAACAGTTGGAAGCATCTAACCAACAGTTGGAGGAATTTGCTTATGTTGCCTCACACGACCTTCAAGAGCCTTTGAGAAAAATAAGAATATTTAGCGGTATACTATCAAAGCATATAGAAACCGAAGCTGATATAAGAAAATACGTTGATAAAATATCTGCTTCAGCGGAAAGAATGGCGGGTTTAATAAATAGTCTGCTTAGTTATTCAAGGCTTTTTAAAGAGGGCATACGGTATGAAAGGGTTGATTTAAATACAATATTGCTAAGTATATTATCAGATTATGAATTATTGATAACACAAAAGAATGCAGAAATAAATCTTGATACTCTTCCGATAATAAACGCTGTTCCTTTACAAATGAACCAGCTTTTTTACAACCTGATAGGAAATGCACTAAAGTTTACGAAGCGTAATATTAAACCTATAATCACAGTTACCACAGCAGAGGTTAGTACAAACCAGAAAGATGATTGGCAATTAGAGCTGCTTAAAGACTATGTAGAAATTGTTGTTCGAGACAATGGAATTGGCTTCGACCAAAATTATGCAAGGAAAATATTTACAATTTTTAAGCGACTTAACGACAGAAGTGAATACGGGGGGTATGGAATTGGACTTGCTTTGTGCAAAAAAGTGGTAGATGCCCATAAAGGGCGAATATTTGCTGAAGGAAAATTAAAAGAAGGCGCAACATTTAAAATAATCTTGCCTTTAAAGTAAGAATTATAAAAAATTAAAAACCAATACTTTGTCAAGCCTGATAAAACCGATAAATGAACAGAAACGAATTGAATCATTGAAACGATATGATATTCTTGATACACCACCTGACGGCAGTTTTGACCGGATAACGCAATTAGCATCTACTATTTTTGGTGTACCTATAGCCATTATAAGTTTGGTTGATACCGACCGAATTTGGTTTAAGTCTGCACATGGGTTAACTGTTAACCAGATAGGGAGAGACCCAGGGCTTTGTGCCTCTGCTATACTTTCAAGTGAAATTTATGTTGTTGGAGACGCTTGTAGCGACCCACGGACATTAGCCAATCCATTAGTAGCCGGCGAATTTGGATTAAAGTTTTATGCTGCCGTACCCCTACAAACAGAAGACCAGTGCAATCTTGGAACATTGTGTATTATTGATAAAGTGGCGAGAACACTTACTGAAAAAGAGCAATTGATATTAAAGCATTTAGCAGATGTTGTAATGGATGAAATGGAGTTAAGATTGGCACTTAGGCAAACTGTTACTAATGTTAAAAAACTTACCTCAGATATTAGTTACCATCTTGATGATGCGATTGAAGGAATTGAAAAGCTGAGTGCAGAAGAGCAAAAGCAAAAAGTGCTGGAGTACCTGGACGCTTCAAAATTGTTTTTGCAGAATGTAGAAAATCAAATGAACTTACTATAAATGTGACAGTTAGGCATGCCAGAAACCATCAAGATCAAAACAGCAGCTAAAACAATTTTAAATTTTGTTGCTTCATCTTATTCATGCAACAAAGCCGCTTAAACTTATGACTTTATTTGGCTTTGTTGCATGAATATGACCTCCTCCTTAAGAATCGAGCCACTATAGAGTAGAAAAATTGGGCAATAATTCATAACTTAAAAAGTGAAACATTGCTCATGAAAAAGACAATGTCTTAACCTATGTCAGGAATATACCATTTGGTGTAAACTAATTTCAGTATAATACACTAATTTCTGTACAATACACTTGTATTACCTGTATACCGAAACGAACGTTTTTGTATACTGAAACAAAATTCTGTCATCAATATGAAATATTAAAGGGTCCATAGTATCGAATACTAAAAAATCCGATGGAGCAAGATAAATGCATGATGAATGGCAATTTTACCGGTTAAGTAAGTGTTACCTATTATTCTTAAAACATATTTACATTTTAGCTTGCATAAAATATTTTCACGATATACTTTTGTAGCGCTTTGTAATGGTTGAATAATTACAAGCTAATCTTAATCCTAAACCCGATGCCTAAACGTACATTTGTTTGTTCCTGCATATATAATGCACTAGCCGAACCTGCTAATAATTTTTATACTCTCAGCATCATCGATTCTTAAAAATATACGACTTTCCATTTCTCCATATTGGAGTTACTCAAATGTTGAGTATTAGGCTTCCTTTTAATACTTGATACCTGAAAGGTGATAGCAAATACGTGAATTTAAGATTAACGTAAAACTATTTGCCAGTCATGGTTTGAATGACCATCCCGCAAAAAATTTATTACCGACAATCCTACATTCCAATGAAAACAGTACAAATCCTTTTGTTTTTCCTCTTTATATTATGTAATCTTAATTCACAGTCACAAAATAACGCGCTTAATTTCGATGGGAGTAACGATTATGTTACAATTCCGGCTAAAACAAGTTATGATATTACTACCGGGACGATAGAATGTATGGCAAAGCCTTCATCATTTGGAAATGGTATTACTCTGTTAGGAGTTCGTGGAGCAGGTGGAACCAGATATAGTTTTCATTTAAGTCAGACAGCAATTGGCATGTGGAACGGCTCTACTTATCTATCTACCCCTTAATTATACCTTTAACACCGGAACCTGGTATCATATAGCATTTGTATGTACACAGGCCCTAGTGAGACCAAATGTTATATTAATGGTACGCTGATAGGCGCTATGGCATATGGCTTTAGTTCGGTTACAGGCCAGCCTCTGGTTATAGGCGCAGTTAAAGAAGGAAGTACACCTCAGGAATACTGGTCAGGTTCATTAGATGAAGTGCGTATCTGGAATACTATCCGAACTCCTGAGGAAATTGTCGAAAATAAAGATGTTTCGTTGCTGGGTAATGAGACAGGACTGATGGCGCTGTTTACTTTTAACCAGGGAACCGCAGGAGGCACCAATACATCGGAGACTATATTACTTGACAAGACCGCTTCGAATAACAATGGTACGTTATTTAATTTTACACTGACAGGATCAGGAAGTAATTATGTATCCAGTCCTTTAACTACTGCAGTTTCTGGGACATTACCCTGGACATTAGGAGGTAATGCAGGAACTACGTCCAGCAGTAGTTTCCTAGGAACGACAGATTTCCGGCGACTAATCTTTAAAACAAATAACCAGGAGCGGCTGACTATTTTGCCAAATGGTAATGTTGGAATTGGCACAACAAGCCCAGGCAGTGCCTTCACGGTTAAGCAGCAATCTAATGGGATCGGCATACAACTTCAGGCCCCGGATGGTGATTACTCCAATAATTATTTGAAATTCGGAACGATTCCTGATTTCCCTTTTATATCATCAATGTGGTCAAATGGACGGCTTGACCTTTCGGCTGGTACAGATATGTTTTTATTCGGTAACAATATATATTTAAAAGGTAATGCGGTTATTAACAGGCTTGGTGACCCTACTTCCCAGGCCACTTCACAGAGTTCCGGAAGTATGCCCTTTGAGTCAAACTTATGGAATGGGACAGCCGGTGTTTTGACTTACGCTGGGATACAAAATGTTGCTTCTACCACTACAGCCCTTGCACACCGGCTTGCTTTTAAATTAGCTGCAACGACAACAGATTTGCAGAACGGCCTGGAAGCTGTAAGCATTTTATCTTCAGGTAATGTTGGTATCGGTATTATTGATCCGAAAGTAAAATTGGCTGTAAACGGGGATGTAAAATGCGTAAAATTAACGGTTACAGCTACCCCTTGGGCAGACTTTGTATTTAACAGCGATTATAGATTGGCTTCTTTGGAACAAGTTGAACGATATATTAAAGACAACAAACACCTGCAGGATATTCCTTCTGTTGCTGAAGTAAATCAAAAGGGAATTGATATTGGCACGCAACAGGCTTTGCTTTTACAAAAAGTAGAAGAAGTTACATTATACCTAATTGAACAGAACAAGTTGATTAAGCAACAACAAAAAGAAATCAATCAATTAAAAAGTCAAATAAAAGTAAGCCGTAAGTAAGATTTTTATTTATCATCCCTTACTCTACAAATTAATTCCCATTAAAGTAACAGCATGAAAAAGATATTTATTTCAATAGTGGTACTATTGTTTGTTGCCGGTGGCTCATACGCACAAATTTCACCAACAGATTCTCTAGCCAACCTGTTGGCACAAAGGATGAAAGACTCCTTAGGTCTTACTAATGATCAGACCAGTCAGGTGTATAATTTAAATACAACACTTTCTAGCAGGGAAGCTAACCTTCGGAAGCAATTTACAGGCAGCAGGTCATTACCATCATATTTGAAACTGTTAGGTGAACAGCGGGATTCACTGTATAAAAATGCGCTGCCAAATGATAAGTACCAGCTTTACATTTTAAAGAAGCAAAATATTATTCCTGGTAATTAGTAATTATAAAAAAAGGCCTTTTGATGTTAATAAAGATTATTAGGGCGGTAAATACTTATATATATTTAAGATGCGTCATCTTAACAAAATAGTAATAATTTTTTGTGCATTCATTGTCTCTGGATGTATTGTACAAGGGCAGGATTCATTGAACATTTATAATAAGATTGTTCATTTTCCTGACAGGCTTTTCAATAAAGTAAATGACAAAGCCACTGATATGAACGCAAAGCTTACCAGGCAATCAGAGAAGTACCTACAACAACTTTCTAAAACAGAGCAAAAATTAAAGGCGAAAGTAGCCATAAAAGATTCACTGGCAGCGAGCCGGATTTTTGATGATGTACAAAAGCAGTATGCTGATTTACAAACAAAGCTTACTAATGTAACAGGTAAAGCAACAACACTTAAAAATAAATATATACCTCATCTTGACTCCTTAAAGACAGCTTTCAGCTTCTTATCTAAAACCGATGGGTTAACGAAGAACCTGCCTGAAACACAAAGTAAGCTACAGGGGGCAATGGATAAGATGGATGGGTTACAGGACAAATTTAACCAGGCAGAAGAAATAAAGAAATTTATTCAGCAGCGGCAACAGTTGTTAAAGGAACAGTTAGGACAGTTTGGATTGCTTAAGAACCTGAAAACCTATCAGAAACAGGTATACTACTACCAGGCACAGGTAGATGAATATAAAAAGCTGTTCGACGACCCATCAAAACTAGAAACAAGAGCGCTGGAGCTGTTAAAAAACACACAAGCATTTAAAGATTTCTTTTCTAAAAATTCACAACTAGCAGGCATGTTCCGGTTGCCCTCCACCTCTTCATCAGGTTCAGTGGCATCACTAACAGGACTGCAAACAAGGGAATCGGTAGCGCAGGATATGATGCAGCGGTTTGGCTCTATCCCTGATGTGCAGCAGGTAATGCACCAGCAGGTACAGGGAGCAAAGGATCAGCTAAACCTCCTAAAAGACAAAGTAAACAAACTGGGTGGTGGCAGCACTGAAAAGGAAATGCCTGATTTCAAACCCAACGATCAAAAGACTAAAAGTTTACTGCAAAGACTGGAATTCGGATCCAACCTGCAGACGGTGAAAAGCAATAAGTTTTTTCCTTCCACCACGGATGTAGGACTATCGCTAGGTTATAAGCTCAATGATAAAAGCACCATCGGGCTGGGTGGTTCTTATAAAATGGGCTGGGGTAGAGATATCAGGCATATCTCGATCTCACACCAGGGGATAGGTTTAAGATCTTTTGTAGATTATAAGATCAAAGGCAGCATATGGTTATCAGGAGGAGCAGAAATGAACTACCGTAGCCAGTTCAGCAACTTTAAGATACTGGACAATTATAGTGCGTGGCAGAAGAGTGCACTTATTGGTCTTAGTAAGAAGTACCAGGTGAGTAAGAAAGTAAAGGGCAACGCGCAGTTGATGTATGATGCCTTGTGGAAGGAGCAGGTGCCAAGAACACAAGCCTTGGTATTCAGAATTGGTTATAATTTTTAATAATTTATTGCATCGAATATGAAACAAAGACTGTACTTAACGCTTCTTTTAGCATTTGGTTTATCTATAAGACTCAGTGCCCAGGTCAGTTTGCAAACCGGCGCTGCACAAGTAAGCATACCATTATATGCCTACAATAATCCGAATAGTCGCATAGGGGCGAATATACAATTGAATTATGTAAATGGAAATGGTCTTAAAGTATCAGAAATAGCTTCCAATGTAGGAACAGGGTGGAATGTAGCGTTTGGAGGTTCAATCACCCGGATACAAAGAGGGGAACCTGATGATCAGAAGACCATCGCAAATTTGCCCAGTCACTTTGAGGTTGAAGATGTGAATTATTGGCCTAATGGCTATCTATATTCAGAGTTTAACGCAGGAGACTTGATAAATGATGGAGCATCTTTTACACCTATGTATGGTAATTCTCATGGTTATACTCCACCAAGAAAATATAGAACAGATCGGGAACAAGATATATTTTCTTTTTCATTTAATGGTCACAATGGTCAATTTGTTATCGGTAAAAACGGAGATATTAAAACACTTGTGGATTCGAAACTTAAAATTGATAAAACGATAGTTGATTTGACCCAAAATGGGATAAGAACTTTGATTTCAAAGTTTATTATAACAGATGAAGCCGGGATTAAATATTTTTTCGAGGAACAGGAATTGAGTGAGGCAGTAGAATACAGTAATAAAACCACGTATATAACCAATTCATCTACATGGCAATTGGGCTCAGGTGGCTCAGGGCCAAATGTAACGGTGCTTCAAGGAGTTCCTAAAAATCAATTTGTCGTTAGTAAATGGTATTTGTCTAAAATTATTAATCCATCTGTACCAAATGATTTTATCAGTTTTGAGTATGAATCTTATAATGTTGATTTGGAAGGAGACAAGACATATACGGATACTTATTCAGATGGGGATAGTAAAATTGAACACCTATTATTATTGTCAAGGCTCAAAGGTGTTTCAAAGCGTATCAAAAAAATTAATTGTTCTAACCATGAACATGTTGATTTTAATTATTCCTCTGCCTACAGGTATGACTTGCCTTATGATAAATACCTAAGTGAAATAGTTGTAACCTTTGATAACATAATTAAGAACAAATGGAAATTTGCTTACGGTTATTTTTATGGTGCAGGGATAATTCCTTTTGATCAATATGTGGGAACGAGCAATAAAACCTATACAAGGCTTTGTTTGAACTCTTTGCAAAAAACAGGTGTAGGAACTGCGGCTGAACCTCCTTACAATTTCACTTACAACACCGGTTCCTCAATTGTGGGTGACATAGTACCTCCTATGTTCAGTCCTTTTCAGGATCATTGGGGATATTGGAATGGCTTGCCACAGATATGGAATATGACTGGTTTTTATGTACCTACTTTAACTGACGGCGTACCATCGGTTATTAACACCTTTTATTATCAATGTGAAAAAATTATTAGTGACCCAACCAATTACAAGAAGATAGTGAATAAATTTGCTTCTAACGGATGCATAAAATCTATTCAATATCCAACTAAGGGTATTTTATCTTTTGAATATGAGCAAAATACATCTTTCGATAATAACGGTAATCAAATCGTAGTTGGCGGTATCCGTGTTAGTAAAACTGTCGTCTTCGATGCGGTTGATCATTTAAAAGATGTTGTTACCGATTATAATTATATTAAAGAAGATGGGTATACTTCTGGTTGGGGAGCTGGGAATGATCCAATGATCTATTCATATAATACACCTCTTCGAATTTATAAATGCGGAAGTTCAAATACAGTTGCCTCTGTAACTACTTCCGCAGTTATTACTAAGCTACCTTCTTTTATTGAATCTACGAGCATTGCGTCTGCCACTATAGAAGTGGTTTCGGCCATTGGTTCGTTTGTTGCTTCAATCGTAGCCGAAATAGTTATAAATAGAATAATTTTTTATTTCCAAGCTGACTATAAAGATTACACAATCATAACCAAATTTATTACTCCAGCAAACGGTAATGTTCTTTTGCCGCTGCAATATTCGCGTGTTCAGATAAGTGCTATTTCTTCGACTAGTAATAACGGGAAAACTGTATATGAATTTACATCTAAGGATCATGTTAGTTTGATCCGGCCAAATGTAGCGTTTCCATATGGCAACGAACAACGTTATTGTTACTGGTTTTATGGATTACCCAAATCAATTTCTGTATTTGATAATAACGGTCAATTAGTAAAAAAAACAGTAAATGAATACAATTATATTTGGAGTAATTATTTAGATCAAAATTTTGTTTCACAGAAATGGGCGCCTTCAAAAAAAGTATTTGATTGCGCTGGTCAAATCTCAAATTGGCAATTGACACCGGCAAACGCCAATATATCCATCTCCCTGTACTATCCCTTTATTGGCAGAACTGAATTAAAAGAGTCAAAGGAATATGTATATAAAAATAATATTGAAATTACAAACAGTTCAATAAAATATATTTATTCACCTGTTAATTATCAGGTTAAGCAAATCTTATCATTAAATTCAAAAAATGAATCATTAGAAACAAATATTTATTACCCTTCTGATTATATAAACCTACCTGATTTACAAACTTTAATTGATAGAAACATAGTGACGGCACCAGTTTCGACACAAAATTACATATATAAGAATGGTGGTAAATATTTAATTAACGGAGTTATAAATCTCTTTAGTGCCCTCCCTAATGGCGATATGGGAATAACAAAGAAATATGCATTTAGAACCAATACGCCAATTCAGGAAAGCCAGGTTGCCTTCAATTCTTCTCAATTAATACCAAACACATCTTTTTATAAAGAAAGTATGTGGACGCTGTATGATGCTCAAAATGGATTACCATCACAAGTCATCACAACTGGGGGAAACAAAACCGCATTTATTTATAATTATAATAATAATGCAGTTGCAGCAGAAGTAAGAGGGGCTGATCCAATAGATATCGCCTATACATCATTTGAAGAAGGTAGTGGAAATTGGACAATTTCTTCACAAGCCCGGGACAACACCACTGCAATAACAGGAACTAAAAGTTATAACATGAGTAAAGGAAATGTCATCAAAAGTGGACTGGATCCAAGTAAGACCTATATCTGTACTTTTTGGGCAACATCGGGTTCTAGTGTTACAATTACCGGCGCTCAGACACCTCGTCAATTATCTTCAATTAACGGATGGAATCTTTGGTTTTATACTATTACAGGAATTACAAGTGCTAATTTAACTGGCACCGGCTTAATTGATGAACTACGATTATATCCGCAAGGTTCGCAAATGAGTACAAAAACATACCGGGCGTTAGTTGGTGTTACAAGTGAATGTGACCGTAACAATAAAATACTATATTATCAGTATGATGAATTAGGAAGGCCGGTTTTTATCCGTGATCAGAATCAAAACATACTTAAAAGATTTTGCTATAAAAATTCGGATGATGTAGAGAATTGCACTGTTTTTGGAAATACTATAAAAACACAAACTTTCAATCCAGTTATAACTTGCGGAACTGGAACAACCGGACAACCCATAGTTTATACAATTCCAGCTAATACCTATTTTTCTTTTTCTCAGGCTGGAGCTGATGCACAAGCTCAAAGTGACATAGAGGCAAACGGTCAAAATTATGCAAACCTTAATAGCACATGTGTGCAAGCTTATTATAATGATGATAAAAGCGGTAATTATTATTCTCAAAATTGCGCATCACAAACACCTTCTGCCGTTTACGTAAGTGTTCCTGCTAACACTTACGTATCTACAATATCATCCTTAGATGCAAATAATCAGGCGCTTCAATACGCTCAAAATTATGCTATACTTGACAAGGGATAAAATAGTGAGTTGGGATATATAGAAAAAGAGGGGCAACTTTGTAATGACCAAATCACAAAAACATGCCCGCTCTTTCCTTC
>JAABUS010006921.1_pt1 | contig 13407 bp, 16 predicted proteins | sample 5560161 | NCBI WGS metagenome assembly JAABUS01 (sample SAMN10711885, study PRJNA513376) | rock metagenome | isolation source: Antarctica rocks | place: Antarctica: Victoria Land, Trio Nunatak nord | collected 2016-01-04 | reverse complement strand
TCGCCTCGATGCCGTTGCGGTACAGCGCGTCGCCCAGCTCCGGACGTGTGAGCGGCCCGGAGTCGCGCAGCGCGCCGGCCAGGATGTCATGGCTGCGCGAGAGGAGGCCGGGGTCCAGGCCGTCCCGGCGACGGGAGTAGCTGGTGGCCTGGTAGACGCGCGGGGCCGTCAGGCGCAGCATCCAGCGGATATCGGCCGGGGCGACGAAGTGCCACGTCGGCCGCAGCACGTGGGTCCGCAGGATCTCTCCGCGCGCGAAGGCGTCCTCCACGTCGGCATCGGTGCAGTCACGGACGCGCTCGCCGAGCGACCACTTCGCTTCGGCGAATTCCTGCGCCTGGACCGCCCGAACCAAGCCACCGCCTCGGCCGGGCCCTCGAAGGGATCGCCGGCCAGCCGCTGCTCGTGCAGCCGCCGGCGTACGATGGCCAGTCGGTCCATCACTCCCGGCTCGGCTCGGCCTGATCCTCGTCCGGCCACACTCCGTGCTCGGTGAAATAGGCCCGGGCGGCCTCTTCGCGGTCCCTGTCGCGGTCACCTTCGACGCCCATGCGAAACAGCACGTTGAGCAGGAGGATGGCCAGCCCGGCACCGGCGAACAGCGAGAAGGCCTCCGCCCCCTCCGGCCAGTCCACGATCGCGTAGACCACACCGACGAGCACCAGGATCGCGGGAACGGCGTAGCGAAAGGAGAACAGCCAGAAGCCCATGGCGCCGGTCTTGCGGCGCGCCTTGTCCGGCTCCTCGCCTGCCGGGCTATCCGGCGGCTCTGAGGCCGCCTGGCCGAGCAGGCCCTTGTACTCGTCGGACCGGTAGCGGATGCCGCGGTCGGCATCCTCGGGCTGGCGGTGGGGCGCTGCCATCTGCACTGAGGCTAGAGCGCGATGACCCGAGTAACCTCGCTCTCGGATGATCCGACGTATACAGCTGCTGTCGGTGTCACTGCTCTTGCTGATCCCGGCCGACGTGATGGCGCGGGCTGGTGGCGGGTCGCGCGGCTTCAGCTCGCCCGGCCGTGGCGGCGGCTCGCGTGGCTTCGGCGGCGGCGGCTTCTTCTTCTTTGGCGGCGGCGGCGGATTCCTGCTGCTGATCCTGATCATGGTTCTGATCGTCGTCCTGGTCGCAAGCACCCGCGCTCGGCGCCGGCGCCGCTCCTACTAGCGGTGGGCCTGCGCTCGCTGCTCGGCGGTCGCCGCCGCGCTCGCGCCGAGCGGGAGGCGGCGGTGCACCTCGTCGCGGCGGAAGCGGCCGAGGAAGACCCGCTCTTCGACGCCGAGGTCGTAAAGGAGCGCGCCGCGGCCCTGTTCGTGGCGATACAGCGCGCGTGGAGTGACAACGACACGGCCACGCTGCAGCGTTGGGTCGGTCCCGAGCTGATGGTGGAGTGGGACGCCCGGCTGGCCGACTTCCGGCGGAAGGGCTGGCGCAACCTCGTCGATGTGCTCGACGGTCCCGAGGTGCGGTACGTTGGCTTGACCAATCGCGTGGAGGATGCCGAGGACCGCGCGGTGGTGGCGCTGACCGCCCGGCTGCGGGACGTCGTGGTGGACAGCCACGGGAACGTCCTTCCCAGCGAGGAGGGCGAGGTGGCGCAGATCAGCGAGTACTGGACCCTGGGCAAGCGCGCGGGGGAGTGGACGGTCGTCTCCATCGAGCAGGATCGGGAAGGCGACCACCACCTGTCCGCGCCGCTGGTCGCCGTGCCCGAGAGCGACAGCGTCCGGTTGCGTGCCGAAGCGGTCATGGAGGTCGCCGCGGCCGAGGCCCTGCGGGCCGATCAGGTCGGCGAGCTGCTGTCGCCCGGCTTCTCGGGTACCGCGCGCGCCGCCGCCCTGGACCTCTCGCTGGTCGATGGCCGTTTCGCTCCCGACGTGCTCGGCACGGCCGTCGGCGAGGTGGTGGAAGCATGGGTGCAGGCCATCGACGGGCCGGACGACCCGCTTGCCGCCTGCACCACGCCGGAGGCGCTGCGAGCGCTGCTGTATCCGACCGCCTCCGGCCGCGACCGATTGGTCATCCGCGGTGTCGACGTGAAGTCGATGACGATCGTGGCGGTCACGCCGGGAACGCTGCCCGAGGTGCGCCTGCAGCTCGACGTGGCCGGGGTGCAGTACGTCGAGGACCGCGACACCACAGAGATCATGGCCGGCAGCAAGCGGCGGCGGAGCAGGACGCAGCAGGACTGGACTCTGCGGCTGTCCGACGACCCGCGGCGGCCGTGGGTGGTGGTGGACGCCGTAGGCGTCATACCTCGCTGAACAGCGGCTGTAGAAGCGAGTAACTCTCAGGAAGGACGAAGGTAACGATGGGCGCGGGTGGTTTCGAACCACGGGCCCTCGCGGGCGGGTGGAATCGCGTGACCAGAGCGATAACGACGCCGAGAAGTACCCAGACGCCCCGGGACATCTCCCGGAGAGTTGCACTCTCATTGAACCGTTCGGCGGCATGAGCCTGGGCTGGACCGGATCACTCGCTCTTCGCTCAGAGGACTAGCCTGAGACGTTCACGGGGCTGCTGACTGACGGTTCAAGCTTGCAACCGCTGGCTCGTCGCCCATAGATTGCCGTCCGTAGCATCCGAGAAGCTAGTCAAGGAATCAGCTCTTCGGACCGATCGAAAGGGGAGTTTCCATGGAGAAGCGCTACTACAACTCGACTTCAATCGGTGAGGTGCTGCGGGTCTTCGAGCGGAGCTATGGCATGAGCTCCGAGGATTTCTACGAGGCGCACCTGACCGACGCGGAGGTGCTCACAGGCATTCCGGGCTCCCAGCGCCAAGCCTGGGCAGGTTTCTACGACACTTGGACTCGCATGAGAAGCGGTAGCAGAAGTTTTGCCGAACAAGCACAGCGCGAACTCGAGCCCGCCTAACCCCAGCGAAACGAGTGCAGTCCTAGGCTGCGTCGGTCGTGGATGTCTACGAGTACTTCCACACCAGGGAACGCGAATGTCGCCAGCACTCGCTCGTACCTGAGGCCGATTTCGCGGATATGTTCGCTGAGGAGGATGGATCCGAGGGCCAGCGCGGCATCGCATACGGGCGACTGAACCTCACCGAGAAGGCTTTCATACGGATGTTCGAAGTTGTCGTTGTCGAGGGCTCAGGTATCCACCGGGAGCGCTACAGCTACTACATGGTCTACGACGATCAAGAGATGTGGGGGTACGACCGTGACCCTGGCCATAAGCCTGCCGATCATGGTCACGAGGGGCCTAATCACGACAGGGTCGACGCCGGACCCGTGACATTCCTAGCCGCGGTTGATCGAGCGTGGGAGACGGTTAGCGCCGAGGAGGCGCTGCCCACTTCCTGAGTTCGGCCGGCACAGGGTCGAGGTGTTTATTGCATCCCCGATGGAACTGCGCTTTGGGACGATTCGCTGGTGGAGGTGGTCTTGTGGACGCGGACGCCAGAGGGCGTCGATGTTGTGCTTCCCGCACTCGTCTACGCCAAGGTCCTCGAGGAGCATGCGGCTGTCGCCGACCTTTCGCTGATCGATCGGACGGTTCGGGATCCGCACGAGCGACGGCCCGATCCGCGACCCGGGCGCGAGCGGTTCCTCCGGCGCGAGGCTGGATTCTGGGTCCTCGCGGTGGTGGAGTTTGGCGAGGTGCCTGCGATCATCGTCACTGTGTTCGTCGCCGACTCGTCACCCGGTTGATCTTGGCTAGCGCGACCGTTCACGTCTCTGCCGGCGACATCGAGCTCGTTGGCTCTTATGAGCCGATCGGTGACGTGTTGTACCTGTCGGTCACCGGAGACGACAAGCGAGCGGCCGTCCAGGAGACTTCGGAAGGGCACGCCGTGCGACTTGATCACGACGGCCGCGTGACCCACGTGACGGCCGTCAACGCCAAGTGGCTGCTTGACCGCGACGGAGAGCTGACCGCGACTCTCCGGGACGGCCGGCAGCTTCGCTTGGCCAGGGAGGACATCGGCGACCTGATCGCCTGACTGACGGAGGGCTCGGTGGAGGCGGAGCGAAATGGCGACACAAGAGCAGCGGGCAGGCGGCTAGTGAGAACGTAACGAGGGCTCAGGCCGGGGCACGCCAGAAGAAGTCCATCTCCAACCTGTCGAGCGAGACGCGCAGCGCGCTCGGCCGGGAGGGCGCCAAGGCCACGGCGCGCAAGCGAGGGGACTCCAAGGGCACCGGCAGCGGGGCCGGCGCGATGACGGTCACCGAGCTCCGGCGGGAAGCCGCCAAGCTCGAGATCGAGGGGCGCTCCAAGATGGGCAAGGCGCAACTGATTCGCTCCGTGCCGGCTACGCGGTGGGTTCGAGCTCGACCTTGAGCCACCCGGGCTGACGCTCGTCAAACGCGCGATAGGCGCTCACGGCGTCGGTCATGCCCTCGATGTCAGAGAGCACCGTCGCGGGGTCCACCGCCCCCACGCGTACGAGCTCGACCAGCTCCGGCACGTAGCGGCGGTGGTTGCAGTTGCCCATCCGAAGGGTCAGGTTCTTGTTGAACGCCTGCCCGATCGGGAAGCTCTGCAGCTCCGGTGGGTACACGCCGATCAACGCGATCGTGCCGGCCTTGGCCACCGCTTGGACCGCCCAGCGCAGCACCTGTGACGGTGCGTCACCGGGTACGAACGTCTCGCCCTGCGGGTTGGTCTCGGGTGCCACGTCGGCGCGCTCCCGGGCCGACTGCTCGTGGTACTCAGTCATTGCGGCAGGGCCGCCGTCGGGGCTCGTGGCGTCTACGCCCACGGCGTCGATCACCTTGTCGACTCCGATACCGCCGGTCAGCCGCCGGATGGCCTCTACCGGATCCTCGGATTCGAAGTCGATCACCTCGGCATCGTGTGAGCGGGCGACAGCCAGGCGGTCGGGGATCGCATCGACGGCCAACACCCTGCTTGCTCCCTGCAGGAAGGCGCTGATGATGGCGAACTGGCCAACCGGGTCGCAACCGAACACCGCCACGGTGTCGCCGGACGAGACCTCGGCGAGCTTGGCGCCGAACCAACCCGTGGGAAATATGTCCGAGTCGGCAGCGCCTTATCGTCGCTCACCTCGTCGGGCAGCCGAACGAGCGTCATGTGTGCGAACGGGATCCGCGCTCGCCCGGCCTGCAGGCCGTCAAACCCGCCGGTCGCCTCCGGGCCGCCGAAGAACGCCGTGCCGGCCAAGGGCCCGCCGGGGTTCGCGTTGTCGCACTGGGCGAAGTAGCCGGCACGGCAGTAGGAACAAGAGCCACAGGCGATCGTCGAGCAGATCACCACCCGGTCTCCTACGGACAGATTGCGGACGTCGCTTCCGACCTCCTCCAAAACTCCGACGCCCGTGGCCCAGCACCCGGCCCTCCTTGAGGCCCGCCATCGTGCCGCGGACGAAATGCAGGTCGGTGCCGCAGATCGCGCTCGCGGTCAGCCTCACGACGGCGTCGCTTGCCCCCTGGATCTCCGGCTCGTCGACCTCGTCTACGCGGATATCGCCGACGCCATGGAACACGACTGCCTTCAAGAGTGGGCCTTTCCTTGATGATGGGGAGCCGTGGCTACCCGTGCACGCGAGGAATATGCAGCTCGAGAAGGTGGCGCCTCGGCGCTGGTCGTGCGCGTATGCACGGCCAAGCCCTCGTTCATCATCAGCCACGAGCTTGGACTGGACCAAGCGCCCGACGCCTACAACAGCTTCGACAACCGTGAGGACGGTTGGACCAAGGTGGTTCTGAAGCCTGAGATGGCGGCGGCGTGAGCGTTCTCCGCGGCTACCTGCGGTTTGTCACTGCGACGTTAGGTGCAGTCAGCGAACGCCGAGCAAGACCTCGTTCACGCGCAATCCTCCTCCTCGGCCTGTGCGAGCGTCGCGGCCAAAGCCTCGAGCTCGGCTTCGGGCAGGGTTTCCTCGATCAACGGAAAGAGCTCTCGCTCCTCGAGCCGCACGTGGTTCGAGAGCAGGATGCCGAGCTGCTGCAGCATCTCGGGCTGTGCCGGCCGATCGCGTTCGAGCAGGCCGACCGCTTGGCGGATGACCAGGTGGTCGACGAGGACGTTCACCACGAGCGGGTGGCGGGGGTCTCCGACGCCCGCGTAGGCGGGCAGCAGGATCTCCTCTTCACAACGGAAGTGATGCCGGCCGTGCGCTCGCCAGAACTCGAGGAACGCTTGACATGCCTGGGGCGCCGTGTCAGCGGTCGCGCGCCGGAGCCTCTGGGCGACGAACAGCGCCTGGTGATGATCGCGGGAGAGCGGCTGGAGGGCGGCTGCGCGTTTCATCGCTTTAGATGCCTAGCTCATCGTGGCGGAGCGCTCGTGTGGCCAACAGGGTCACCCGCGCCATCAGCACGACATAGGCGAGTACCACCGCCGCCGCGGCCGGATGCACGAGCCGCTCCACGGACAGCAATTGCGCAGCGGCGACCCCGAGGACCCCGAGCCCTGCCAGCGCCGGCAGCGCGCCCTCGTGCATCGAGCTCGGCCGCGGCAGCGCGGGCGTCAGATGCCGCACGCGTGCAAGCACGGACAGCAGGTGAAGCAGGGCTCCGAAGACCGTCAGCCCCAGCCAGCCCGCAAGCAACAGCACCGCGATCGCGGATCGCTCCGCTCCGGCCATCGGTGTGGCCGGGCCGTGAGCCAACGCCGCTGCCAGGCCGACGAGTAGGCCGGCGACCAAGAAGCACTGACCGGTCGCAACGAGTCGCGCTGGAAGAGATAGTGGAGCGGAGGCTTGCCGCGTAGAGGCGAGCAGGTTGGCGGCGAGAAATGCGCTGCCGAGGGTCAGCCCAAGCCAGCCCGCCACAGCCAGCAAGGGCAGGTCGAAGCCGTAGCCGCAGGCCAACGCCGCGGTGCCCGACACCCACGCCGCGAACGCCCGCGGCTGGAGGCGCGGAAAGCGCAGCCGTGTTTGTGTCAACGACGGGTAGAAGGTGTGGAGCGTCCCGACGATCGCCGTGCCCAACCACCCGGACACGTTCAGCGCGAGGTGCGCCCCCAGCAGGCTCCCCGGGGGCCATGCGGTTCCGCGGGCGAGCAGCGCGCCCACGAGCACGCCGAAGGTGAGGAACGCGATGCAGGCGTGGTACCACCGCGCGGCCCAGGGAAGGCGCTGCAGCGACCGGCGCTGCATCGAGCGGAAGCCGGCGCCAAGCAGAAGGAGGCCAACGACGAGTAGGACGGCGCCCGCGCCGGTGACGACACCGATACGTGTGGTGACACCTGCTGCGACCAGCACGGTGCCGACATTCCACGTCCCGAGCTGGGCCCGCACGAGCGACCGCGGCGGCGGCGTAGTCGCGAGAGACGCGCCGACGAAGAACTGGCTCGCGCCAAGCACGAGCTGTGAGACGCCGCCGACCAAAGCGAGGTGCAGAGCGAGCCACCGCCCCGGGGACCATCCGCCCGCCGCGTAGATCATGGCGACGGCGGCAGCGATCAGCAGCCAGGCGATTCCCAGCCCGAAGAACGCGGTCAACAGGTCGGTGGGGCGCAACCCGTCCGTCGCCGTGGCCTTTCGACAGCGCCGGCCAGCACGCCTCTGCCTTGCGTCGACCGGGCCGGTCAAGCGTTGCCCGCGCTGGTCATTCGGCCTTCCCCGGCGCGACTCCGGCTCCGGCCGGGAGGCCGCGGACCTCGATCAGGCACCCGGCCTCATCGGGGTCGCGCGGCACGAAGCTTGTCAGCGTCGCCTTGGGTTCGATGACGTCGAGCAGGCCGCGGGTCATGCCGCGGTGCAGGGTGCAGACGACCTCCTGGCTCTCCCTGACCGCATCTCTGTAGGGGCAGTTGCCAAGCGTGCAGGCGAGCGTGCCCTCGCTCGTCTTCATCTCTGGCTGAAAGCCGAGTGCCGAAAGCGTGCTGTGCAGCGCCGCGTCGGGTGACGCCACCGCCGTCGGAGCGAGGTCTCGTCCGATCTGTCGGCCGGCTGACTCCACGTCGCGGAGGCGACTCGCCCGGGGGGGGACAGCGCGCGCGAGCCATCGCCCGAGGTCGGCGTATGCGTGCGGTGGGTCGCCCCCGGGGCGGGCGCCGGGGGCGATCGACCACTCGTCGCGAGGTCGCCCCCGCGGGCGCGGGGTCCGCGTCCGAGCGACGAGCTCGGCCTCGTGCAGCCGCTCGAGGTGTGTGCGCACGCCATTCGGGTGCAGCCGGAGCTCCTTCGCGAGCTCGTCCGTGCTGGCCGGTCGCTTCAGTCCCTCGAGCAGCGAGAAGAGTCGCGCGCGAGTCGGTTGCGCCAGCACGTCGTGTCCGGCGTCGGTGGGGAGATCCACGTTCGAAGGTTCGCACAGTATGGGTAGAAGAACCAATCGCAGGATGATAGGTTTTTTCCCAGTGAGGCTGTGCAAACAACGGCTAGGAGGGTCAACGTGGCTTACGTGATCAACGAGCCCTGCATCGGCGTAAAGGACAACTCGTGCGTCGAGGTCTGCCCGGTTGACTGCATCCACCCGACGCCGGATGAGCCCGCCTACGACACCGTCGACCAACTGTTCATCGATCCAGAGGAGTGCATCGACTGCGATGCCTGCGTGGAGGCATGCCCGGTCGACGCGATCACCCCCGAGGACCTGGTCCCCGACCAGTGGCAGCCCTTCATTGAGATCAACGCCGCCTATTACAAGGAGCAGAAGCAGTGACAGTGAGCAGCTTGACACCACCCACACCCCTCAGCCCCGAGCGCCGGCCCGGGCCCTGCGCATGGAGCCCACCTCCTCGCGCCGAGCGTCTACCGAGCGCGGTGGTACACGGATGCCTGGATGACGGACTGAGCGTTTGCTTGGGCCTGCTGGCCCACGACCCGGAGCGCTTCGCTCCCGCGGCCGTGGCCTGGCACGCGCGCTTGTGCACCTGGCTGCCCGGTATCGACTTCGGCGAGTCGCGGGCGGCGTTCTGTGCCCTCGAGGCGCTCGCCGGCCCCGACCCCGCAGCTGCCGCCCGCGCCTTGAGCGCGATTTGCGAACGTGACGGTCTCGATGAGGTCGCGACCACGTTGAACACGTGGCTCGAGCGCCGCCCACGGGCTATAGCCGTGCTACCTGCCCGTCCGCCGGACTCGCCCACAGCCGCCTGACACCGCCGTGCTCGTCGCTTTCGCGCGGAGAGTTTGCACAACCCACGTAGAAGAAATACGCCCATCGTGATATTTTTCCCAACGCAAGCGTGTATAACGAGCCTAGCGACCCGCCTTGGCGGCCCAATCGGGTCTGGTTCCCGAGTGAGGAGCAGAGATGTGCTTCAAGAATCTTCCGATTGAGTTTGACGCTCAGGGCAACGCGACGCTGAAGGGCAACGTCGCCAACCCCTACGCGTACACCGAGACTCCGCTTCCTACGCCGATCGAGGACGACCCGGAGCGGATGCGCGATCTGGTGGAGCGCAACGGTGGCGTGCGGCGCGTGGACTTCGATCCGGTCACCCGGGTGGCCGGCGCGCTGGCGTTTCACACCGTGGTCGACCTCGAGAGCCGTGAGGTGCTGGAGACGGCTTCGATGGCTACCTTGTTCCGTGGCTATGAGGTGATCCTCAAGGGTCGCGATCCGCGCGACGCGATCTTCATCTCGAGCCGCGCGTGCGGCGTCTGCGGCGGAGTGCACGCCACGTGCTCGGCGCTGGCTTGTGAGATGGCGTTTGGCATCTCTCCGCCGCCGATGGGGGTGGTGGCGCGCAATCTGCTGCTCTCGATCGAGTATCTCTATGACAACCCGATCCATCTCGGGCTGCTGGCTGGGCCCGACTTCTCCGAGCCGGCGGTCAGGGAAACCAACCCGGAGATCTGGGAACGGGCAACCAGTACGCGTACGCAGGGTCGGGCCACGCATGGCTATGAGTTCATGTCAGACCTGATGACCGACCTGACGCCGCTTACCGGCAAGGTCTATCTGGAGTGTCTGCACTACACGCGGATCGCTCGCGAGGCCTATGTCCTGATCGGCGGCAAGTACCCCCACCCGCAGACGGTGGTGCCGGGCGGTGTGTCGACCACGATCGACATCTCGGACCTCAACGAGATCATGGTTCGGGTCGTCAAGTTCTTCGACTACGGGCGCAAGATCGTGGCGATCTGGAACGACATCTCCGACTTCTTCTATGAGGTCAATCCGAAGTACCGCGATATCGGAACACGCCCCAAGAACATGATCGAGCCGGGCCAGTGGGACGATCCCTACGCGTTTGACGGAACGTTTGAGAACGCGGACACGTGGGGTCGTCAGCGGTGGGCCCCGCCTGGGGTGGTCGTCGAGGGCGAGTTGGTGACCACGAGCCTGCAGATGCTCAACGCCGGCGTGGAGGAGTTCGTCGAGCACGCCTTCTATGACGAGTGGGTCGGAAACGGCAACGGCGACGAGCACTACAAGTTCCCGACGGACCCGGCGGGCAACCCGCTTTCTCCTTATCACCCGTGGAACAAGGAGACGATCCCCAGGCCCGGTGGGACCAACTGGAAGGAGAAGTACTCGTGGTCGACCGCTCCGCGCTGGGACCGCCTGGCGATGGAGTCGGGCGCCTACTCGCGGATCTGGGCGCTCGCCCAGGCCGGGACCAAGGATTGGCGGGGCAGCCAGTTCATCTCCCCGACGGGGCACAGCGTGCAGGTCGATTTGCCCAAGGCCGAGCTTCCCAACGACCCGATCGAGTGGTTCATCCCCGAGACGTGGGGCGCTTTCGAGCGTAACCGCGCGCGCTCGTACTGCATCATGTACACGGCGGCCATCGCCTATGACAACCTGATGCTGGCTTATGAGCTGCTGCGAAAGGGGGGTCCCGACGCCAAGATGTCGACCCCCTACAAGGTGCCCAAGGATCACCGCATCGGCGTCGGCTTCTGGAGTGCCGGCCGCGGCTATCTGACCCATCACATGACGATGGACAACCAGGTGATCGAGAACTACCAGATCCTCACCCCCTCGACCTGGATGGCCTCTCCGAAGGACCCCTTCGGCAACCCGGGCCCTTATGAGGAGGCGGTGATGGCGACGCCCTTGCTGGAGAACTACGAGAAGCCCGAGGACTTCAAGGGCATCGACGTGCTGCGCGCGATCCGCAGCTTCGACCCGTGCATGCCGTGCACGACCCACATCCACACCGACGACCGGACCATCTCACGCGAGATCGTCAGCTGTGCCTGTGGGGCGGAGGGCTCCCACGAGCACTAGGGGGACGGCAAGACCTGGCGCCGATCCGAAGGAATCAGCGCTCTGCACCGAGGAGGAGTCCGATGGCACAACGTGTGCTTGTCCTGACCAACGAGGATCTGGCTGATGCCAACGAGGTGCCCGAATCGATTCGGCCGTTCATAGATGAGGCAGAGGAGATCTACGTCGTCGCCCCGGCGTTGACGTCCTGGATGCACTGGCTGACCGACGACAGAGACAGCGCACTGGCATCGGCCGACGAACGTCTGCGGACGGTCTTCGAGCACATGCATGCGGGCGGCCTGAAGCCGCATGGAGAGGTTGGAGCCGAGAACCAGGTCACCGCGATCGCCGATGCGCTGGCTCGGTTCGACGCCGATCTGATCGTGCTCAGACTGCACGCTTCCGGCATCGACCATGAGAACTGGCGTGAGCACGGGATAGCCGAGAAGATGCGTTCGCACTTCGATGTGACGACGATCGTGTTCTACTTCGACAGCGAAGGACACGTCGTCGAGCGCGACGAAGCCTGACGAGACAGCATCGACGCGGTCTTCGCATCAACAACGGTCCCGACGAGGTGGGGAGCGGCGGCACATGCCTGACACCCCCGACGAGCCCACCCCCGCGAAACTGCCCGCTCCGGCACCGTCCAGCGTCTCACCGGAGGCGGTGCAGGACTATCGGTCGCAGCTGACGAGGGGCGAGGATGTCGTCGATCCCGCTACTTGGGCCGGCTCGGTGCCGCAGGCGGGCGGCATCGCTCCACGTGTGCGCATCGGGCGCAACAGGTGGTTCAACCTGCTCTGGCTGCTGCCGATCGGGTTCGTGATCCTGATCGCCGCCGTGGCGGCCGCGAAGGGCCTGCGCACCACCGCATCGGTGCAGCGGTTCATCGCCGACTACCCCGGCACGGTCGCTGGAGCCGAAGCGGAGCGCAACGCGGGATTTCCCATCTGGGTGGGGTTGCAGCACTTCTTCAACCTGTTCCTGATGATCTTCATCATCCGCTCGGGGGTGCAGATCCTCAGCGACCACCCGCGGCTCTACTGGACGCGGCACAGCACGCCGGGCAAGGACTGGCTCCGGGTACAGAAGCCGGTGCCAACCGATCCGCTGTGGACCGCCAAGAACGATTCGATCACCCTGCCGGGACAGGTCGGTCTCCCGGGTATCCGGCACTCGATCGGGCTGGCGCGCTGGTGGCATCTGGGTACGGCCACGCTGTGGGTGGCAAACGGCCTGGTCTTCTACGTCCTGCTGTTCGCCACCACCCACTGGCAGCGTCTGGTGCCCACGAGCTGGGATGTCCTTCCCAACGCGGTGTCGGTGCTGATCCAGTACCTGTCGCTGGACTGGCCGCTGGATAACGGGTGGGTGGCCTACAACAGCCTGCAGCTGATCGCCTACTTCATCACGGTGTTCGTCGCGGCTCCGCTCGCGCTGATAGCGGGCCTTGGCATGTCACCCGCGCTGTCGACCCGCTTCAAGCGGGTCAGCAAGCTGCTCAGCATCCAGACGGCCCGCTCGCTGCACTTCCTCGTGCTGGCCTGGTTCCTGGTGTTCATCGCGAGCCACGTCTTCTTCGTGTTCACGACCGACCTGCTGCGCAACCTCAACCACATCTATATCGGGCAGAACACGCACAGCTGGGTCGCCTTCTGGATCTTCGCGGCGTCGATGGTCGTGGTGACCGTCGGCTGGGTCGCCGCCACCCCCTTTACCCTGCGCCATCCCCGGGTGGTGCAGCGCGTCGGCTCCGCGCTGATCGGCCCGTTTGAGCGCCTGTTCGAGCACGTGGACTCCACGCCGGGGCAGTACAGCGAGAAGGACATCTCCCCCTACTTCTGGCACAACGGGAAGTACCCCGACTCCGAGGAGTACAAGGCGCTGTTTGACGGCAACTTCGCGGACTACCGGCTGCGCATCCACGGGCTGGTGGAGAACCCCGTCGAGCTCGACCTGGTCCAGCTGCGGGCGCTGGCCTACCACGAGCAGATCACCCAGCACTTCTGCATCCAGGGTTGGTCGGGCGTCGCCAAGTGGGGTGGGGTCTCGATGCAGACGATCATGGACCTGGTCAAGCCGCGGCCGGAGGTGAGGTGGGTCGTCTTCTACTCGCTCGGTGAGGGCCCGGACGAGGGCATCTACTACGACGCACATCCGATCGAGCAGATGAGCTACCACCTGACGATGCTGGCCTACGACATGAACGGCGAGCCGCTGTCCTTTGGCCATGGGGCTCCGCTGCGGCTGCGCAACGAGATTCAGCTCGGCTTCAAGCAGGTCAAGTGGATCAAGGGCCTCGAGTTCGTCGCGGACTTCGC
>JAABUS010006919.1_pt1 | contig 13408 bp, 12 predicted proteins | sample 5560161 | NCBI WGS metagenome assembly JAABUS01 (sample SAMN10711885, study PRJNA513376) | rock metagenome | isolation source: Antarctica rocks | place: Antarctica: Victoria Land, Trio Nunatak nord | collected 2016-01-04 | reverse complement strand
TCGCGCGCTGGGACGACCTCGGCGTCTGGGCGCGCCTGCTCGCCGGGGTGGCGGACGACCCGGACCGGCAGCGCGTGATGATCGACGCGACGGTGATCCGGGCGCATGCCTGCGCGGCGGGCGCACCAAAAAAAACGGCGGCCCGGACGCGCAGGCGCTAGGGCGCTCGCGCGGCGGCTTCGGCACCAAATTACATGTCCTGGTCGACGCGCTGGGGAATCCGCTGCGTTTCATCCTGACGAGTGGCGCGGCGGGCGACAACCCGCAGGCGATCCCGCTCCTCGACGGCCTGCGGACGCAGGAAGTGCTCGCCGATCGGGGGTACGATGCGGACGCCACGCTCGCCTCTATCGAGCAGCAGCTGCAGGCACGGGCCACCATCCCCCCGCGTCAGTCCCGCACAGTGCGACGCCCATGCGACTATGCCGCCTATAAGGAGCGGCACCTGGTCGAGTGTTTCGTCGGCAAGCTCAAGCATTTCCGGCGGGTCTTCTCCCGCTTCGACAAGTACGCCACCCGCTTCCTCGCCTTCGTCCGCTTCGTCAGTGTCGTCATCTGGCTCCGCTAATCTCGTCAACAGAACCTAGAAACTGTATGAGAAGGGTACGGACACGCCGAGGATCGCTGGGCACCATGCGGGCGAGGCCACGTCCGTACTCCGTCATGATCGCGAATCACCGCGATCCGTCGCTGCCAACACGCCCTGTGCCACCCCTTCTCATACAGTTTCTAGTACAGCGCGCTCGGTATTTCTCCGGGGTTTCGTAGCGCGTTTACCTGCTACAACGCCAAGAATACTACCGAGCTATTCCGAGCGCGCTGTACTACGGTACTTTGTGGACTTCGGTGGAACGGCTTCGGCGAGTGTTCGCCAGGTGGAGGAATGGGCAGTACCTACTCGCGCGTCATGCCCGCGTGGGTCGCCTCCATCGGCCCGTTTTCGCCCTCGCATCTGAAGTCCACAAAGTACCGACTAGAAGCTGTGCGAGAAGGGGTGGCGCAGGGCGTATTGGCAGCGACGGATCGCCGCAGTTTGGGATTATGACAAAGTACGGACGCGGCCTCGCCCACATGGTGCTCGGCGCTCCCCTTCATGTCTGTACCCTTCTTATACAGTTTCTAGCATGTTGCTTTCGCACCAGCATGGTGATACCCCACCCTAGCTAATCAGACTTGTTGATCTTGTTAGCCTCGTCGATCAGGGGCTGGAAGTCGCCGTCAAGGCGCTGGATCGCCGCGATCAGCGCGGATACGGTCTTCTGCTTGGCGAGATAGTCCACGGTGATTGCCACCTGGGTAGTCTCAGGGTGTGGTGGCGGGGATTGGCGTAGAAGCGTCGCGGTTCTCGTTGCCAGCAGCCGATGTTGTGCCGATAGGGCGTGAGGCCCCGGAAGATCGTGAGGCGTCCGGCGAATCGGGCGAAAGCCACGAACCCTATCTGACTGTACTGACGGCTACTGCCGTGAATAGATGCGCACGTGCGTTAGTTCGTTTGCGCCCTGATGGCCGCTCGCTGCAGCGCTTGTGCGAGCTGCGCGCAGGCCGCACTATCGAGGGCAACAGTGATGTCACCGTCAGCCCTACCCGAGAATACCGGGGGCAACGGCGGCGCCCTTGACCCGGATCTCGGCATAGATCGCGCCCCCGGTGGTGCAGTCGGTGAAGTAGAAGTCCGTTACTGGTCGTTGGCCCATGGCGCTCCTCGTCGTCGGTAGTGCCAGGCCAGGACGGCAGCCTGGCCCGGCCGGTGGTCCCACAGGAGGGCGCACAGCGGGCGGCGCACCTCCGGCGTGGTCGGCGGGAGCAGGTTCGTCGCGCGCCGCCTCGGCGCCCCAGCTTGCGCCGTTGGGCAGGCGCTGCATCCCATCGGGGGTTGCTTCCCCGGCCCGCTCGGCGAGTTGCTAGCTGTTCTCGCGCGTGACCGGGCCGAGCAGCGCTCGCACATATGACAGCGCCCGCCGATGCGGCTCCGCCAGCTCGAAACGTGGCGCGATCCGCGCGTGCAGCCCCCGCATCTCCGCGCCCCTCTCCTGCACCGTCCCGTCCATCGCTCCCTCCTCGCACGGAGCGAGAAATTGTCTCGTATCTCCGCGGCGGTAGTAGTTGTGCAGGCGGAGCAGCCCCTCCCCGCCCGATCGACCCAACACCCGCCATAACCCGCTGACGCCTCGCCGTATGATGTGTGACACCGGCGTGTAGTCGGCGTGGCAGGAAAATCACCCCTCGGGCGGGCGCGAAACGGCTTTCCAGCGCCAAACCTGCCGCTCATACCTGCCAGTTATGCTGCCATCTCAGGTGCACGCCGGCGTCACCGATGATGTGGCGGGGCGTCACCCGCTCGCCGGCAGAACGGGCCTTTCGACACCGCCGGCTAGCCCAATTGCCCTATATTCCCCACCTTCCCCTCGTGCTACCCTAACCGCATACCATCGCGCATCGACCGACAAGGGCAAACCCACCGCGAGGTGGGGACGCAAAGCCAGGGGACTCCCAGAGTCAGCCCAGCTGCCGAAGCGAGACGCACCGCGTGCAACAGCGCGCCCGGGGCATCGCCCCGGGCGCGCTGTTTGTTGCTCCGGTTATCATCAAGAAAGGGATCGATATGCCCCCGCGCATCTGGCGCATCTGCCTGAGCCTCTTGCTGCTGGCGATCATGCTGTCGAATCTGCCCGCCCGCGTAACCGCCTCCACACCGTTCCCGGATGTGCCGACCGCGACAAGCTATGCCGAGGCGGTGCGAGAGCTCTCGGCACGCGGCATCATGCGTGGCTTCCCCGATGGGACATTCCGGCCAGACGACACCCTCGTGCGATCCCAAATCGCGGTGTCCCTGATGCGGGCGATGGGCTGGGCCGGCGCCCCCGGCCGGGCGGCGTTCGCGGACCGGGGAGAGACCGATCCGGAGTCGTGGGCGGCGGTGGAGGTGCTGGCCGGGAAGGGGGTGGTCCGCGGCTATGGCGGCGGGGTGTTCGGGCCCGCACTGCCACTGCTGCGTGAGCAGGCGCTCGCGATCATCGTGCGGGCGATGGTGGCCGGGGGAGCGTGGGGGCTCGAACCGGCGGACGATCGCTACCCGGACGTGGCGGCGGACCACCAGGGCGAAGTGGCGACATATGTCCGGTATGCCGGGGCGGTCCCGGGCACGACGGGCGGAGTAGCGAGCGTCGCATCGATCGACGCGACCGGGGTCGCCACGCGGGGCTGGTATGCGACGGCGCTCTGGCAGGCGGTGCGGGCGCGGGAGGGTCAGGGGAAGCAGGCGTCCCCAACGCCGACGAGCGTCCACCCCCCGACCGCCACGCCGACGAGCGCGCCAACGATACCTCCTGTCCCCACAACCGCCCCCCTCGGCGGCTACCGACGCGGCGTCAACCTCGCCGGGGCCGAATTCGGCGAGAGCAAGCTCCCTGGCACCTACGGCGTGGACTACACCTACCCCACCGCCGCCGAACTCGACTATTATCAGAGCAAGGGGCTGACGCTGATCCGGCTGCCCTTCCGCTGGGAGCGGCTCCAGCGCGGCCTCTACGGCCCGCTCGACGGTGCCGAACTGGGCTATCTGGACCAGATCGTCGCCGCGGCGCACGCCCGTGGGATGCAGGTGATCCTCGACCCCCACAACTATGCGCGCTACCAGGGTCAGCTGATCGGCAGCGCCGCCGTGCCCAACGCCGCTTTCGCCGACTTCTGGCGCAAGCTGGCCGGCCACTACCGGGACGAGTCCGCCATCTGGGCCTACGGATTGATGAACGAGCCGCACGACACCGGCGGCCTCTGGCCGATGGCGGCCCAGGCCGGCGTCGACGGAATCCGCGCCGCCGATGCGGGCCACCTGATCCTTGTGCCCGGCGACCAGTGGAGCGGCGCGTGGAGCTGGCAGCAGGCCAACGCCAACCTCTGGATCAGCGACCCGGCGAATAACGTCATGTACGAGGCGCACCAGTATTTCGATGCCGACAGCTCCGGGACCTACGCCCTGAGCTACGACACCCAGGGCGCGTATCCGACGCTCGGCGTGGACCGCGTCAAGCCCTTCGTGGCCTGGCTACAGGCGCGCGGGGCGCGCGGGTTCATCGGCGAGTACGGCGTCCCCGACAACGATACGCGGTGGCTGACCGTCCTCGACACCTTCCTGTCCTACCTGGACGCCACCGGCATAGGCGGGACCTACTGGGCCGGGGGGCCGTGGTGGGGCAGCTACCCGCTCGCGGTCGATCCGCGCGACGGCCAGGACCGGCCCCAGCTGCCGATCCTGGTCCGGCACCTCTCCCGCTAGCACACGCGGTGCGCGGCGAACTCGCCGCGCGCCGGGAAGGGATCATTGTCACACGCGCGGAGTCGACCCCGATTCACCAGCTCCGTCGGAGAGTCGACAACCGACACCTATAATGCGGGGACGCTGAGGATAGGATCGGCCGCCTCGCCCCCGACCAGGTCGCGCAGATACTCGCGCAACTCCTCGGCGTATTCTCCTTCGGTCAGCGCGATCTCGATATTCGCCTTCAAGTATTCGTACTTGTTGCCGCAATCGTAGTAGCGGTTTCCCCGGATCTCCGTCGCGTACACTGGGAACCCCGCCGCGATCATCCGCGCCAGTCCCTCGACGTACACCAACTCACGATCGGCGACCGGCGTCACCCCTTCCATGAAGCGGACGAAGGTCGGGGTGAGCACGTACCCGGAGACGATCGCGAGGTCGGACGGTGCCCGGCCCGGCCCCGGTTTCTCGACGATCTCCCGGACCCGCACCACCCCCGGACGGACCTCCTCGCCGCCGACGAAGCCGTACTTCAGGGTATCCTCAAGGCGGTCGGTGCGGATCGCCGCCAGGATCGGCGCGTCGAATTCCGCGAACGCCGTCACCAATTGCTGGGCGCGCGTCGGTGTCCCCGCGAAGAAGTCGTCGCCGAAGAGGTAGAGGAACGGCTCGTCCCGCAGCAGGTGTTTGGCGTTCAGGATCGGCGTGGCGTTGCCCGGGTGGCCCTTCTGCCTGACGTAGACGAAGTTCGCCAGGTGCGCGATGCGCCGCACCTCCTCCGCCTCCGCCCGCTTGCCCACCGCGCGTAGCCGGGCGATCAACTCGAACGGCTCGTCGAAGTGATCCTCCAGTGTTCGCTTGTGCCACCCGGTTACCAGGATGACGTCTTCTGCCCCGGCGCTGATCGCGTCCTCGACCACGTACTGGATCACCGGCTTACCCGCCACCGGCAGCATCTCCTTCGGGAGCGCCTTGGTCGCCGGTAGGAACCGCGTCCCCTGTCCCGCCGCCGGGATCACCGCCGTGCGTATCGTCTGTGCCATCGTTGCCCCTACCTTTCCAGCCCCTATGTCCCTTACCTCGCTGCCCAACCTGATGAAGGAGCGCTGTTTGTGGTCGAACGCATGTCGAACGCCGGGTCGACGGCGATGCCGAGGAGGCCACGGTCCTCATACTGGTTGACCCGCTCATGGATATCCAGAAGGGGTACCACAAGCAGCGCCCCATTCTGATAGACACGCATCACACCCGGCTTCGCGGCGATCGGGATCCGCCCATCGGTGAGGAACGCGAACGCCGTCATCCGATACGCCGATGCGGCGGTGACCGTCTCCTCGTAGAAACCTGTCGGTAAGGCGGCGGCACTCCCCACGGGCGGGCGGAGCAGCGACCTGCCGATGCCGGTTAGCGGCAGCAACAGGCAGATGATCAGGACACCGAACGCTCGTTTAGTTACTTGTCGGCTAGTCGGTACTTTGTGGACTGGGGATGACGAGGCCAGAACGGGCGAGGAGTGGCGATTTCTCGCGGCATGAACGCCAAGTACGTACTGCGCTAATCCTGCCCCTTTCTCGTTGCTTCGAGCCGCTGTACCGAAGTCCACAAAGTACCGACGAGTCACGGAACCTCCCTCTGTATGCTATGCTTCGGGCGAGCGAATAGAAAGCCCCAACCTCACGATGATTTCCCCTGAAGGGGAGCGACGAAGAACCGACTCGGAACCTGCATACTTGGCGGGCGCCTGGCGACGCTACCGCGTGGGGTTGGGCGCGATACACCCGGAGAAGGCCAGCTGATTCATCTGTCCAGGACCGGTGAGCGATGTCCCGATCAGCGTCCCCTTGATGGTGCCGTTCTGGAAATCGATGCTGGCCCACGGCGCGAGTATACTGCCCTGGATGCCGACCCCCCGCAGCAACAGACGTTTCGCGGCGGGGAAGTTGTAGAGAATCTTGTCAGCACCGAGACCAGCAAGGTCGAAACCGAGATTCTCGAGCGAGACGTCCTCCCCGCTGACATTCACCAGCACGGTCGAACCGGCAGGAACGCGCACGGCGATGGTGCTCGCCGCCGCTAGATCGGCCGCGCGTACGGTGAAAACGTTCAGGTCGCTGGCAGTGCCCTCCAGGAGAAGCCGACTGTACTCCATGCGTGTGGTCCCCGAGGGCGACACCGAGCCGTAGGCGGTGGAGATATCCCGCAGGCTCCGGGCGGCGGCGACGAAATCGAGCGGCAGAGCGCGACGATAGCCCGAGTTCGGCGCGAATGAGACATGCTCGAGCGACGCCGACTCCCCGGAAACCGCGTCGCCGGTGGCGATAGCGCCATGTTGGATGGTCAGTGCCCCTCCAACGATGAGCGTCTCGCCCAGAGTTCCGGGTGGTAATGCGGCGCCGACGCTGTAGTCGGCGATGGTGGCCTTTCCGCCCACGGCGACGCGCCCCTCGGTATCCGAGCCGCGCTGCTTGAGATCGCCGAGGAGGAAGAGATTGAAAGCTGTCGCCACGCCCAGTTGCCGATCGTGGCAGCCGCGATCCGGCGTCGCCGCGAGATCTGGCGAGGCACCACTCCCGCTCATGCCGGGATCGAGGAGAGCGAGTTGGGTAGGGCGGGCAACCACTAACAGCGCAAGGATTGCGGCCCCGCATAGGAGGGTCGAGGTGGTAGCAGCGGTCAATTTGGAGTGTCCCAACATTGCGTCCTTCCTGTCCCGCTAGAGCTAATCGCCCGCGACGGAGCCAGCGAGATAGCCACGCCGCGCGCGCGCTCGTCGCAAGATCTGGCTACGAACGCGGAGCAGCCCCTTAATATCCTCGGTGGCGGTGGAGACGATCTTGACGCGACTGTCGAGGTCCTCGATCCAGTCGACCGGCACCTCGTAGACCCGCAACCCGCGCTCCTCGGCGAGCAGCAAGAGCTCGGTGTCGAAGAACCACTCGTTATTCTCGATCGCGGGGAGTAGCTCGCGGGCGACACTCCGTTTAATCGCCTTGAAGCCGCACTGGGCATCCGAGAACGCATTGCGACAGAACAGCTTGATCAGGAGGTTGTACGAGCGCGAGATAAGCTCGCGCTTCCACTGCCGCGTGACCACCGCCCCCTTCAGCAGGCGCGAGCCGATCGCCACGTCGCTGTGCCCGGTCGCCAGCGGGGCGATCAGCGGCAGGAACGACTGGAGATTCGTGGAGAGATCCACATCCATATAGGCGAGAATATCGGCCTCCGAGGCCAGCCAGGCGGCCTTCAATGCCCGCCCCCGTCCCTTCCGATCGAGGTGGAGGACGGAGACGTGCGAGTCGGCGGCGGCGAGCTCCTGTGCCACTGCCAACGTATTGTCCGTTGACGCGTTGTTGGCGATCGTCACATGCCAGTTGTACGGGCAGTACCGCTCAAGATAGGCCGAGAGCGTGGCGATGCCCTTCGGCAACGCCGCCTCTTCGTTATACACGGGGATAACGATCGCGACCGTGACCTCGGGATAGGGCAGCGCCTCGATCGAACGTCGGCGTGATGTCTTCATCGGTTTTTCCTCCAATGTCGCAGCGTCACACGTGGATCGCTCCGGCATGTTCATGCTTGATACGCTCCGACACGTCCCTGAAGATGAGCGAACGGCTCAGCAGATAATTCGCGACCGCCGAGGCCGCGATCCCGACGCCGCTCGCGAGGAGCGCGGGGAAGTGGGTAACCGCTAGCGTGAAAGCGAGTTGATTGAGAAGCAGCGTGCCGAGTGCCATCGTGTTGTACGTGGCGAGCCGAATCCCGATGGCCGTCCGCCCACCCGTAAGGGTCATTCGATCGCGCCAGGTAATCGCCGCACTCAGGAAGAAGTTCAGCTGCGTCGACAGCAAGAAGGCTCCGGTATTGGCGAGATGTGGCTCGGCACCGAAGCGCAAAACCCCGGCGAACACGAGCAACTGGAGCGCCGCGCATGTCCCACCGACCAGCACGAAACGCGCAAGCCGCGGTAAGAGCGGTAGGCCTAACTCGGGCTCGACAGCCCCTACTTGCGGCGCTGATAGTCGTATGCGGTGCGACAGCTTGGCGTTGACGCGCATCATGGTTGAAGCTCCACTTGTCCGATGAAGATGGTCCTACCCGCGGCGTCCGGGAACGCCAGACCAATTTCGTTGTATTGTCCGGGCGCGGATAAGTTCCAAGTAATCCGGGACCAACGCCCGGCGGGTACCGTCTGCTCGAAAGCATCGTCGTGCCACTGCCACGTCGCATCGAATCCGGTCATCCCGATGCGCGTGTCGGGCGCGGTGAGTAAATCACCCTCGACATAGACCCAGGCGACCACCTTGCTCACCGGGCCTGTCGGGCGTACCCCGATGGCGGAGACGTCGGCGGTGGGGGTGAAGCGCAGCGGCGCGTGCCCGTTCCATATCCGGTTGCGATCGACCGTGACGCTGGCACCGGGTTGCAGCCCGGTGCCGTTCGTCCGCGCCCCCCATCCTTGCGCATCGGCATCGAAGTGGAAGACTGTCGAGCGCGGATCCGGCGGCATCAGATCGGTCTCACGCGGCTTGAAGATACGGACCGGCGCGCCATACCCCGAGTCGTTGATGTAGATCTGCTCGTAATTGTCCGTGATCAGCTGTCCATACCGATTTTTGAACTCGCCCCCGGTCGGTCCAATGCCGCCGGTGAGGACGATCCGATCGAAGTAGCGCCCGCCGATGGCAAGGCGATAGCCGGCATCACCTTGGTGCCCGTTGTTGTAGTCGATGAAGAACGGATCGGTGACCTGTTCGGCGGCCAGGTGCGGATACAGGTAATAGCGGACGGCGCTGTCATCGGTGAGGACCGTTCGCGCCTGGGCGGTATACATGCCGATGGCCGGGAGGGACGGATTCAGATTCGGGTAGAAGGTGACGAGTCTGCTCGATTCCGCCAGTGCCGGTGCCGCGAGCACGCCCACCATGAGAATTGCGAGCAGTACCGTCAGTAATGCCTGCAAGCGTCGGCGACTCCCGACCCCAACCCGGCGCATTTCGAGCACCGGGGCCAGGGCCAGGGCGACAATGGCGATCACCACGAGCACAAACGACGCTCGTCGGATAACCGTGTCGAGTTCGGCGCGCGCCTCCAGGGCTCCGGCGCCCAGGAACAGGGCCGTCCCTACCAGCGCGCCGAGGACCACGGTGGCGAGGGCGACAACGAACGGATGTCGGCTCGCCGGACCCAGCCACCGCACCCCGAGGGCGAAGACGCGCTCCGTCGGCGGCAGCAGTGCCGTGGCCGCCAATGGTGCCAGGAAGAAGATGACGTAGATAGAATGCTTCCAGAAGTCGAAATCGGCGCGGGAGTACAGCTGGAACGCGGCGATGATCGCGGCTCCGCAGCCGGTGAAGAAGCGTGTCACCCACGCCGCCTCACGCCAGCCGAATGCCGCCAGCGCCGCCAGAACCCACACTTCCGGGCGTTGCAAGACGTACTCGTGCAGCGGGGTCGCGCTCGCCAGGTCCACATACTCGGTGGAGAAGGACAACAAGATCGTGAGCTGCTCACGAAAAAACAGGAAATAGAGGACGCACGCCGCGGCCAGCGGGAGCACGAACCCCGCGAGATTGCGCGCGAGCGCCGTGCGCGTGCGGGGCGACAGCAGCAGGTAGAGGCAGACGAAGGGGAAGAAGATCGCCACGACATACTTCGCGAGGAACGCGATGAACAATCCCAGCGCCGCCAGCGGCAGCAGCCACCAATTCCCCCGCTGCCGCGCGATCAGGAGTATGGCGATACCGAGCATGAATGCGGCCCCGGCGAGCGCGTCGTAGCTCGCGAAGCGCCCCACGCCGATCGCGGTCGGATAGATCGCCATGATCAGGGCGGCGAGTCCCCCGACGATCCAGCGTCGGGTCGGGCCCGCCATCGCTGGCGTGAGTGCCGCAGCGGTGATTCCCGTTGCCAGCGTCATGATCGCCCCGAGGAGCGCCGTGACGGTGCGAACAAGGGTAAGGCCGCCGAGCATATCCGCCGCCCCGGCGAGCAGCGCCCAGAGATACGAGCCATAGCTCCAGTTCAACGCGTCGGCATAGACGGCGTGACGCTCGATCAGGTAGCGTCCGATCAGGATATTAGTGTTCTCATCCATGTATGCGCTTTGTTGTTCGATGAACAGCACGCGCAAGATGAAGGCTCCCAGCGCGATACCGACCACTATCGCGGGGCCCGGGGATAATGGCGACCGCGGTCGGGGTGTCGCCTGGGCGGTGAGTTCGCTGCGCTTGTCAAGTACCAACATGGGTAGTTCTCCAGCCTCTGAAGGGCTATTCAGCGTCCGTTGCACGCGGCACAACGGCTAGGGTGTTGGCATATGCCACAGATCGGGCAGCGATCCGGTGTACAGCGCCAACCCGAACCAGGACCATTCCTGGCCGTAGAGATCGTTCGGGTTACCCCAATACGTGCCGCTGCTCGTCGGGATGACCTGGCCCGCGAACTGCTGGGCATACAGGGCATTCGCCCCCCCCGGATCGAGGGTCAGGAGTGCCCCCAGCGCCCCGGTCAGGCCGACCATGCTCGATCCCTCCTCGATGACCGTCCCGTCGTGGGCGTACACCGCGCCGACCCGATTCTTCCTGGTGACGCCATCGACGAAGAGGTGATCGACCTCATCGCGCAGGAAACCCGACTGCTTCAGGTATGCGACGGCCCGACCATCGTCCGACCACCGCTGGTCGAGCGCGATACGCCAGAAGGTTCGCGGCGCATCGTAGCCATAGCGCGTGTAGCGCGTCGGGTCGTCCTGCTGGAAACGGAGCGGGGTGAGTTGCCCGGTCGTACGATCGAGGCCGATCCAATCGGGGGGTAGACCGGCCGAGCGCGCCGCCCCGAAGGTATTCGACGACGCCTCGAAGAGCACGCGGTAGCTGGAGTCGATCACCGCCGACCAGTCGTGCCCCGGATCGACCTCGGCGAAGGCCCGATAGGCATAGGGCGAGAAGTAGCTCGGATTTAGGGCGACCACCGCCTCGCCTGCCGCCCAGTTGCCTGCGGTGAGGTAGGGACTCCCTTGCACGATGGAGACGTCGCTCGCCCACACCGCGCGCGTGATTCGCGTCCCTTCGTCGATCAGCGACTGATCCGACCAGCGCTTCCCCGCCAGCAGGAGCGCGAGGGCGGTGTCCGTATCGGCGTCGGTGGCAGTGTTCGTGTCGAGCACAGCACCGGCACGCCATTGCCAGAAGAGCAGTCCGTCGGGCCGTTGGAGATTGGTGTGGGTCCAGCCCCAGACCCGGTCGAATGTGACCCGGTCGCCCGACCACACCGCCCGGAGCAGCGCGTAAGATTGCGCCTCCGAGGTCACCATGCCAGTTGCGTCTGGGTACGCACCGTTCTGCTCGAAGTGTTGCGTCAGGTAGCGTCCGGCACGCGTCTGCATAGCGCTATCGGTCGGTCCCGCCTTGTCGACCTTCCACAACTCGACGACCTGCTGCCCTTGCAGCGCTTCATCGCCCGCCGGTGCGGTCCAGCGCTTGACGAGGTGGGCGTGCGCGAGCGCATCGAGCGCCAGCGTATTGTTCGCCGCACGGAAGGTCTCCTCCAGGCCGGGCGACATGATCAGGTAGTCGACGGTGCGCCAGTCGTTTCCGAATACATTGTCGCGAATATCCGGGTCGGCCCCGACTTTCCAGTGGCTGTGGGCATTCGGGAAGGCTGGCCCCTGGGCGTCGGGCTCACGCAGCGCCACCCAGAAGTCGTCCCGCGTGATGATCCGGCTCTGGGGTGCGATTGTGCCCTTGATCCAGGCGAGCGCTTCCCGCCCCGGCTGGTCCGCCTGCTCTTGGTAGAGCGGGGCGCTGGCACCGCTCGACCAGTAGGCACCGAGCAACCCGAGCGCGAAGAACGGCAGCACCGCGATAGCGACGGCGCTTGGGACACGGGGAAGGCGGTGGGCAAGGGCGGACAAGAGCACGGCCCCGTTCAAGCAGAAGAACGGGATCGCGAAGAGGATATAGTAATTGAAGACCACACCGCCGCGCGCCAGGTAGAGCAAGGGCAGCATGCCGAGCAGGCCGGTCGCCATGGCGTGACGATCGGCGAGGCCCGCACGGCGCAGCCCGCGCAGGCCGATACCGCGTAGCAGATTGACGATCGTCGCGACCGCCCCGCCGATGAGGAGAAAGCCGTCACGTCGCAGCCAATCGGTCCGCACCAGCGTCCAGAACGAATTGCTGAGGTTGAACGGGCCGCCACCACCACGCAGGAGCTGCCAGAAGAGCGCGTCCGTGAGCGACACACCGTTACTGGCATAACCGCTGATCGCTTCGCTATTGAATTGGAACGTCGGCAGTAACTCCCCTTTCAGCGCGGCGTACAGCGGATAGAAGCTGACGATCGCCGCGGTAGCGAGCAGCCACGAGCCGATGCCGAAACTGGCGTGGTGCCGCCGACGCTGGTGCCAAGCGATGAAGAGGAGGGCGGGGGCCAGGAAAATCGCTGTCTCCTTGCTCAGCAGGGCCAGGCCGAAGCAGATACCGCTCAACGCGACGCGACTGAGACGCCCCCAGCCATCGAGCAACAGGTTCAGGCTGAGCAGCAACCAGAAGAGCATGATCGTATCGAGGAGGACCAGGCGCTGATAGAAGACCGCGAGCGGCGACAGGGAGAAGACGAGGGTGGCGAAGCCGGCGGTTGTCGGGCCGCAGCCGAGCTTACGCGCGATCTGGTAGAGCAGCGGAACCATCGCCAGATGGAGCAGGAGCATCAACACGCGCCCGCCATCGATCGCCCCCCCGAATGTGGAGGGTCCACCGGTTATCCCGAGCCAACCTGCCAGCAGGATCCACCCTCCGGGCGCATGGTCATAGACATAGGTATACGGGGTCAGCCGACCCTCGCGCAGGATCGCCCAAGCCTGAGAGGCGTAGATACCTTCATCGTCGGTGAGGGTGAACGCCGGGTAGCGGAACATATTCCAGCCCTGCGCGACCAAGGCCACCAGCGCGAGGAGCGTCACAAGCAGCGCCTCTAGTGGGAGGCTTGCGACCCAGGCATGGGCACGCACCCGTACCAATGTATCCTGTGCGCGGCTACCGGAGCCGCCAAGTGTCGAGTCAGTCATGCGCGCCAGTCTCCAATTCGAACGCTGCCGCCCGCGCCGTCGGGAGGGCAGGGGCCCCGACGTGTTCGGCCTCGCGGTGG
>JAABUS010006918.1_pt1 | contig 13408 bp, 16 predicted proteins | sample 5560161 | NCBI WGS metagenome assembly JAABUS01 (sample SAMN10711885, study PRJNA513376) | rock metagenome | isolation source: Antarctica rocks | place: Antarctica: Victoria Land, Trio Nunatak nord | collected 2016-01-04 | reverse complement strand
ACCGAGGATTTCCGCTTGGCCGTTGTCACTGACCGGTCCGAATTCGACCCCGAGGCGGGCGTGCATTTCATTGCGCAGCGCATTCTGGTAGATCATGCCGGCGGTCTTCTTGTGCCCGAACAGCTCCGTCCCGTCCAACGTCCGCCACACCCCATCAACGCAACGCGCCTTGTTCAGCACCAGCGCGTGGGTGTGCAGCTGCGGATCACCAGCCCGGCTCGTGCGGTGATTGAACAGGGCTGCCGACATCCCATCAGTGCTGACCTGTTCGACCCCGTCCGTGCCCTTGCGGGACAGGCTCGCGTGCGCGTCGAGGTAGGCCAGGCCCGCTTCCACGGCCGCCTGGTGCGCGGCCAACGCCGAGGCTGCGACATCCTCAGATCCCAACGCCCATAGGGCGCTGACGCTCTTCGGTGCCGAGAACGTCAAGTCATAGCCGGTCACCCCATCGGCCCGCCAAGTCCGCCCGAGGCGTTGCCCGGTCACCGGGTGCAGGCCGCGGGCGAACAGCGCCTCGAGCTGCTGCTCACTCACCCGGCCGCCGGCTTCGAGTCCCAGCTGCTCCAGGCCGCGGCCGTGCCAACGCCCGGGCGCCTCCCCGACCCCGAGGTAGTACTCGGTCGCCCGGAAGGCCACCGCCTGGGTGTAGTACCGCCACGAGGAGGTGCCGATCTTCGCCGAGCTCAGCACCCCGACCTCACCTCCCGCCAGCGGCGCACAAGAAGGTGCACCACAACGGGGCGACCGTACATTCAAAGAATGTACATGTCTGCTCAAGGATCAGGCAGTTGATCTTGGAAGTCCGAGGAATGTGGAACGAAGGGGGAAGGGCGGTAAACGGCGGTCAGGTAAAGCAAGCTGAGGACGGTAGAAAGAGTAAAGCGGAATGGTCTGACGATGGCCGAGTTCAGATGTCAGGCCGGGCGTGTCGACCCGCCGCAGCGACCCATTCACCCGCCCTGTGGTCAGGTCCCGTTGGCGGTAGCTGTTGCCCGCTTCGCCGCCGACCGGCGGGGCGTGCTGAATGAGCCCGCAGGTCGCGCTGATGCCGGTCGGAAAGACTTTGGTGGCGGCTTCAAGCTCGTGGAGCTCGGTGCGCAACGTCCGGAGCTCGGCGATCCGGCTGTCGATGGTGCGCAACTGCTCCTGCAACACGTTGCGTACGTGGGCACACGGGGGCTCGCCTCGCTCCCGAAGGGACACGAGCTCGCGGACCTCATGCAGGGTGAGCCCGAGGCGTTGCGCGCTCTTGATGAACACCACCCGGCCTAGGTCGGCCTCGCTGTAGAGGCGGTACCCAGAGGTGCTGCGCTCGGCCACGGGCAGCAGCCCGATCCCTTCGTAGTACCGGATGGTCTTGGTGTTCAGTCCGAGCCGGTCCGCAAACTGACCGATACGCATGTGACGCCTCCGCTCTGGAGTGGCATTCCACCCGGCTGGATGGTCCACGCACCCGCCCAGCGACGTCGGTGACGTCTCCGGTCGTGCCGTCATGAGCGAGGGCCGCGCCGTAACGGTCGGCGGACGCGACGCTCTGCCAGGAGCATCCCCGCAGGAACCACGTATCCGTTTATGCGGCTATAGTTACGTCGGAGATTCGACCGACCGGGCTACCGGCATCTCGCCCAGTGCGGTGCCAACTGACCCGTGAGGCCGACAGGTGCGCGACAAATTCGCCTGCCGCTCTCCCGCCGCTGCCGTGGGTGACCGCGACAACGACGGCCTTCGCCGCTGGAGGCCTGATTGCCCGCTCATGGCAAATGCCCTTGCCGACCCGATCACAGGAGACGACCGATGACTCAGACCCAACCCCGGCGCGGTCGGCCTACGGGACGTCCGACTGCTGGCGAAACCTCGAAGCGGACCATCCGCGACCGGGCGCGTAAGCGCCGGATGCGTGCTGGCGGTGCGGCTGCGGCGGTGTTCGCGCTGGTCGCTGTCGCCGCGTTCGCCGTACAGCGGTCGGGTCCGACGACGGACGCGTTGCGCCAGGCCGGCTCAACCACATCGGCGGGCGGCCCGGCCCGGGTCGGCAGCCCCCTCCCGGACTTCCAGCTGACCACGGCCGACGGCGCGGCCGTGAACGCCGCGAAGCTGCGCGGCAAGGCAGCGATTGTCTGGTTCACGACCAGTTATTGCACCCCCTGCCAGGAAGGCGCCCTGAAATTCCAGAAAGTGGTCCCGCGGCTCGGCGACAAGGCCCCGACCATGCTGATGGTCTTCCTGGACCCGAAAGAGCCGAACTCCGCCCTGCTCCAGTGGCGCAAGAGCTTTGGGCAGCCGACCTGGGTGCCCGCTCTTGACACAGACCGTTTCGGCCAGCGCGCAGGCGTCCAGGTCCTCGACACGAAGATCTTCGTCGACCAGACCGGCGTCGTCCGCGATATCAACACCGCCCCGGTGAACGACAGCTACCTGGCGACCGTGCAGCGCCTCGCTACCGGCGCCTGAGGGCGAGGGACGTGAACTCCACCCTGGTTTTCGCCTTCGGGGCCGGCATGGTCTCGACCGTGAACCCTTGCGGGTTCGCGATGCTGCCCGCGTTCCTGGCCTACTACCTCGGCGCGACCCACGCCGACCAGCCTGCGACCCTGTCCCGCAAGCTGGCGCAGGGCCTGCGGATCGGGACCGCTGTGAGCGCCGGCTTCGTCGCGGTCTTCACCGTCGTCGGCCTGCTCGTCGCCGCGGGCCTCCGCTTCCTGATCGGCGCGGTGCCGTGGTTCGCGATCGTCATCGGCATCGTCCTTGCCGGCCTGGGGCTCGCGCTGCTGTTCGGTCGGCGCCTGGCGGTGGGCCTGGACGCCAACCGTCTGATGCGCCCAGGCGCAGGGCCGCGCAGCATGGTCACCTTCGGCGCGGCGTACGCCGTCGCCTCGCTGTCGTGCACGCTCGCCGTTCTGCTCGCCGTCATCGGCTCAACGCTGGCGTCCTCCGGCGTGCTGCTGCTCCTCGGCGTCTTCGTCGCCTACGGCGCCGGTGCCTCGACAATCCTGTTGCTGCTGTCGATCTCAACCGCACTGGCGAGCGGCGCGCTGGAACGCGGCCTGCGCCGGGTGGCGCGCGTCATCGACCGCGTCGCCGGCGGCATCCTGCTGCTCTCCGGTGTCTACCTCGTCGGCTACTGGACGCCAGTCCTTGTCGGCAACCGCCCCAACCGCGCGCTGTCCGGGTCCACCAGCGGCATCAGCGGCTGGCTGCAAGCACGCGTCGCAGACAACGTCGGCGTGCTGGCCGCGATCGGTGCACTAGCCATCGTCGCGGCGCTCATCACACTGCTGTTCGGTTGGCTGCGCGGAAGGAACACCCCGGATCCTGCTGGAGGCGCCACCGACTGCTGCGTCCTGGAGCCAACCGCGCAGGTCGACGTAGAGCGTGTCGGCGCCGGCGCGTGAGCGCTGCCCAGCCGCAGCAGCGGGCCGCACCCCATCGGAACGCGGCCTGGCACAACTGCGTCGTTGCTCCGGCCGGGAGCCTCAACCGCGGCCTGGAAGGGCAGTCGTGCCGCGCGTCCTGCAACTCGGCCCGTCCCACTCAGCCCCCGTCTTGGAGGAACACGTGAGCAACATCCAGACCCCGAAGGTAGTGGGTAAGGCCGGCGGGCTGGTGCCGCGAGTCGGCTTCGTCGCGTCGGCCATCACCACTGTCTGCTGCCTGGGTTTGTCGGGTCGCGGTCTCGTTGGCGTCGTCGATCGGCGCGACATTTCTGACGCGCGACGCCACCCTGCGGCCGCTGCTTGCCGTCGCGCTCGGCATCACGGTTGCTGGCGCGGTGTGGACCTACCGACGCCACCGGAGCCTTCCGCCGCTGATCCTCACGGTCGCCGCCGCTGCACTGGTGTACGCCGCGCTCTACGGACCGCTCACCGGCGTCGGCGGTACACACGCCACAGAAAGCCGGGCCGGCCATCGGGACGCGACGCACGACACGATGACCGGTGCGGCCAGTTCGCACGGCGCGGGCAGCGCGAACGTGTTGGTCTGGATCGGGCTCGGCCTGTTGCTGGCGGCCCAGATCTGGGACATTCGGCGCGTCCGCACATGTGCGGTCCCGCCGCCGCTCATCGCGGCTAGGAGCTGATCCTCATGCAGGCGGCGAGTGCCGCGGCGTTGTCTGCGCTCAGAGTCCGGCCGAGAAGGATGAGCTCCGCGACGCGCGGGTCGGTGACGCGGTAGTAGGCGAAGCGACTCTCGCGCCGCACGGTGACGTAGCCGCAGTCCGCGAGGCACGCGAGATGCGAGCTGACCCGGCCCTGGGCGAGTCCGACGTGCTCGACGCAGTCGCTGACCGTGTGCTCCTCGGTGAGCAGGAACTGAAGGAGCCGCAGGCGGGACGGGTCGGACAGAGCCTTGAAGAACTTGGCGAGGACGGCCCGGCCGGTCTCGTCCGGCGGTAACAGCCTCGCGGCGTTGCGGGTGGCACTGCTCGGCACCGTGGCTCCTGCCCTGTCCGTGGCCTCCCAGCGTAGGTGACGGCCAACCGTTCCGGGCCCAACCGCTGCAGCGTTGGGCACGCGCGCCGCGGTCGGGCCGCGAGCCCTGACGTAGAGGAGAGGTGGCATACATCCGCATATCCGGTTATGATTTAACAAGGAGGTTCTGATGACCCTGCAAGAAGCGCTCCGTGGCTTACTCGTGCCGACCGACCTGGGAGGCCGACAGGTGCTCGCCAAGTTCTTCCGTGCCCTGGGCGATCCGACCCGTCTGGTCCTGCTGGAGTTCTTGGTTCAGGACGAGCACACCGTCAGCGAGTGCGTGCAGGCCGCGGGGCTGAGCCAGGGGCGCGTTTCCTCACACCTGGGCTGCTGGCCGACTGCGGCTACGTCGTCGCCCGCCGCGAGGGCCGCCACACCTATTACAGGGTCACCGATCCCAGGGTCGCCGAGCTGGTCGAGTGGGCCCGGTCCCTGGCCGCCGACAACACTGCCGCGCTCGCCGAGTGCGCCCGCATCGACATCGACGACAGGCCGAACCCGTGACCCTCTCCGAGCCCGATAGCGCCCAGGCCCCAGCGGCCGGCCAGGCCCCCGAGCAGCGCAAGGGTTCTTCCGGCCGGTGGGTCGGCCTGCTAGCGCTGCTGCCGATCGCCTGCTGCGGCTTGCCGCTGCTCGTCGCTGCCGGGGCGGCTGCCGGGACTGGGGCGCTGCTCGGTGGGGCCGGGGGTGTCGTCCTGCTGTTCGCAGCGTCCGTTCTGGCCGTCGTGACGTTACGGCGACGCCGCCGCCGCCACGACGCCTGCCGAACCGACGTCGACGGTGCCCGCGGGGCCCGAAAGGGGTGCTGCTGATGTCCTCGACCCGTGACGCCCAGGGCTCGTGCGAGCGTGTCAAGGCCTGCGCCGACGTTCTCGATTCGCCAGTGTGTGATCCGGTGACCCGGGCGCCTGCTTCCCGCGATCCGCGGGCGCCGACGGTAGGCAGGTCCGCGGGCGGCGGGGTGTTCATCGGTGCGGTCGCGGCCGCGCCGGCGCTGGGATCGGTCGTGCTGAGCAGCCTTATCGCGGCCTGCCTCGGCTGCCTTGGCGTGGCCCCGGCCGTCGTCGCCGGGGCGGCGGCCGGTGTCGGTGTGTCGGCCGGCGGGGTCCTAGTTGGTCTGCTGGCCCTGCTCGGGGTCCTCACCGTGCAGGCGCTGCGGCTGCGCCGGAGCTGCCTGATAGGTCGCGCCCGACGGCGGGTCTTCGCTCGGCAGGCGGTCACGGTGGCCGTCGTCGCCGCCGTGAGTTTCGCGACCCTGCAGTGGGTCGTCACACCTGCGCTGGCTCCGCCGACCTCGACGGGAGTCCCCACCCTTCCGTAGCCGACCGGTTGACCACGTCCTACGCGGCAGAGTCGGCGGGCCTGCCCGCGTAGCGGGACACCAGCCGTCGGGTCCGCAGGAGGTCACCGGCGAGCACGAGCACGACGACGAGCATGAGGTACGGGGTGGTGGCCGCGACCACGGTCAGCGCGGCGGGCCCGAGCAGCGCGGTGAGCGGGACCGCGCAGCAGCCGGGGGCGGTGAGCAGCCCGGCCGCGAGCGCCCCCCGGCTGGGCGTCGCGGACCCGCAGGTGACGCGCAGGGTCGCTGCCTCGAGCCGGCTGTGGATCAGCAGCGCGAGCAGCCCGGTGCTGAGCACGACGAAGGCGGCGGTGGACGCGTTGAGCACGACCAACAGGTGACCGCCGACCAAAGCGTCCAGGCGAGGGCCGCCGGGCCACGCCTCGGGCGTCAGCCGGACGGCCAGCACGGGGGACTGTCCGGTCATGGTGATGTTCGGGACGTACACGGCGAACAGCGAGGCGCCGATCGCGAGCGCCAGGACCCAGGTGCCGCCCAGGGCTGCGACCAGTCGCTGCCGTGCACGGCGGGTCGTCGGCACCCTCCACTGCGCCTGCGGCAGGACCAGGGCGGTGGCGGCCAACGCGAGGGCGCTCAGCAGCTGCGTCCTGCCGTCCAGGGCCGCGACCGGACCTCCGCGGGGCTGGGTTGGGTCGACGACCGTGCGCAGCACGAGCCAGGCAATGCCGGCACCAACGTTGAGCGCGATCGCGACCCTGACCCGCCGCGACGGGGACGGGCGGCGCTGCGCCAGCAGGACGGCGCTCGATGCCTGCGCGGCGCTGGTCGGCAGGACGAACAGCCAGAACATGAGGGTCGAGAGCTGACCGGCGTCGAGCAGTCGGCCCAGCGCGGCCGCAGCGATCAGGACGACGGCTAGGCCCGTAGTGGCCCGGGCGCGCCCCGGCGGCGCCCCGGCTCCCGGCCCGCTTCCGGTCCCGTGGTGTTGCGTGGCGACAGCGCGGGTCGCGGCCGGGGTCATGCGATGTCGGGGACGAGCGGGGCCGGTCGTCGCGCCCGGGCCAGGCGAAGGCCGCGCAGCATCACCGACCCGTGCAGCGACAGTGACATCGCGACAGCGAACAGCAGCACCGGGGTGTAGTAGGACAGGGCCGCGACCGCCCCGGTGCCCAAGAAGGCGAGCAGCGGCGCGCCGCAGCAGGCCGGCGCCGCCAGGAACGCCGGGGCGGCGGCCAGCGCGGGCCGTCCCTCGTGCGTCCCGGCGCGGGCCGCCGTCCTTGCGATGGCGGTGTTCGCGCCCAGGAAGGTAGCGGCGAGGGCGAGCGCCAGCACCGTCATGACCGGTGCGCTGAGGGCGAGATGTTCGGTCAGGACGAGGGCGAGCGGGGGCGTGACCAGACGTGTCGCGATGAACACCGCGACCAGCGACAGGCTGGTCGTGCGGACCAGGCCGAGCAGCCGCCAGGACAGGCCTGCGGGCCGGGCCAGCTGCGCGGCCAGCACGAGTTGCCCGACACCGGCCACGGCGAAGAACGCGCCGAACACCGGCTGCTCGGCGTAGTGCTCGGGCGCCAGGGCCAGGTGCACCAGCGCGGCGGCGGCCAGCAGCACCGCGAGCAGCAGCCGGCTCGCGCGCGGCAGGACGGGGCCCGCGACGGCCGCGGGCGTCGACGGCACGGCCGCAGTCGTGTCGGGCGGGCTCGCGCAGGGGCTCGTCATGGACGGCGCCGGCGAGCAGCCCACAGGGCCTCGGTGCTGGCGGCGACGCCGAGTCCGAACACCAGGTGCGCCGCGACGCCCCGCAAGTGAGTGCTGAGCGGGTAGGCGCGGTTGGGGGCGCTGAACCCCAGTGCCGGCGTCATCCACTCGTCGGCGATCGCGGACATCGCCGCGCCGGTCGCGAGCCCGGCGGTGATCGGAGGCAGGCTGGTTCGGCGGCGCAGCAGCAGGTACAGCGGGGACCACGACAGGGCCAGGCCGTAGTGCGCGGTCAGCGACGCCCGGTCCAGCGCCCGGCCCTCCAGGGTGACGCCGGCCAGAGAGGCGATCTTCTTTGCGGCGATCTCGTACGGGGGTCCGGGGTGGGCGGCGTCTTCGCGGTCCCGGTCGGCTTTCGACTCCAGCTCGTACAGCTTCATGCCAACCGGCTCCATCGCCTTGGTCCCGACGTATCCGGCGACGGCCGACACCGCCAGGTCCTCCAGCAGCGACAACATCTTCATGGAAGGTCTCCTCGACGTGTAGATGAGCAAACGGGTGGGCTTCCTAGCAACAGTCGCCGGCGCCGGCGGCCATCTGCGCGATCAGCGTGCGGCCGAGTTCGAACGCCTCCGCGACCGGCAGGACGCTCGCGCCGGGGTGGTCGGCGAGCCACGGAGCGGCTGCGTTGGCGCTGGCGAAGAAGTGGACCTGGTTGCAGAACGCCCCACGGATGCTCGCGGTCTCGCCGGGGGTGACAATCGACACGACCGCCTCCGCGGGGGTGACTGTGCTGACCCGGTCCGGGTCGACGTCGATCTGCACGTGCACGGGCTCACCGGTTGTGTGGCACGGTGACGTGACCGACGCGGCCTGCCCGAGCAGTGCGGGGAACATCAGGGTGTCCAGGGCGCACCACGTGAACAGGCGCCGACCTTCGACCTCGAACTGGTGCGTGGTCGGGCGTTGGGTGATCCCCCACCCGACGACCCGACCGGCATCGTCCAGCTCGGTGTCCGGCATCTGCCCCAGCGCCGCCTGAACCTCGGCGACGGGTCGGCCGCAGACGGCGGCAATGTCGGCGACGGTCACCGGCTCGCCAAGGGACACCAGACGCAGCAGCACCGCCTGTAGCCAGTTCACCGTCGTGTCCGCTCGACGCAGCGTGTCCGACAGGGTCTGGGTGAGCGCGTTCAGGTCTGCCATCAAAAAGCCTCCGTGTCGCGTAGGTGGTGGTGTGCCGACCCGTCAAGCGTGTCCGGGGCTTCCCAGCAACGCATCTGCCTACACGGTTTCATAGATGTGGGCGAGAGTCCTTCGTGGGGGGTGGTCGTCGTTTCGCAGCCCACGGGTCGGGTAGTCGTCAATCATCCGCTCAAGCGGATACGATGTGGTGCGCCGAGTCGACCGGGGTCTGCCGCACCCCAACGACCCTGGCCGCCGACCACGACCGGGACAGGAGCCTGATGAGCGAGACCTTCGACGTAGTGGTGCTGGGCATGGGTCCTGGTGGTGAGGTCGCTGCGAGCGCCCTGCTGGCAGCGGGCCGCACGCTCGCGGTCGTCGAGCGGGAGCTCATCGGTGGGGAGTGCGGCTACTGGGCGTGTATCCCTTCGAAGACCCTGCTGCGGCCGCCGGAGGCCAAGACCGAGGTCGACCGCGCAGACGGCGTCGCCGGTGCGGCTCTGGACTGGCCGGCGACCCGCGCCTACCGGGACTACATGATCCGGCACCTGGACGACAGCAAGCAGGTCACCGGCTATGAGGAGTCCGGCGCGACCGTCGTGAAGGGCGTCGGGCGGATCACCGGACCGGGGACCGTCGAGGTCGACGGCCGGGTCCTGACGACCGAGCACATCATCGTCGCGACCGGCTCGGAGGCGTTCCTGCCGCCGGTCGAGGGTCTTGCGGCCGCCCGGGAGCAGGGGAAGGTCTGGACCAACCGCGAAGCCACCACGCTGACCGACATCCCGGGCCGGGTCGTCATGCTCGGCGGAAGTGCCGTCGGGGTCGAGCTCGGGCTGTTCCTGCGCCGCTACGGCGCCACGGTCACGATCGTCGAGCGGTCCGGGCGGCTGCTGTCTCGGGAGGACCCCCGCCCCGGGGAGCTGACGGGTACCTACCTGGCCGGCGAAGGCATCGACGTTCGGACCGGCGTCACCGCCACAGCCATCCACATCGACAGCCAGGACACCGTGGTGGGGCTGGATGACGGGACCGAGGTGCGGTGCGACGTCATCGTCGTCGGCAGCGGCCGCACGCCCCGCACCGCTGACCTCGGGCTGGAGACCGTCGGGGTCACCCTCGGCGACAAGGGCCAGGTGCTCGTCGACGACCGCTGCAGCGCCGCGGCCAACGTCTGGGCGATCGGGGACGTCACCGCCGTCATGGCGTTCACTCACGTCGCGATGTACATGGGCCAGGTCGTCGCCGACAACATCCTGGGCAAGGCCCGCACTGCCCGCTACGACGGCGTCCCCCGGGTGGTGTTCGCCGATCCGGAGGTCGCCGCTGTCGGCCTCACCTGCGCGCAGGCCAGCGAGCAGGGGATCCGGACCGTGGGCGCCGAGGTCGACCTGTCCGAGGCGATCGCCCGCCCGTGGACGTATGAGAAGGAACCCCGCGGGCACCTCGGGGTCCTCGCCGACGCCGACGCCAAGACCCTGATCGGCGCGTGGGCGGTCGGGCCGATGGCCAGCGAGTGGATCCACACCCCGGCCTTGGCGATCCGGGAGCAGATCCCGATCGAGCGCCTCACCGACCAGATCGCACAGTTCCCGACCTACAACGAAGGCTGGCTCGGCGCCTACCGCCAGCTCAACCTCTGACCCGACCATCCTGACCAGCGGATCACCCAACGCACGCCGGAAGGCACCCTGTGAGCGACAGCAACGACCTGAACACCTATGACCTGATCGTCATCGGCACCGGCGGCGCGGCGTTCGCCGCCGGCATCGAGGCCCGCGAACGCGGCAAAACCGTGCTCCTGGTCGAGCACAACGTCCTGGGCGGGACCTGCCTCAACGTCGGGTGCGTGCCGTCCAAACGGCTGCTCGCCGCCTCCGGGCACCGGCACGCCGCCGCGACCAACCCGTTCCCCGCCGCGCCGACCAGCGCCGCCGGGGTCGACCTGCCCGCGCTCATCGCCCACAAGCAGCAACTCGTCGACGCGCTGAGCGACGCGAAGTACCAAGCCGTCGCCGACGCCCACAAGTTCCCCATCCGCTACGGCCACGCCCGCTTCACCGACGAGAACACCCTGGACATCGACGGACAGCAGCTCACCGCCCCGGCGTTCCTCATCGCCACCGGGTCCACACCGGCCACCCCCGACCTGCCCGGCATCGCCACCGTCGAGGTCCTGACCTCGACCACCGCGATGGAGCAGACCGAACTGCCCGAGTCCCTGGTCGTGCTCGGCGCGGGCTACGTCGGCTTGGAGCAGTCCCAGCTCTGGTCCCAGCTCGGCGTCCCAGTCACCATCGTCGGCCGCTTCGCCCCGCACACCGAACCCGAGCTCGCCGCCCTGCTCAAGGACGCGTTCACCACCGACGGGATCACCGTCGTCGAACAACGCGCCAGCAGTGTCGCCAGCACCATCGAGGGGGTCACCGTCACCACCGAGCAGGGCCAGCGGATCACCGCGGCCCGGCTGCTGGTGGCCACCGGCCGCCGGCCCCGCACCGATGACCTCGGGCTGGACGCCGCCGGCGTCAAGACCGACGACCGAGGGTTCGTCATCGTCGATGACCACCAGCAGACCAGCAACGACCGGGTCTGGGCCGCAGGGGACGTCTCCGGCGCACCGCAGTACGTCTACGTCGCGGCCCAGACCGGGCACGTCGCCGCCGCGAACGCCCTCGGCGATTCGCAGACGGTGGACTACCGCGGCCTGCCCGGCGTCACCTTCACCACCCCGCAACTCGCCAGCGCCGGCCTCACCGAGCAGCAGGCCCTGGACCAGGGCCACTCCTGCGACTGCCGGACCCTGTCCGCCGACGACCTGCCTCGGGCCCTGGCGAACAACGACACCCGCGGCGCGCTGAAGATCGTCATCGACGCCGACACCCGCAAGGTCCTGGGCGTGCACGCCGCCCTGGGCGGCGCCGGCGACGTCATCCTGGCCGCGACCTACGCCATCAAGTACGGCCTCACCGTCGAGGACCTTGGCCAGACCTGGGCGCCCTACCTGACGATGGCCGAGGCCCTGCGACTGTGCGCCCGACTGTTCCTGTCCGACATGCCGACCAGCTGCTGCGCATGACCGAGCCTGACCGAACCCTCGGCCACGCCGAGCCGGAGCCGCCCCCGCCGCCCCAGCGGAGCGGCTGGTGGCTGGCGCTGCTCGCCGTCCCCATCCTGTGCTGCGCCGGCTCGGGGCTGCTCGCTGCCATCGGTATCGGCTCGGTGGGGGCGCTCTTGGCTGCTGGTACGGGTCAGGCCGTTCTCGCGGTCGTGCTCACCGTCGCGGTCCTCACGACGGTGGCCGGCCTCGTGGCCCGGCGACGACGCCAGCCCGGAAGCCGACCTGACCCGGGCCAGCGCCCGGCTACCCGCGATTGACATTGGGCCCGAGGGCGGCCAAGGCCGCCGGCTGGACATCCTGCCATCGGTGCGCGGGCTCTCCGACCGCTCCCGAGCGGCGGTCGTGGGCCACGGGCGGTTTCGTACGACGGCCGTCGCGCCAGCGGCGCAGTTTCGGTCCGCTGGTCACAGAAGTGGTCACAGGACTGCCGGGCAGGGTCGGTTCTGTGCGGGCCGCGTCGGTTCACGTCATCGCCCGTGCGAGCGCGGCGGCCCTCGTCTCGGGGTCTGCCGGTCACCTCCAGCCACGCGACAGCGCGAGTTCAAATCCCACCGCCACCGCCAGCCAATGTGATGTCTCGGGACGTCGACGCCGCTTTGCTGACGCAAGTGCTCGGCCCGTCAGGCTTCAGCTGGACGGCCGCTCCGTTCTTGCCCTACAGGCGGGGTTCGCCTGCAGCCGAAGTGCGTCGCTGTGTCGTCGCGGAGCGACGGGCGTCGAAGTACTCGAACAATAAGGCGTCGAGCATGTACCCCGCCCATGCGCCCAGGCAGAACGTGACGGTCGTCATCCACACCGTGCCGAGCAGCAGCGTGGGGGTCCCCGGGTTGCCGCGCGCGAGCACGAAGCGCTGCGGGCGGGTGGGCGATGTCGTACGCGATGGGTACGTCGGCGGCGTCCTCTCCAGCGAGGACGTCCGGGTCTTGCGGAAGCCGTCGGCGACGTGGACCGCTGCGCCGCGCACCTGCGTGCTGCCGGCGTCGAAGTCGACGTACTGGATGCAGTTGATGAGATTGCGCGAGTCTCCGACACGGCAGTCGTCGACGACTCGCGCCGAGGCCGTAGCGGTAGGCACGCCGCTGAGGTCTAGGTTCCCCTCGGCGTAGTGCCAGGGCCGCAGCCAACAGCCGACGAGGGCGACGCCCAGCGCGACGAGCAGCGCCAGGCGCACGACCTGCACCAGCGTCTGCTTCTCGCTGCGCACGTCATTGGCTCCGTGGCGGCCAAGGACCAACTTCACGGGCGACATCGTGCTTTCGGCGTCGACGGTCCTGCTGCGGTCGCTGCCAAGCGCCCAGAGCGAGGAGGGCACGCGCCGAGACCATCACCCCGGGCCGCCGAGCGCCCGCAGCTCTTCCTGCCCTAACGACGAGGTGTGCTGCAGTCCGTACGCCGGCCAAGCGGTCATCCCGGAAGCGCCAGCCCCTCGCGGTCCGGCTACCGGCAACGGAAGCGTGGTCCGCGAGTGCGGCGCACCGGGGGGCCCGCGGGGCGTCGTACGCCCTCCGACATGATGGGGACGAATCGGCGGGAGCGGTGCTCCTGGCCCTGTCAGGAAGGCAGTTCATGAGCGAGATCAGCTTCGACGGCCGGGTGGCCGTCGTCACCGGTGCCGGTGGCGGCCTCGGC
>JAABUS010006917.1_pt1 | contig 13411 bp, 13 predicted proteins | sample 5560161 | NCBI WGS metagenome assembly JAABUS01 (sample SAMN10711885, study PRJNA513376) | rock metagenome | isolation source: Antarctica rocks | place: Antarctica: Victoria Land, Trio Nunatak nord | collected 2016-01-04 | reverse complement strand
AGATGAGCCCACTAACGAGGAGGCCTTATATAAAATTTGCTTTTGGACTGACTATACGGGTCGAAATGATGAAAGCATCCAATTACACTTGCATATTATTGAAGAGTTTCCTTACAACGAATTGGCATGGTTTAACCTCGGAGCTGCTTACCAGGGTTTGAAACTGTATGAAAAAGCAATTGATGCCTATTTATATGCAGTAACGATTGATGAAAAATTTGATTATGCCTATCGTAACATGGGTGATGCCTATTTAAGAATAAGAAAATTTAAAGAAGCAATAGACGTTTTAGAAAAAGTGCTTGAATTAAGCCGCCCCGAAGATGTAATTTATGAAGCTATCGGGCATTGTTATCATAAGATTGGAAATTTTGCCCAGGCCCGGTTTCATTACCGCAAAGCTTCTCATCTAAACCCTGAGGATAGTAAGTTATATTATAAACTGGCATTGACTTACATTAATGAAGAACAATGGGAAAGTGCGGTAAAACAACTGGATAATGCAATGCGCATTCACCGTACATTGCCTGAATATAACCTGGCAATGGGCGAATGTAAAATGCAGCTTAAACAATTTAAAGAAGCCATTCAGTACTTTGGTAATGTTGTCAGATCACGACCAAAAAGTGTAGCAGGATGGGAGGCTTTAATACGTTGTCTGTTTAAAGCTGAATTTTATGAAGAGGCATTAGAGCAATGTGTTGCAGCTTTGAAAATAACGGAAGGTAAGACATTATTTATATTTTATTTCAGTGCATGTTTGTTTGCTTTAAAGAAAACAAAAGAAGCAATTTTACAGCTTGAAAAAGCGATGGACTTTTCACCGCGACAGGTTAAAAAACTGATTGATCTTCATCCGGCCATTTTGCAAAATCAACAGGTTGTTGAGCTTATTGCCCGATATAAGAAAAGTAAGAAAAAGTAGAAGGTTTTATAAATACATTTTAATAATTAATTATCAATTATTAATTTATTTGAAAAAGGAAATCAAAACTGTCAAGATACTTTTTAAATTCTCTGGTTCTATGACGATTTCTGTGGGTGAAATTTACCCTATTAATGCTATGAGGTATGCTTTACTCCCTATTTAACTTTGTAGAAAATTGTCTTGCGAAATCAATACAACCTTAGTACCTTATTTTGGGGTTTCCCGCCTTATTTCTTTTTAATAAAGTAATAAGGTTCTAATTCATTATCAAATACATTTCCACTAAGGTTTGCAATTTGCTTTCTCTAACTTGTTTACCCACCCAAATCATCATAGAACTATCACTCTTTAAAATGAACTAACCTTTCATTAAAATCATTTGAAGTAATTTAATCATAACGTTTTGTTTTGTTGTTCTTTACATTCGGACGCATCTCATGGCAATCCTTTTAATCGTTTCAATCCATGTTACACTACAACCAATTCATAAAATTCTTCTGGCACAAGATATTTTTGTGCAAGCTGTTGTATTTCTTCTGCTGTAACTGTTTTAATTGTATTGATTGACTTATAGAAATAAGATTCATCCAGGCCGTTAAGAATATAATTTTTCCAGCGGTTAATAATTTGAAAAGGCCCGTCAAGATCACCTAAAATGCTGCCAATCATGTAATTTCTTACAAGTAATAATTCTTCTTCGTCAGCCGGCTCATTTTTCAAAATTTCCATTTCCTTGTAGATCTCCCTGATTGCTGCTTCACATACGTCTCTTCCTGCTTCTGTGCTTACCATCCATGGGCTGTCCTGTATATGATTTTGAAAATAACTATGTATGCCATAAGTGTAACCTTTGTCTTCGCGTATATTGCTCATGAGCCTTGACCCAAAGAAACCCCCGAACAAATTATTTAAAACCTGTGCTTTCATAAAATCAGGATGGTGGCGGTTGGGGAAAGGACGGGCTATACGTATAGCTCCCTGCACTCCGTTAGGGTCATTGATAATCCGTTGGCGTTTTTTAACAGCCGGAGAAGCAGTAAATTTTTTTTCAGTAATACTGTTTTTATTTAACGGCAAATGTCCGAAAACATCATTAAGCTGGCTAAAGATATTCTCAGTCAAATTGCCTGCGGCAAAAATTATACATTTTCCGTTTACATAATAGTCTTTAAAGAACTTAAGAACTTGTTGACGGGTAATTGCTTCAAAATCCGGTATGGAAGTATAACGACCGTAAGGATGTTCAAAACCAAACAGGTATTCATCTATAAATCGATTCGCTACAAAATCACATTTTTGCAGGCTGACTTTTAAACGTTGTATTTGGTTTTGCTTGTAAATGCTTATTTCTTCTTCTGTAAACACAGAGTCTGTTATAAGCTCTGATACAACAGGCAAGACATCTTTCAAATGCTTGTTGAGGCAATGAAGGGTAATATTAGCTGTTTCATTAAAACAGTTACGATTTAAGTAAGCGCCATAGTATTCAAAATGCTCATTTATCTCAAATGCTGATCTTTTTGAAGTTCCGTTCTTTAATAAAAAATTAGTTGTTGCAGCGACAATATTTTGATCTTCGTACCAGTTTCCGGCATAAAAGACAAGCTCAATTAATGTCACTTCCTGTGCGCCTGCATTTATACTATATACAGGTACACCATTATCTAATGTATAATTTTCGCTTTGTTTAAGTTGCAGGTTGAATTCAACTGCATCTTTTATTTGAGGAGGTATTGTTCTATCTAACATATAAACTTATAGTAAGAGCTTTTATTATTCAAATAAATCCTTGAATATTTCATTATTCTCAAGCAGCCTTGAAGAATGGTGTACACTAACAATGTAAACGATATCTGAATGAATACGATAAATAATACGGTATTTTTTAAAAAGTATTTCCTGATACTTTTAAGCGGCAAGCTCAGGAACAATTTTTCCGATTTCCGGAAATTTTTCTAATTTGTTCGCAGCTAAAAAAATCTTATGAACAAATTGTTTGGCATAAAAAGCAGAGTCTAAAGATATATATTCAGCTGTATTATTGATGTCATTCAAAGCTGTTTCAGTCCATATTATTTCAGCCATTTATTAAGCTTTTGTATTGCTTCCTGTGTTGAGTACACCTTTCCTTCTGAAATATCTTTTTCGCCTTTCTCTATTTTATCAAGCATAACAATATGTTCTAATATAACATCTATGTCTTCAAATCTATCCTCCGGCATTGCCTTTATAGACTCCAATAATTTTTCTTTTGTCAGCATAATTTTTCTTTTTTCAAATTATCAATTGCCCCATTGCTTCATCTCTTTCTTTAATCCCTTAAAACTAATCAGTTCTCCTCTATCTGCTTGTTCAATACCTGTCTGTATCTTATCAAGCATTACCAATCTTTCCAGCAAAACATCTATATCCTCAAACTTATCTTCAGGCATATTCTTTATTGTCTCAAGTATCAATTCCTTCGTCAGCATAAAATTTGTTTTCTCAAATTTACCAATTAATTCTTACTGAAATAATGCATAGTATTACTGTTATTCTCATCAAATATTTCCTGGCTTACCTTTTTTATATCTTCGACGGTTATTTCCTGGTAACGGGTTAACTCAGTATTCATCATTCCTGCATCGCCTAATAATTCATATGTGGCAAGACTGTTTGCCCGGTTCATCACGCTCATATCTTCAAAAGCTATCATGCTTTCGGTTTTGTTTTTTACCTTTTGCAATTCTGCCTCATTTACAAGGTCGCTCTTCATTTTTTCCACTTCTTCCTGCACTGCCTTTTCTGCATCCGCCATTTTTACGCCTTTTACAAGCTTACCTTCAATGGTAAGTAATCCGGCATCCACGCTTCCCATATGACTGCAGTCAATCTGGCTAAACAATTGTTTTTCCTTTACCAGTGCCTGGTACAATCTTGATGATCCGCCTCCGCTTAAAATATCACTTACCAGATCAGTAGCATAATAGCCTTTACTTAACCTTGAAGCCATGTGCCATGTTTTATAAAATGCATCTAAAGGCACATCTGCCTCTGTCTCAAGCAAGCGCGGTTGCAATTGTTTCGGCTCTTTAGGAAGATTTCTTAAATATTTTTCTCCCATTGGTATAGAACCAAACCATTTTTCAGATAATCGCTTTATCTCCTCAAGATAGACATGACCAGACACTACCAAAACCGCATTTACCGGCCGGTAGTGCTTGAAGAAGAACTGTTTTACGTCTGCTAATTGCGCATTTTCAATATGGCTTAGTTCTTTACCGATTGTCATCCATTTATATGGATGTTCTTTGTAAGACAATTCCCTTAGTTTATGCCATACATCTCCATAAGGCTTATTGATGTAATGCTCTTTAAACTCTTCGCACACCACTTTGCGTTGTACATCCAGGTTTTTTTTACTGAAAGCAAGGCTTAGCATTCTATCACTTTCGAGCCAGAAAGCCGTTTCAAGATTTTCGTACGGAAGTTGAATATAATAGTTGGTGAGGTCATTGGTGGTGTAGGCATTATTTTCGCCGGCTGCCATTTGCAAAGGTTCGTCGTAATCTTCTATATTGATGCTGCCTCCAAACATCAAATGCTCAAACAAATGAGCAAATCCTGTTTTAGCAGGATCTTCATCTCTTGCGCCTACATCATACATTACATTTACTACTGCCATAGGAGTGCTGTGATCTTCATGCACAATCACCCGTAAACCATTATCTAATACAAACCTTTCGTATAATATCATACTTTATAAAAAAGGAATGCAAATTATACCATTTAGGTAAAATGAATTTCTTAATTTTTGGCCGCGAAATGTATATTAAAAAAATTGTTTATAAACAAAGTAAGCAGGTAACTGTTCTGTTTACTCAAAAAATCATTAGGCATATTATATCCCGTTCAAATAATTTTCCTCCCAATCCTTTTAATCCAAAAAATCGTGGTTCTCCAGAAAAATCGTGGTACTTCCTTTTACTACAAGATACTTGATACTTTAAGACGCTTAACAATAAGTTCACCATTTCTGGTTATCAAAATTCTTAGCCTTGCTCCTACGTCCTGCAGCAAATTTTTATATGATTGAATATTTCCCCCGATACTGTTGTCAATAGCCACTATAACATCACCAGGCATTAGTCCCGCTTTCTCGCCTGGCGAATCTTTCAGAACATCCTCAATTGTCACCTGACCATTTACTAAATAGACTCCGAGGCCAGTGTATGAATAATCAAAAGACTCTTTAAAATGGGTATTTGGCCTCATATGTATTTCCTTTTCGCCATAATTAATAATCAGGTTAAAACGCCGAAGCAGGTCATTTCCTATTAAACCTCCTAATAACGGATAAGCGGTAACGTTATACTCATCTTTAAAAATATGGGCAGGAACTCTTTTAAATTTATATTTTCCTATCTTAATTTCCTTAACCGTAGTTACTTTCATAGATGTCTTACCGCCAAGTCCTTCAGCCTGCGTTAAAATAACTTTTTTCCCTTTTTGCAAAATGCTGCTATCTCTTTCAAAATCTTCAGACATCAGTACACATAATCCTGCTCCTGTATCAAAATAAAAACGGCTAAGGGTGGCGTTGCCATCAGCAATGGAAGCATCAAAGACCGGGATGCCATTAATGGCAGGCTTTATAAGGAAACCCCTTCTCGGATATTTGATCTTACCGGGATTCCAGATTTCTAATATATTCTTATCATAATCAATTTTTACTATATACCTGCTAAGAAAACTGTATCCTATTATCCCGTCTATCTTTACTCCATACACACTGGTTAGTAATTCATAATCATTAATATGAAAGTCTAAATGTTCAACGTCAAGGTTAGGAAGGTGTAAAGTTTGATTAGTTACATAACTTATTTTTCTCAGGCTCCCAATACCTCTAACCCTTCTTTCAGAGGGAGTTATGGGCAGATGAAAGTAATTAACTGTTGCAGAGTCTAAAGAAACGCCTCCGCTGCCGGTATCTAATATAACATTAAGTGTATCAGGAAAATCGCCCAGCCTGACCTGCATAATTATGATTCCCCCTGAAAGCGTAGTAAAAGGAAACCGGGTAAGTAAATCCTTAGAAGAAACATTCCTGGTTTGTTGAGCACCCGCAATTGTACAGCTTCCTGTAATAGAAAACACTGCCAATAAAAACAGGAGGATGCAGACGTTTGAATTTCTATACGGCAATTGTTGTGTCACTCACTTCGTCATTTAGTTCGCTTATCATCTAAAAATGAAATTACAAAACTTATACATGCTAAAAGGACAGTTTAAGAATTTTATTATCTGTATTTTAAAAAAGTAACATTAAATAAGTAAGGATGGTAAAAATGCAGGGCGTAATTTTGCTTTTCACAAATTACAAATGCAATTAACTGACCTTTATAATAAAGCATTAAATTCTGTCGTAAAAGACTCCCCGGAAGAATTTTTAAGCGTAGAAGAAGGAATTTATCTTTTTGAAAATGCACCTGCGGCAGAACTGATGAATGTTGCAGATGAATTAAGAAAGAAGCAGGTGCCTCATGGAAAAGTTACATGGATCATAGACCGCAATCTGAATACTACAAATGTGTGTATTGCCAATTGTAAGTTCTGCAATTTTTATAGGATACCTGGTCATCCTGAAGCTTATGTAACTGATATAGAAACGTACCGCCAAAAGATAGAAGAAACTTTTCGATATGGTGGCGAACAATTGCTTTTGCAGGGCGGTCATCATCCCGGACTTGGACTTCGGTATTACGTTGATTTATTTAAAAAACTGAAGGAAATGTTTCCAACGCTTAAGTTGCATGCTTTAGGCCCTCCTGAGGTTGCTCATATCACAAAACTCGAAAAGAGCACTCATCATGAAGTGTTGTCAGCGCTGAAAGACGCGGGTATGGATAGCTTGCCAGGCCCCGGAGCCGAAATACTGGTTGACAGAGTACGACGGCTAATCAGTAAAGGAAAATGCGGATCACAGGAGTGGCTCGACATTATGGCGGAAGCACATAAGTTAAATCTTACAACTAGCGCTACTATGATGTTTGGCCATGTGGAAACCTTAGAGGAAAGAATGGAGCATCTTGTAAAAATCAGGGAGGTGCAGGCTAAAAAACCCGCTTATGCAAAAGGTTTTATAGCTTTCATTCCATGGACTTTTCAGGATGTTGATACTTTACTGGCCCGCATACGAGGTGTTCAAAACCTGACAACTGCCGATGAATATATTCGTATGATATCCACGAGCAGGATTATGCTGCCTAATATTAAAAATATACAGGCAAGCTGGCTAACAGTGGGTAAACAGGTAGCCCAAATTTGTCTTAATGCAGGAGCCAATGATTTTGGAAGTATTATGATCGAAGAAAATGTAGTGAGCGCAGCCGGAGCACCACACAGGTTTTCCAGCAAAGGCATTCAGCAAGCGATACGTGAGGCAGGATTTGAACCTCAATTGCGTAATCAGCAATATGAGTTTAGAGAAATGCCTGTGATGATGGAGGAGCAGGTAATCAATTACTAAACCTTTTGCTGCGTATCTTAAAAGCCAGTTAATTAAAATAAACGGCTTTATTTTAATTAATTTGCCAAGCACAGTTTCATATAGCAGTAAAGATGGATTTTTAAATTACTATTCAGTTGCCAATATTTTAGGCATTATGCTTTTAAGTAGTGGGCAATTCTTTTGCGTAACATTCTTATTACTCTACATACTATATAAATGTTTTTCGCTTTTGTTATTGCTGTCTATACGACTTTTAATCATAATATGTCCAAACTCTACTTTCATCCTGGATTTACCTTTGTTTTGTTTTTTTATTAACAACATTTGCCGTACATAAACTAATGTGCAATAAATGACTACAATTGCTACTGCCCATACCCATGAACCTGCAAACATGCGTGCCAAAGAAATTTCTATCGCCAAAGCCAATAATACGAGTTTCATTTTTTAATTTTTAAGTGCTGTAAAAAAACTTTAATTGCTTTCTAAAAACAATTGTCATGCAAATACAGTTTCCTTTGTAACCAAATTGTAAAGCCAATAAAAATTAACTGTTAACAATTATGACACGATCATTTATTGTAATCATAATCAGGAAGGTTTTTGTATACATTTCTTAAAAATAAAAGAATATTTTTCTTATTTCTTCGTTAATCACCTAATCTGCATACGTGTTTGCGGCAAGAAAACAAATACTTAATAAAATTATCTTATCTCATTTTCAATGTTATCTTATTATTAAGAAATAGTTAAGTGATTAAGCCTGGAACCATAATTATAATTTTGCGGCAAATAAAAAACTAATGGGATTAAATTCAATCGGCAAATTTTTTATGCCCAAAAATACTATCTTCTATAACCTCTTTGAAGAAGTAGGTGTTACTGTTCGTACGATGGGAGGAGTATTGAAGCAACTGGTCAATGAACCTGATTATGATAAAAGAGCTTCGCTTTCCAGTAAATTAGAAGACCTTGAGCACGATAATGATAATCATACCCATAAGCTTTTTACCGAGTTAGGCAGAAACTTTATCACTCCTTTCGACAGAGAAGATATTCATACCCTTGCATCAGCATTAGATGATATCGCTGATTACATTTATGCTGTAGCAAAAAAAATAATTTTTTACAGGGTAAACCCAAACGATCCGGGTATACAAAAAATGGCTGAATTGATAGAACAAGCCACTATACATATTCAAAGCGCTGTGCAGGAATTACGCAATATGAAAAATCTTAGAAAAATTACTGAAGCGTTGGTAAGGGTTAATGACATTGAGAACCAGGCAGATGATATATTTGACCTTAGCATTGAAAAGCTTTTTAACCAGGAAACTGATTTTAAAGAAGTAATTAAAAGAAGAGAGATATACCAGGTCCTGGAACTCGCAACTGATAAATGTGAGGATGCAGCGAATGTAATTGAGTCAATTATTGTTAAATACGCTTAGTTACCAATTACATCACTGCATAAAACACCCGTATGTTTCCTTTACTGATTGTCATTATAGGCTTTGCTTTTATTTTTGATTACATTAATGGTTTTCATGATTCTGCAAATAGCATAGCTACTATTGTTTCTACCAAAGTACTTACCCCTTTTCAGGCGGTCATGTGGGCTGCTTTTTTTAATTTTTCAGCCTTTTTTATTTCAAAATATATAATAGGAGGATTTGGCATAGCAGACACTATAGCCAAAAGTGTTACAATACAAACCGGAGATCCTTTCGCTCTATATGTGGTACTCGCCGGGTTGTTATCTGCTATTATCTGGAACCTTATTACCTGGTGGTTCGGGATCCCCTCGAGTTCCTCCCACGCATTAATTGGCGGTCTGATAGGAGCTGCTGTTGCTCATTACCAAACTTTTGATGTCATTGTTGCAAAAAAAGTAATTCCCATTATTTCTTTTATTGTTATTGCACCTCTTGTCGGTATGATAATAGCATTCATAATCACCATAATTATTGTACAAATATGCAAACGGTCAAAACCCTATAAGGCTGAGCGGTGGTTTAAGCGTTTACAACTGGTTTCATCTGCTGCTTTTAGTATAGGGCATGGGGGCAATGATGCGCAGAAAGTGATGGGTCTTATTGGCGCTGCCATGGTGGCAACAAAATATATCCCTGACATAAAATCAATTCCCGACTGGGTGCCTATATCATGTTTTGTAGCCATTGCTTTAGGCACACTTAGCGGAGGATGGAAAATCGTAAAAACAATGGGTACACGTATAACAAAAGTAACACCTCTCGAAGGAGTAGCTGCAGAATCTGCTGGAGCTATAACGTTGTTTATAACAGAGCATTTTAAAATACCGGTAAGTACTACACACACAATAACAGGATCAATTATCGGAGTTGGAGCCACCAAAAGGTTATCAGCAGTAAGGTGGGGAGTAACAGTAAGTCTGCTTTGGGCCTGGATATTAACTATTCCTATCAGTGGCTTAATGGCAGCCTTAATATTCTTTTTAATGAAAATATTTATATAACCCTGAGGTTATTACCACAGAAATCATTCATTACACTTAATTTGCATAGTGTAAACCTGTTAATACATATTTTTATGAATAAAATCCTGGTAACCGGCGGATGTGGCTACATAGGTTCTCATACTATTGCAGACCTTATTGAAAATGGCTTCGATGTCATCTCTATTGATGATAATTCCCGAAGTACCCGATATCTTTTAACCGGAATTGAAAAAATAACTGGCAAAAAAATAAAAAATTATAGAGTAGATCTTAAAGACTATAACGATACCCGTGCTGTTTTTCAGGAAAACGAAGATATTACTGGTATTATACACTTTGCTGCGTATAAAGCTGTAGGAGAATCTGTACAGGAACCTTTAATGTATTTTGAAAACAATTTGTTTTCATTAATAAACCTGCTGAAGTGTGTGGAAGAATTTGACATTCCTTATTTTGTTTTTTCATCTTCCTGCACTGTTTATGGAAGTCCTGATACTATTCCTGTTACAGAAGAGTCGCCCATAAAAAAAGCAGAATCGCCATATGGAGCTACAAAGCAAATGGGAGAAGAAATTATAACCAATGTTGTAAAAGCCTCAGAAACAAAGGCTATACTGCTTCGCTATTTCAATCCAGTGGGTGCTCATCCTTCGTGTGAGATAGGAGAACTGCCATTAGGAAAACCTGCTAACCTCGTTCCCGCTATAACACAAACTGCTATTGGAAAGATTCCTTCAATGACTGTATTTGGTAATGATTATGATACCAGAGACGGAAGTTGCGTGCGTGATTATATTCATGTTTCGGACATCGCCCATGCACACACCCTCGCAATCCAATATTTAATGGAAAATAAAAACAAATCCAATTGTGATATCTTTAATCTTGGCACTGGTAATGGAGTAACGGTTTTAGAAGCAATTAAAGCTTTCGAAGAAGTAAGCGGAAAAAAACTCAACTATCAGATTGGACCGCGCCGTCCCGGAGATATTGTAGCTATTTATGCTAATAATAATCTTGCAGTAACTTCTTTGGGCTGGAAAATTAAATATGACCTCGACGAAATGATGCGTACTGCCTGGGCGTGGGAGTTAAAAATTCAGCAAGACGAAGAAATAATAAAGGACCAGAAGTTTCAATACAATTAGATATTTCACGCATTTTCTGAAATCTTCCAAATACTCCGCTTAACCTAATAAATTTTGCTGTTGCTTCAACTCTTTGCAAACACGTTTAATAGTTTCATCTAAAGGTGTAAATGTAACTGAAGGAAGAAACCTTTTAATCTTACTATTATTATATCTTACTATTGCTTGTGCCGAACGTGCAGTTTCCCTTGTAAGTAAACTAATATTATTTGTAAATATTGATTTTAAAGCATACATACGCACAACAAGGGAGGCTATAAAGGGAGTGACTTTTCTATGTGGAGGTTTCTTTCCGAAAGCATTTGCAATGGCAGTGAAAATATCTTTATACTTTCTGTTTTCACTGCTTACAATAAATCTTTCACCACTAATGTCGCTTTCCATTAATTGAGTCATTATATCTACTACATCTTTTATGTCAACAAAACCGCTTTCTCCATCTGTATACCAGGGGAATTCTTCAAAAGCAGTTTTAAAGATTTTTACAGATCCGTCATTCCAATTTCCAGCACCTAAAATGATTGCGGGATTAACAATCACAGCTTTTAGCCCTTCTCCGATGCCCCGCCAGACTTCCATTTCTGCGAAATATTTACTTTTGCCATAATTGCTGTTGCCGGTTTCTTCATTCCAGTTCATACTTTCATCAATTTCCTCATCTTGTCGTCTTTGCCCCAAAGCTGCAACGGAGCTTACAAAACATAGTTTTTTTACCCCTGCATTCATCGAAACGTTTACAACATTAGCCGTTCCTTCTATATTTGTTGCAAACATTTGATGTTTCTGCTCTGGGTCAAATGAAACTATAGCTGCACAATGATATACCTGCTCTGCATTTTGCATTGCTTCTTCCATAGAAATCACATCAAGAATATCCCCTTTTACCCATTCAACCGCCTCTTTACATATTATGTCGGGTATATGACTTCTATATAACGCTTTTACATACTTTCCTTGTCTGACTAATTTGTTAATCAGATGAGAACCAACCAAGCCGGTACCTCCCGTGACAAAAATGCAGCTATTTCTTTTATCAGAAGAAGCATTAAGGTGCTCGGAGTTTTTATATTGGTTTATTGAATTTTCCCTCATTGAAGTAATGAAGATAGTATTCAAACTTTATTAATTTCAATTAATAAAAATTTTTTTAAAATACTAAACGAACCTAAGAAATGAATAAAAAAAATCCTGTTTTCATATAACCTAAAGGTTGTTGAAAACAGGAAATAAATAAAATTACTAATTTATTAAAGGCTTTTTTACTTAAACAGAAAAACTATCTTCTTATTGCCACAGGTTTTAAGCGAATAATGCGTAACGAATGAAGGCCAAGCATTATGATATAAGTAACATCCAGTTCAAACCATTTCCTTGCGAAGTTTGCGTTATCCTTTGCATAATGGTGATTGTTTTGAAATAATTCTCCCATAAGAAAAATACCCCATGGAGTTGAATTTCTCGAGTGATCGCCATTATTAAAATTCTGATAACCCAACTTATGGCCAAACCAGTTCACAATAGCTCCTTGAATGGGACCCATTAAAAAGTGAAATGGTAATAATAAAAACCACCATAGAGAAGGAGCAAAGTAGATATAAAAAGCTATATAACCAGCAGAAAAAAGGAGCCTTGAAGCCCAGCTATATCCTATCCTGTCAAGTCTTTCCCAAACAGGCAGATATTCTTTTGTAAACTTTTCTTCCGGTAACCTCTCCCTGGTTAAAAATGCCTGGTAAATTTTTGCTGTATGCAGCATCATGTGCACAACATCTTTAAAAAAATGAGGGGAGTGAGGATCCTTTTCGGTATCACTATACTCATGATGCATACGATGCATAACCCCATAAGCACGTGGAATTAAAAATGAAGATCCTTGTGAAATCCATGTCAGAAAATAAAAAACCTTTTCCCATCCCTTGCTTGTAGTATACATCTGATGAGATGCATACCGGTGAAGGAAAAAAGTATGGAAAAACAACGACAAAAACCAGTGAGCAAAGAAAAAAGTAAGAATTGCAAACATTAAAATAATTTTAAATAATCAGGTTGCAAAAGTACAATTATCACGCCATAATTATGAAAATTATTGAAGTAAGCTTTGTTAAAAAGTAGCAAGGTTACAAAGAGAAATACCTTCCAATAATAAAAGAGAAAAATTTAATGCTTATTGCAAGTATTTTTACTAAAAAAGAGGTACAAAAAGCAAAAAAAAATTCTGTCACAGTAGTATTTTTGTAGTAATATCTTTACAAATAGCCAAATAATAGAAATTGTACTGTTTAGTTAATTGCTGTAAAAATTAATATCATTAATTAATAAAGCAAAGACATAATTGAAAAACAATAGAAGCATAAAATTAATGATAA
>JAABUS010006913.1_pt1 | contig 13421 bp, 14 predicted proteins | sample 5560161 | NCBI WGS metagenome assembly JAABUS01 (sample SAMN10711885, study PRJNA513376) | rock metagenome | isolation source: Antarctica rocks | place: Antarctica: Victoria Land, Trio Nunatak nord | collected 2016-01-04 | reverse complement strand
CGCGCATCGACGAACTCATGCCCTGGCATTGGGCCAAATCAGCCGCCAGCGCCCCGTCAAGCCGGTAAGTCCAGGGCCATGGAGCACCGATTACGATAAATCGCGCACTGGGATAGTTGCAAAGGAGGGTCAGGCATGTCGATGCATCTCGGGTCAGCGCTGCCGTCCGAGCGGAACCGCGCCTTTCTGCGGCCGAGTGCGGCCGGCCCGGCCCGGTCATGGCTTGCAGACGCGCCGCGCTGGGCGGCCCGCGCCGGGTGCGGGGTGCTGCTGCTGGCCGCGCTGCCCGTGATGGTCCCGGCGGCGGCGGCCGTGCTCGCGACCTCGGCCGGGCCGACGCTCACCCGGTTGGGCCGCATTAGCCCGGACGGGCGGGTCGTGTTCCTGCGGCAGTTCCGCACGACCTACCGCCACGAGATCGGGCATGGGGCACCAAGCCGCTTCCGCCGCACAACGCCGGTTGGCTGGGTGCTGCGGCAGTCGGGAATCGCCCGGCTGCCGATGCTCCTGGACGTGTGGCAGGGCAAGATCGGGCTGGTCGCCGCACTCCGCGCCTGACCGGCGGCGCCTTCATTCGCATTTCGACCAGCCGCAGTGGCGGCAGCTCAGGCACCCGGCTTCCCGCACGAGGCCGGGCTGGCTGCATTTCGGGCACAGCGGGCCGAGCGGCCGGTCCATGGCGGGGACGGACGGCGTGGCCAGCGCCGTCTCCGCCGCGGCCGGCATGAAGCCGGTCTCGGCCATGTGCCGCTCCAGGATGCCGCCGATGGCCGCGATCAGCGACGGCACGTAGCGCCCGTTCTGCCATTGCCCGCCGCGCGGGTCGAACACCGCCTTCAGCTCGTCGGCCACGAACGCCACGTCGCCGCCCCGACGGAACACGGCGCTGATCATCCGGGTCAGCGCGACCACCCAGGCGTAGTGGTCCATGTTCTTGGAATTGATGAAGATTTCAAACGGCCGGCGGTGCCCGTCCTGCTCGATGTCGTTGATCGTCACGTACAGCGCGTGCTCGCTGTCCGCCCAGCGCAGCTTGTAGGTGGCGCCGGTCAGCTTCTCCTCCCGGTGCAGCGGCTCCGGCGACAGGCCCAGGACCGGCGGCACGGCTGGCGCCGCGGGCGGCGGCGTCACCTCCAGCACCGACCCGGTGATCGCGTTGGGCCGGTAGGTCGTGCAGCCCTTGCAGCCACTGGCGTAGGCGTCGAGGTAGATGTCCTTGAACGCCTCGAAGCTGATGTCCACCGGGCAGTTCACAGTCTTGGAGATCGCGCTGTCCACGTTGCGCTGCACCGCCGCCTGCATCCGCACGTGGTCGCGCGGCGCCAGCGTCTGCGCCGTCACGAAGTAATCTGGCAGCTCCGCGTCCTCCCCGAACAGCGCGCGGTAGCGGCGCACGGCGTGGTCCGACACCTCCTCCTCCCGCAGGCTGCCGTCCGGGTTCTTCACCCGGCGCGTGTAGGCCAGCGCGAAGATCGGCTCGATCCCGCTCGACACGTTGTCGGCCCAGAGCGAGATGGTGCCGGTGGGCGCGATGGAGGTCAGCAGCGCGTTGCGGATGCCGTGCTCGGCGATGGCGGCCCGCACGTCGGCATCCAAGCCCCGCACCGTCTCCCCGGCCAGGTAGGCGTCGCGGTCATACAGCGGGAACGCGCCCTTCTCCGCCGCCAGCGCCGCCGACGCCAGGTAGGCCGCCCGGTTGATCCGCGCGGTCCAGCGGTCCGCCAGCGCCACCGCCTCGTCCGAGCCGTAGGTCGCCCGGCACATGATGAGCGCGTCCGCAAGGCCCGTGACGCCCAGGCCGATCCGCCGCTTGGCATGGGCCTCCTGCCGCTGCGCCGGGAGCGGGAAGCCGGACACGTCCACCGTGTTGTCCAGCATCCGCACCGCGGTCGCGACCAAATCGTCGAGCGCCGCCTCGTCCAGCCGCGCCTCGGAGGTGAACGGGTCGAGCACCAGGCGGCTCAGGTTCACCGACCCCAGCAGGCAGGCGCCGTACGGCGGCAGCGGCTGCTCGGAGCACGGGTTGGTGGAATGGATCGTCTCGCAGTAGGCCAGGTTGTTGCGGGCGTTGATGCGGTCGATGAACAGCACGCCGGGTTCGGCGTAGGCGAAGGTCGCCCGCATGATGCGGTCCCACAGCGCCCGCGCCTTGACCGTACGGAACACCTGCCCGGCGAAGCTCAGGTCCCAGTCGAGATCCGCCTCCACCGCCGCCATGAAGGCGTCGGTGATCAGCACCGACAAGTTGAAGCTGCGCAGCCGCCCCGGCTCGCGCTTCGCGTCGATGAACGCCTCGATGTCCGGGTGGTCGCAGCGCAGCGTCGCCATCATGGCGCCGCGGCGCGACCCGGCCGACATGATCGTGCGGCACATCGCGTCCCACACGTCCATGAACGACAAGGGGCCGGACGCGTCGGCCCCCACCCCGCGCACCAGCGCACCCTGGGGCCGCAGCGTCGAAAAATCGTAGCCGATGCCGCCGCCCTGCTGCATCGTCAGCGCCGCTTCGCGCAGGTTGGCGAAGATGTCGCCGAGGTCGTCCTCGATCCCGCCCATGACGAAGCAGTTGAACAGCGTGACCCGGCGCCCGCTGCCGGCGCCGGCGATGATCCGGCCTGCGGGGATGAAGCGGAAATCCGCCATCGCCGCCAGGAAGCGCGCTTCCCACAACGCCGGATCGGCCTCTGGCTGCGCCAGGGCGTTCGCCACCCGGCGCCAGGTGTCCGCGATCGCCCGGTCAACCGGCGTGCCGTCCGCTTGCCGGAGCCGGTACTTCTGTTCCCAGATGAACGTCGCGATGGGCGCGAGCGTGTCCGGCGCCGCGGGCCGGCTCGCGGCCGACGGGTGGTCAAGTGCTGGCATGTTCGGACTCCATGGCTGGAGGCGGAGCGCCTGGTGGCCGTGCCCCTCATGCGGCAGGGGGCGGCGCCAAGTCCAGGACTAGCTTTCTGTGCCCGCCGCTCCCAGGTGCGGGGTGCGGCGACCCTTCCGGAGAAACCAATGCGCACCAGTGTTTTGCTGCTCACCCTCGTTGTGTGCGGCGCGGCAGGCGACGCGTCGATGGATAGGCCCGGAGACCACCACCGCATCGAGTCGGGCACGCTGCCGAAGCCGTTCGAGACACGCTCGGCCGCGCGTTCGCTGGGCATCGTGCCCTGGCCTTCCGGAGCGGCACCGCGCGTCCCGCCCGGCTTCGAGGCGACGCTGCTGCTGTCCGGCCTGGAGCAGCCGCGCACCCTGCGCACCGCGCCGAACGGCGACGTGTTCCTGGCGGAAACCGGCGCCGGCAAGGTGCGCGTGCTGCGCAACGGCCAAGCGTCGGTGTTCGCGGATGACCTTTCGTCGCCGTTCGGCATCGCCTTCTGGCCACCCGGCCCCGCGCCGCGCTTCGTTTACGTGGCGGAGACCGAGCGCGTCGTGCGCTACCCCTACACGCCGGGCGCGCTGCGCGCCGTGGGTCCCGCGCAGGTGGTGGTGAACGGCATCCCGGCCGGCGGGCACTCGACACGCGACGTGGCGTTCAGCCCGGACGGGCGCCATATGTTCGTCTCCGTCGGCTCGGCGTCAAACGTGTCCGATCAAGGCGAGGAGGGCCGTGCGGAGGTGCGGGAGTACGACCCGGAGGGCCATGGCGGCCGGCCCTTCGCGACGGGCATCCGCAACTGCGTCGGCCTGGCGATGCAGCCGGACGGCACGCTGTGGTGCGCGGTGAACGAGCGCGACGGCCTCGGTGACGACCTGCCGCCCGACTACGTGACGCGGGTTCGGCAGGAAGCGTTCTACGGCTGGCCCTGGTTCTATATCGGCGACCACCCGGACCCGCGCCACGCCGGCAAGCACCCCGAGCTCGCCGCTCACGTCACCGTGCCCGACGTGCTGATCCAGCCGCACTCCGCGCCGTTGAGTCTGACCATCTACCCGGCCGACGGCGCCTGGGCCGAGTACCGGGGCGACCTGTTCGTGGCGCTGCACGGCTCATGGAACCGCTCCGCCGTGACCGGCTACAAGGTGGTGCGCGTGCGGATGCAGGATGGCAAGCCGACTGGGGAGTATGAAGACTTCGCCACGGGCTTTGTGTCCAGCCAGAACAAGGCCTGGGGCCGCCCGGTGGGCGTGACCGTGGCCTCAGACGGCTCGCTGCTGGTCAGCGAGGACACCAACGGCACCGTCTGGCGCATTGCCCGCACGCCGTCCTGACCATGCAGGCGCCGCGGCGGCGTCAGCCTTTCACTTTCCCCGCCACCTCTCCGGCATGAAGGCTGGCCTCGACCTGCCCGTCCGGGTGCGGCGGCCTTTCGGCCTTCGCCTGCTGGGCCTGCGCCATGGCGCCCGTCCATGCTTTGTCCTGCTGCGGCACGTTCTCGACACTCCGGCCATCGGCGGAGATCCGGGTGCCCGACTGGAAGTCCAGCAGCACTTCGGATGCGTAGATCAGCCGCTGGGCCGGGGTCGCCACGGGGTAGAAATGGATTGGGGCGCCGATGGAGTCGTTGGACATGGGGCATCCTCAAGTGATGGGGGCGTGGAGACAGGCCACCCTCTCAACGTAGGCTGACTGGCCAGGATCACCAGTCACCGCCAGCATCACCGTGCCGAGTTCTTGCCGTTCCTCAAATCCTTGATGACCCGATCAGCCAATGCAAGGTCGTGATCATCGGCCGGGGCGAACGGGCTGAACAGGATCCTGATCTTGTTGATCTTGGACCCCTTGAACTTGGATCTCTCTTCGGACTGTAGCCGGGTGGTGCGGATCAGCCGTGCGATCCTTTCGCGCTGCGTCAGTGATTTCGGAGGGGTCATCGGGATATCTCTGCTTAAAGTCTAATGCCAACCGCCATCTGCTCGGGTCTGTGCTCGTCATTGTGAGCCGCTCATGCGGCGCGGCCCTCCAGGAACCGCCAAGGCCGCCCTTGCCGCTTCTCGGTCGCCGTGTCGTGACAGGTCCCGCAACGGCAGGGTCATGCCGACACCCGTTGATTTAAGGCCTTGACCCCGTCTCATGCAAATCGGCCCCGTGCAGCAGGCCATAGCTGCACGCCAGCACGTCGCGCGGATGGAGGCTCGCGACCAGCGCCGCGCGGTCCCGCACGGCGGACAAGCGATCAGTTGCGAGCGTCGGCGCCTCCCGGACAACACGCCCGGGCCTATTCCAAAAATGGGGCCGCCATCCGCCGTCAATGCAAGGAGAACGTCACTGGGACTGTCAAGGTGAGCGTGCTACCCGGCAGTTCGGACGGCATCGGCGGCAGCGGGTCGGCCCGGCGCACCATCTCCACCGCCTCCTCGTCGAGGGATGGCGAGCCAGAACTGCGGATGAGCTTCGCGGACAGCACGTGGCCGCTCCGGTCGATGGTGAAGGTCACCGCGGCGGCGCCTTGCTCGTCGCGTGCCCGTGCCACGTCCGGGTAGCGCTTCGCACGCTGCAGCCGGCCGACCAGCTCGCTCCGCCATCCCGGCAGCGCGCTGGAGGACGGTGGCGCCGCGGAGGCAGCCGGAGGCGGCGCGGGCGCCGGGGCGGCGCTTGATGCCGGCGCCTGCGGAGCGGGCGGGGACGGGTTGGCCTGCGCGGGGCGCGGCGGCTGTGGCCGAACTGTGGGCCGCAGTGGAACTGGCCGTTTTGGCGCAGGAGGGGGCGGGGGCGGCTCCGGCAGGGCTACGGCAGGGTTGGGCGGAGGAATCGCGGGCGGCTCGGGCTGCGGCGGCGGTTCAGCCGCAGGAGGCGGCTCGACCTGGGACGGTGGCTCAACCGGCGGCTGCGGCTCAGGGGCCGAGACAGGCGGGGTTACGGGTTGCGGCGGCGCTTCCTGCACTGCCGGCGCCGCGGCGGGCGCAAGCTCCAGCATCACGGCGTCGGGCGCCAGGACCGGCAGCTCCGGACGCGCCGCTCGGCGCAGCAGCACCAAGGCCAGGCCGCCGTGCAGGCCCAACATGAGGGCCAGGCACGCGCCCCAGCGCAGGGCCTCCCCGGCGGACTCGCCTCGCAGGGCGCGCGCCACGGTCACGGACCCGCTTGGCTGGCGTCCAGGCCGACGAGCGCGATCTTCAGGTAGCCCGCCGCACGCAGCAGGTTCAGCACCGCCATGACTTCGCCATACGGCACGCCCTTGTCGGCGCGCAGGAACACGCGCTGTTCCCGGTCCCCCCCGGTCGCGGCATCCAGCGCCGCCCCCAGCCCCTCGCGCGGCACCGGAGCGTCGCCCAAAGCCAGCCCGAGGTCGGCCGCGACGGTCAGGTAAGCCGGCTTGTCCGGCCGCGGCTGCGGCTGCGCCGTCGAGGCGGGCAGCTCCACCCGCACGTCCACCGTCGCGAGCGGCGCCGCCACCATGAAGATGATCAGCAGCACCAGCATTACGTCGATGAACGGCGTGACGTTGATCTCGTGCGCCTCCGCCAGCTCGTCGTCGTCCCCGCCCAGCTTGATGGCCATGGCTAGTCCCCCACCGCGCGCAGCCGCCCGGGCGGCCCGCGGTCCAGGTCGCGCGACAGCAGGCGCATGGTTTCCGCCACCGCGTCCGCGAGCCGGGCCTTGTGGCCGGCGGCGGCGCGGGCGAACGCGTTGTAGATCACCACGGCGGGGATGGCCGCAACCAGGCCCACGGCCGTGGCGAGCAGCGCCTCGGCGATGCCGGGCGCCACCACGGCCAGGTTCGTGGTCTGCGCGCGGGAAATGCCGATAAAGGCATTCATGATGCCCCACACCGTGCCGAACAGCCCGACGAAAGGCGCCGTCGCGCCGATGGTGGCCAATACGCCGGCGCCGCGCCCCATGCTGCGCCCGGCGCCCGAAACCAGCCGCTCCAGCCGCCAGGCCGCGCGCTCCTTCACGCCCTCCTTGCTCATCGCATCCGCGGAGGCCGCAACCTCCTGCTGCGCAGCCTGGACCAGGGCGCCGTATGGGCCGCGGACCGGCCCGAGCCGCCGCCCCGCCTCCTCCAGGCTGCCGGCGGCATGGAGTGCTGCCAGCCCAATTCGGGCGCGGCGGCGGGCAGTGAACAGCTCCAGCCCCTTGGCCAGCGCCACCGTCCAGGTCACGATCGAAGCGAGCGCCAGCCCGGCGATGACGGCCTTCACCACCCAGTCCGCGCTGGCGATCATGCCATAGAACGAAAGGTCCTGCGGCAGCGTCGCGGTTCCGGTCCGTGCCGGAGCGGGCGGCAGTGCGTCCTGCGCCCTGGCGGCCAGAGATGCCAGCAGCAGGGGCGCGAGGGCAACGGCGCCACGCACGGCACGGATCCCGATACGGGATCGACGGTTGGACCAGGCAGCATTGAACATGCGGATGCTTCCAAATTTCCCGGCTCCATCGCACGGGATGATATGTTGTATCAAGATGCGCAGAATTGGCGGTGGTTGCATTGCTAGGCCGCCTACCCCGCCAGGAACGCCGCAATTGGCCCGCTTATGGCCTCGGCCGTTTCCTCGTACAGCCCAAGCGATCCCGGCACCCACTCGACCGCAACGTCCGCGTTAGGAATGATGGCCGTCATCTCGGCCTTCGACTTCGGCGGGGTCGCGGCGCCGCACAGGATCAGCGTCGGCGCCGGCGGCGGTGCCAGCAGGGCCAGGAAACTTTCCCGGTCAGGCAGCAAGTCGAGCGCGCCGGTGACGAAGGCGACCGAGGCGAAGCGCGCGCCGGGCTGGCGCGCAAACCCCCGCTTGGCCGCCACGAACTCCGGCGTCACCAGGGCGGCGTCCGCATAGACGTGTTTCCCGTACATCATGCCGATCACCCGGGGATGGACGTTCAGCCGGTAAAGCGCCTCGCCGATCGCGGGCGTGCGCACCAGCGACCGCGCGAACGCATAGGCCCGTGGGTGCGGCCCCATGGCGGTCGGCAGCGGACCGCGCCAGGTGGGCGCCAGCAGCACCAGGCGCCGCCACAAACCCGGGCGCTGCCGGCCGAGGGCGAGCGCGTAGCCGCTCGCGTGCCCCGCGGCGGCCACGGCGGTTCCCGCCGGCATCACGGACGCGCAGAAGTCGGCCAGGAAATGCCCATAGAGCGCCGGTCCGTAGCCGAGCCGGCCGCGGGTTGACGCCCCAAAGCCGGGCCAGTCCATAAGGGTGCAGGCAAAGCCCGCCGCCGCCAGCCGGGATGCGAGCGGCCGCATCTCCTCCCGGCTCGACACCGTGCTGAACGCTGGCAGCAGCAGCACCGGCTTGCCGGTTCCCACGGTCTCGTATGCCGCTTCAACCGGCCGCCCCTGCCAGGCCCAGGAAAACCTCCGCACGTCGGCGCTCAAGCGCACGGGACGGTGCGGCTGTGCCCCGCCTTGCCTATGTCACTCTTGCACGGGCCGCAGATGCCCGTCAGCTCGACCGTCCGCTGGTCGAGCGCGAAGCCGAGCCGGTGGCCGAGGTCCTCCGTCGCCGCTTCCATCCGCTTGTCCTCGGCCTCCACAACGGAGCCGCATTGCCGGCAGATCAGGAACTGCACGGCATGGGGGTGCTCCGGGTGGTCGCAGGCGATAAAGGACCGGGTCGTTTCCAGCCGATGCACCAAGCCGTGCTCGACCAGGAAGTCGAGGCAGCGATAGACGCTGGCGGGGGTAACGGACGCATCCTCCGGCTGCAGCAGGTCGCGCAGCTCATAGGCGGAGAGCGGACGCCTGTTCTCCACCAGCTTGCCCAGCACGGCCCGGCGCTGCCGCGTCATCCGTCCGCCACGCTTCCGGCAAATCGCTTCCAACCCATCGAGCAGGCCCGCTTCTGGCATGTCGGTCATGGCAGGCTCCCCATCACGGACGCGTCTCGGTCATCACTCGTGCACTTGGCATCGCCGGGCCGGGTCCGGAAGGCTGCGCGTCCGGCAGATCAGCACAAGGCGGCCCGCAGCGCCGCGAGGCAGCGCGCCACGTCGGACTCATTGGCCCAGACATGCGGGCTGAGCCGCAGCCCGCCCAGGCGGTCGCTGGCGAACACCCTTTCCTCGCGCAGCCGCTCGATCATGCCCGCCGGCAAGCCGCCAGGCACACGCAGGCCCAGGATGTGCGGGGACCGCAGCGCACGCGGCGGGACGGGCAGGCCCATGGATGCGGCGCCCTCCGCCAGCAGGTCGGTCAGCGCCCGCAGCCGCGCCGCCACGGCCGGCATTCCCCAGCCGGCCACCAGTTCCATCCCGGTCGCGGCCATGGGCAGCGCGACCCCGTCATTTCGTTCCCCCTTGTCGTAACGTCGGGCACCGGCAGCGGGAGGCTGGTTTCCGGCGTTCTCCTCCAAGGGCACGCCACCCTGCCGGTGCGGCGCGGCATACAGGAAGGCGACGCCGTATGGGCCAAGCGTCCATTTATAAGTCGGAAATGCCAGGAAATCCGGCCGCAGCCGGGACACGTCGAGCGGCACCGCCCCCACCGCCTGCGTCGCGTCCACCACCAGCGCAGCGCCGGCGGCGCGGATCGCCGGGGCCAGGCGCCCTAGGTCGATGATCGCACCGTCTGACCAGTGCAGCGGCGTCAGCGTCGCGACGGTCAGCGGCACCGCGCCCGGCCGAGAGATCGCGTCCAGCAGCGCCGCGGTCCAGTCCCCGTCACCCGGCCGCGGCACCACCTCCACGTCCAGGCCGCGCTCGGCGGCCAGGCGGTCCCAGGCGTGGCATTGGGACGGGAACTCGTCCGCGACGCGCAGGATGCGCCCGCCCGGCGCCAGCGGAAGGTTGCGCGCGGCGGTGGCGATGGCGTGGCTCACCGAGCCGACAATGGCGATATCGTCCGCCCCGGCGCCGATCAGCCCGGCCGCCGCCGCCCGCGCCCGCTCCGCCCAGGCCGCGTCCTCGTCGCGCGCGTGCGCCCAGGGCCGGCTTTTCGCCAGGATGCCGGCCTCGCCCGCGGCGCGCACGGCATGGGGCAGCGGCGCCCAGGCGGCGGCGTCCAGGTAGCTGACGTCGTCCGGCAGCTCGAACAGGTGGCGCTGGCAGGCGAGCGGTTCGACGGTGTGCATGGGGCGCGAGGCTACAGCGGATCGCCCGGGACAGGCGACCCTTCTTCAGGCCAGGTCCAGCGTATCCAAAGTCTGGCCGATGCGGCGCTGCGCCTCCTCGGGCAGCGGCAGGATCGGGCGAGGCGGCGCGGCGCGGCACAGGCCCAGCAGGTTCACGGCCGCATACATGACGCGCAGGCTGCTGAACTCGACGAACAGGTCCCACAGCGGCTGCAGCCGTGCGTTCAGCGCCCGGGCCTTCTCGGCGTGCCCAGCCTCGATGGCCGCGACGATTTCCATGCAGGCCGCCGGGAACAGGCCGCCCGCGACGCTGTACCACGCATCCCCTCCGGCAAGCATCGCCTCGGCCGCCTTCCAATCCACGCTGTAGCCGACGGAGAAGCCTGGGGAGGCCTCGGCGCGCAGGGCGCGGAGGCCGCCGGGCAGAGCGTCGGCGTCCGGGGCTGGGCTCTTCACCGCGCGGACCTGCGGCACCCGGCTCAGGCGCGCAATCAACTCGTTGCTGAATGTGAAATGGGTGGTGCCGGGATTGTTGTAGATGCAGAGCGGCAGGCCCACCGCCTCCGCGACGGTGGCGAAGTGCGTGAACACCTCCTCGTCTATCAGCGGCGCGTAGGACACCGGCGCCAGCAGCACGGCATCGGCTCCGGCACCCTTCGCATCCTGTCCGAGGCGCACCGCCTCGTCTGTCCGCAGCGCGCCGATGCCGACCATGATCGGCACCTGTCCTCCCGTTTGGTCCACGGCGACCTCGACGGCTCGGCGCCGCTCGGCGCGCGTGAAGTATGGGTAAGTGCCGGTGCTGCCCAACAGGCCGACCGAGCCGACCTTGGCGTTCATTAGACGCTTGAGCAGCACCCGCAGCGCATCAGCATCGACCCGCCCTTGCCCGTCGGCCGGGGTGATGGGGAAGGCGGACAGGCCTTGGAACAATATCATGGAACAGCGAGGTATCGCAAACCGGGCGCATGATCCACCGTTGGCTTCAGCCTACGCCCGGACGGCGACCCGCCTCATGTCGGGCAGGAAGGCAGTCAGCAGTCCGATCGACGGCAGGTAAGCGCACAACGCATACACGTGCTCAATGCTGGTCGCGTCCGCCAACTCCCCCAGAACCGCCGCCCCAAGCCCGCCCATGCCGAACGCGAAGCCGAAGAACAGGCCGCCGACCAGCCCCACGCGCCCAGGCAGCAACTCCTGTGCATAGACCAGGATGGCCGAAAACGCGCTCGCAAGGATCAGGCCGATGGGCACGGTCAGGATCGTCGTCCACAGCAGGTTCGCATGCGGCAGCGCCAGGGTGAACGGCAGCACGCCGAGGATCGACACCCAGATCACCCGCTTGCGCCCGAACCGGTCGCCGAGCGGCCCGCCGACCACGGTGCCGACCGCAACCGATCCCAGGAACACGAACAGCAGCAACTGCGCCGTATCGACCGCCACGCCGAAATGCTCGATCAGGTAGAAGGTATAGTACGTGCTCAAGCTGGCCATGTAGAAGTACTTGGAAAAGATCAGCAGCAGCAGGATCGCGACCGAGGCGACCACCCGTCCCCTGGACAGCAACAGGCCAATTGGAACCACCGCCGGCGCGCGGCGGCGCTCGGCGACCCGGCTGCGGTACCAACGCCCCACCACCGCCAGCACCGCCATGCCCAGCAGTGCCAGGATCGAGAACCAGGCGATGCTCGACTGCCCGCGCCGCACCACCACGAAGGCGGCCAGCAGCGGCCCGACCGCCGAGCCGGCGTTGCCGCCCACCTGGAACACCGACTGCGCCAGGCCGTGCCGCCCGCCCGACGCCATGCGGGCGACGCGGGAGGACTCCGGGTGGAACACCGCGGAGCCAAGGCCGATCATCCCCGCCGCCAGCAGGATGGCCTGGAAGCTGCCCGCCACCGACAGCAGCAGCAGGCCGGCCAGCGTCGAACCCATGCCCACGGCCAGCGAGAACGGCATCGGGCGCCGGTCGGTGACGACACCCACCACCGGCTGCAGCAGCGATGCCGTCAGATAGAAGGTCAGCGAAATCAAGCCGACCTGGCCGAAGTCGAGCGAGAACTTCGCTTTCAGGATGGGATACACCGCCGGGACCAGCGACTGCATGAGGTCGTTCAGAAGGTGCGACAGGCTGATCGCCACCAGGATACCGGCCGCCAGGTTGGCCCGGGGAATGGCCGGCGCCGTGACCAGGGTGCTTGGATCAGTCGATGTCTGGCTCATGCTATCCCGTTAAGCGTTTGACGGATTATACTCCGGGACGCGCCAGCGGCGGCGGGAGTTCCCGGCATGGCTCCCATGCCCGGACCACCTTCCACATGCTGCCTGCCCGCAAACGCGCAAGGCTGTCAATGCGGAAGCGGACCGGCCTGGAGGGCGTCGCGGCTGGCGCGCACGGCGGCATCCAGCGGCGTGTGCGGCTCCTGGCCGAGAAGTGCTGCCAAGCGAGTGTTGTCCAAGCGGAGCGGCACCTGCCACAAGTAGCGCATCTCGATCACCTCGCGCAGGAAGGTGACGAAGGGCGCCCCCAAATAGACCGGCAGCCAGCGGAATGGGCGGATGGGCAAGGCACCCCCTTCCGCGCGCCGCACCGCCTCCGCCATGGCCCGCCCTTGCAGGGTGTGGCCGCCGAAGTGCAGCCGCGCCTCGGCCGGCAGCGTCGCTTCCCGGTCCGCTAGCAGCGCCACGGTTTCCGCAAGGTCGGGCAGGTAGGCCCAGGCATGGCTGACCTCCGGCCGCTCGGGCGTGACGATCTTGCGCAGCGGCTTGCCGCCGCCGAGCAGCACGGTGTTGACCCAGGAACTCGGCGCCCGCGGCCCGAAGAAATCGCCCGCGCGCACCACGAGCGTGCGCAGCCCCCGGGTGGCGGCGGCGTGCAGCATCTCCTCCATCTCGACGCGGACGCGCCCTTTGCGGGTGCCGGGGTGTTGCGGCGCGTCCTCCGCCACCACCGACCCGGCGTCCGGGCCATAGACATAGACGCTGCCGGGGTAGATCAGCCTCGCCCCGGCGGCCCCGGCCCCGGCCGCGGTGATCGCGTGGCCGAGCATGGGCATCGCAAGGCCGCGCCAGTTGCGGTAGCCCGGTGGGTTGGCGCCATGGAACACCACGTTTACACCCTGGGCGGCGGCCACGACATCGGCTTCGGCCATGGCGTCGCCGGCCACCCATTCGACCCCGTCCGGACCGGACCGCCGCGCTTTCGCCGGGTCGCGCGCCAGGCCGCGCACGTGCCAGCCATGCCGCAGCAGCGCCGATGCGACCTCCCCGCCCACCCCGCCCGTGGCGCCCGTCACCAGCGCCCGCTTTGCCTCGCTCACTGCCCACTCTCCCGTTGCTTCGTCTCCGAGAATGGCCACGTCGCCGCCCAACGCCCATTGAGGAACTGCGGTCAGCCGCTATACGGGAATGCATGGCAGAGCCGGACTGGCATCTTTGGCGGGCGTTCCTGGCCGTGCTGCGCGCCGGCAGCCTGTCGGCGGCGGCGC
>JAABUS010006912.1_pt1 | contig 13422 bp, 9 predicted proteins | sample 5560161 | NCBI WGS metagenome assembly JAABUS01 (sample SAMN10711885, study PRJNA513376) | rock metagenome | isolation source: Antarctica rocks | place: Antarctica: Victoria Land, Trio Nunatak nord | collected 2016-01-04 | reverse complement strand
ACCGACGAACGTCGCCGTCCACGAGCTGGGGTGTTGGACCGCGCCGATTATCGCACCATCCGTTTCCCCCGGAATGGTCTCCCGCGGGCGTCGACCGGCACCACGGGGTATCTGGGAAGCGGACGCCGTCGACGGTTCCATCCTCCGTTTCCGCGGAACCGACCAGAACTGATACCCTGTCGAGCGTGAGCGGACGAGCACCCAGGAGGACAGAATGTCGGAGCGGACCCAGCCAAAGTGGAACTTCATCGTCACCTACATCACCGGGGAGAACGAAACCTTCCCGTCCGACCATGACGAGATGGTCGCCTCAGCCCTGGTCCCGGACGCGTACGTCTTCACCGAAGCCTCTGGAGAAGAGCATCACGTTCGCCTCGGCGCCGTGGTCAAGATCAGCCGGATACCCTATTCGCGCTCCGGCTATTCGAGGTCGCTCGCGACCTGATCCCAGTCATTGGACCGCCTCCGGCCCAAGGGAGGTGGCCTTATTCACGACCCTCCCGGTCAGACAGCGGCACCGCCAGTCCCACCCCGCACCAGCGGTTACGCCACGCTGCTACCAGCCGGCCAAGCACCCAGGAGATCACCATGGAACTCACCAGGGACATCCTCGACCTGCTGCGACGGCCGAGCACCTGCTACCTCGCGACGACCATGGACGATGGCTCGCCGCAGCTCACCCAGACCTGGGTCGACACCGACGGCGAGCACGTCGTCATCAACACCGTCCAGGGCTTCGTCAAGCTCAGGAACATCGAGCGGGACCCGCGGGTGGCAGTCGCCGTCTCCGACCCGGACAACCCGAACCGGTACTTCCAGGTCCGCGGCCACGTCACCGCAACCACGACCGAGGGCGGCGCTGAGCACATCGAGCTGCTGGCCCGCAAGTACACCGGCGGGCCCTACGCCTGGTACGGCGGTCGCGATCAGGTCCGCGTCATCGTCACGATCACGGCCGACAGCATCAGTGGCGTGGGCTGATCACGCGGCGTGGGTCGAGCCTGGCCGGTACGACGGGTGACCGTCGCGACTGGAGCCCCACTCCGGCCTCGAAACCGACCCAGGCCTCCATCCCTTCGCCGGGTCACGGATGTCCACGTCCGTCGTGCCAGCCAGATGGTTGGCAGGCGCTGCCCCACACCACTACAAAGTGTTGACATCGTCATGGGAATTCATTGATACCTTCGGGTACGGCGTCGCTTTGCGCCGTACCCGAATGGAAGTTCCCATGTCCGATCAGCCCCAGCCCGGCACCATCCGGCGCCGCACCCTGATCCAGTCCGCTGTCGTCGCCCCCGTCGCCGGGGCCGTCCTCGGCGCCGGAGCGATGTCCGCCCAGACCCCGATGGCGACTCCGGTCGCGACCCCCGCCCAGCCACCGGCGGCCACCCCGGTCGCCATCGGGGGCGACGACCCGGTCAGCCCGCGGTTCACCATCGCGGTCCTGCCGGACACGCAGTACCTCTACGACGAGGACAGCTCGGTCCCCGCCCCGCTGGAGGCGACCTTCGCCTGGCTGATCGAGCACCGGGCGGACCGCAACATCGTCTTCATGGCTCACCTCGGCGACGTCGTCGAGCATGGCAGCGAGCTCGAGATCGGCCTGGCCGACCAGACGTTCCGCCTGATCGACGGGCAGCTGCCCTACAGCGTCCTCGCCGGCAACCACGACGTGGACGGCGACACCGACGACCAGCGCGGAGCCACGCCCTACCGGGCGGCGTTCACCCCCGAGCGGTTCGCCCTGTCCCCAACCGTCGGCGGCGCCTCGCCGGACGGCTACAACAGCTTCCACATCCTGACTGCCGGTGGCCGGCAGTGGCTCGTCCTCGCCCTGGACTGGCGTCTCTCCGCCAGCGGCGTCGCCTGGGCGCAGGGCGTGATCGACACCCACCAGCAGTTGCCCGTCATCCTCACCACCCACGAGCTCGTCTCCGCCGACGACTCCGGCACCGCCGAGCTGTCGGAGTACGGCCAGACTCTGTGGGACGGACTGATCGGCCGCAACGACCAGATCTTCCTGACCCTCAACGGCCACTACTGGCCGACCGGCCGGGCGGTGCTGACCAACGACGCCGGCAACGACGTCCACGCTCACATCACGAACTACCAGGACCGCTACTTCGGCGGCGCCGCCATGATCCGCCTCTACACCTTCGACCTGGCCCGCAACGTCATCGACGTCGAGACCTTCTCACCGTACCTGCTCGGCCTCGGCGCCGACAGCCAGGCGCCGCTGGTAGCCGAGAGCGCGGTCCTGAGTGGGCCGATCGAGCGATTCACCGTCGCGGTGCCCTTCGCCGAGCGGTTCGCCGGGTTCGCGCCCCCGGTCCTCCCCGCAGCGCGCCCGGCAAGCGCTGTGATGCCGGCGGGCACGGCCGCCTACTGGCGCTTCGACAGCGAGGGCATCGACACCGCCGCCGGGACGGTCGCCAACGGCACCATCGCCCGCGACCTGAGTGGTAACGGGAACGATCTCGCCGTCGAGCGGCTGCACGCCAGTGGGCCCGAGGCCCTGACCTGGTCCGACGACCACCACACCGGCCAGCCGGCTCACGCCAGCCTCCTCTTCGGCGGCGGGACCGAGCCCGACCGCGGCGCGCTGCTACGGGCCCTGCCGGACACCCCGATCAACAGCGAGACCTTCCAGGACGGCTACACGATCGAGCTGTTCCTCAAGCTCCCGGAGGGGTTCGACGGCGGCAAGCACGCCTTCATGGGCATCTTTAGCTGGGAAGGCCGCAACGGCGACGCCGGCAAGACCACCGGCTACTCGCTGGACGAGCCGACGTGCAGCCTCAACCTGGCGTCGGAGCGGTTCCTCCAGTACGTCGTCTACCCGACCAACGTCGACGCCGACCCGACCTCCTGGAGTCACGCGCTCCCGGTCGATCGATGGATGCACATTGCCGTCGTCAACGACAGTCACCGCACCGTGGTCTACGTCGACGGCTCGAAGATCGTTCGCAACCCGACCCAGGAGTCCCGCGGCATCACGACGATGGGCCTGCCGTTCGTCCTCGGCGGGACGGGGTCCAACCTGGAGTACGGCCAGGGGTTCTACGGCCTGCTCGGCGACGTCCGGATCGTCTCCCGCGCCCTCACCCCGCAGGAGTTCCTCACCCCGTTCGCCTGACCCTCGGGCGGTGTCGGGGCGATCGGCCGCGGCCCAGGATCTGTCGGAGCCCGACGTAACGCCCAAGACCTACCCCGGACCGCCCCCAATCGAACAGGAGAGCCGCTGACCCCTTCCGGGATCAGCGGCTCGCTCGTACCCATGTTTCGCATCGGCTACCGGTCGCGGTTAGTCGAGACGGACCCGACGGGCTCGGGCGACCAGACCCGCCGCCACGCTGACGGCGGCCAGGAGCATCAGGGCGGCCATGACCAGGCTTGTGCCCATCGGCGCGCTGGACCCGGCGCCGGTGTTTGGAAGTCCGGTCACGGGAGCGCTGCTCGCGCCCGGCGTGGTGCCAGCGCTCGGGGCGGAGCTGGGGATGGTGCTGGGCGCGGGTGAGGTTCCGCCGCCATTGCCGGCGAAGACGAAGAACACGTCGCAGCCGATCCGGTCGCCGGTCTCCCCGGCGCTCTGGATCTGGAACCCGCCGGCCGTGTAGACGGTACCGGCGTTGTCCCCGTCCGCCTGCGTGCAAGTGACGATGTAGCCGAGGGCAGCGGTTGGAAGGGTGATCTGGACGTCGTATCCGAGGTCGCTGGCGGCCAACCCGGCGACCGCATCGCCGCTGGCCCCACTCGTCAGGATGGTCGGCTGGGCCTCGAACGCGCGGGGGCGGACCGAGAAGTCGACACCCACCGCCGGGCTGACGCAGGTCGCCGTCGTCCCACCGACTGGATCGGCATCCGGGACGCTGTAGCCCGACGGGCAGACGTAGGCGGCAATTGCGAGTTCGGCGATGGCCCCACCGCCTGGTCCGTCGCCCTGTCCGGGGGCTCCGGTGGCGTCACCGGCTGGCTCCTCGTTCGGGTCGGTCACGGGACCAGCGGCGGGGTTGACGATGGCGGTCCAGTTCGTGTCGGCCGTCCCGGGATCGACATACGACCCGGTGCCGATATCGCCGCTGAGGATGATGAAGAACGGCCCCGCCGCGATCTCGAGGGTGGCCACGCCGTTGGCATCCACGAGGCCCCGACCAATGATCGGACCATCCTCCGCAAAGGCGAGAACCGTCACGCTGCCGGCGGCGGCTGGGGTCAGAGCGTCCCGCTCGGGCGGGCCGGACTGACCGTAGGTGTAGACATTCGGGAAGACACTGGGGTCGCCCACGGTCGCGTCGAAGTCGTAGACCGTCACGGTGACGGTGATGCGGTCGTCGGTCTGGGCCGATGCCGACCCGGCGAGGAGGACGCCGGCACCGGCGGCGAGGAGCAGGGCGACGAGCGCGAGGGAGCGGACAACGGCCTGGAGTGAACGCACGCGGGGGCCTTTCGGATGAGCAGACCGGGACCACGACTGGTTCCGGGAGCGGCGCGGCGGCGATTAAGGGCGATCGTGATGCTCCGCACCTCAGCCATGAGTATGTCGCAAAGCCGGAAGGTACGGGTTCGTTCGATCTACGTAGTTTTCCGTCCGTGGTCCCTTCCCCCATGGTCTCCGTTTTCAACCCAGGCTCAGGTCTGTCGCGTCAGTTCTGAACCCGGGAGATCGGCCGACCAGCGGGCTCCATCCGAAGAGAACGGGACCGTGACCTGTCGGCACTCCTGCTATCGTGACCGGTGATGGTCGCGCGACAGGCGGCCAACGACGCCGACAGGGGTTGGGCTCGATGAATCGTGGGACAGGACAACAGGAGCTGACGGCGCTCGTCGAGTTGGCCGCTGAGGGCGACCTCGGTCAGGTGCTCGCCGTCGAGGGCGAGGGCGGCGAGATCGGCGGACGCGGGCCCTTCATCACATCGGCCATCGCTGAGGGTCGCTGCCTCGTTGCCCGGGACGATGAGGCTGTCGCCGGCTTCGCGATTCATGACCGATCGCTGTTCGGCCAGCCGTTCCTCGCGTTGCTGCGGGTCCGGACGGTGGACCGGCGCCGGGGGATCGGGACGGCGCTGGTTCAGGGCGTGATGGCGGCCACGGAGGGCGACCGGCTCTTCAGTTCGACCAACGCCTCCAATGTGGCGATGCGGATGCTGCTCGGCCGGCTCGGCTTCGTCGCGAGCGGGTTCATCGAGAACCTCGACCCGGACGACCCGGAGATGATCTACATCAAGTGGCTGGGAGACGCCGCTCCCAAGCCAGTCCCAGCTCCCGTCGAGGCTCCAGACTAGGCGGTCCGTCGGCCCTAGAGTGGGGTGCATGGGACCTGCCTGGTCGCGAAGCCGACCCCATCCCCAGCCGCGCCCAGAGGGCACCCGCCGGCTCACCGGATCGCTCAGCCGCTGAAGCGGCGTCGGCTCACCGGTGCCCAGGGAAGGGAGCAGCAGGCGGTCTTGGGGCCGTTCTTATGAAAGCTGCTTTAGCGGTGGTGCTCCGCGTCGTCGAGGTCGGGTCGCCGTCGAGACGAATGTCACGCCAGGCTCATCGCCACCGGCGTCTGCTGCCGCGCAGCGTCTCACCGCGGGGCATGGGGCCGCCCACTTATTAGTCGCTCGCCGGCGTGGCGGAACGTCTCGGCGCCCGGTCGATCCCATTTGGGGAGAACTCGACGAACAGGCCGAGCTCGACCTGGAACGCTAGCAGCGCGTCGTAGGCAGCGGACATCTGGCGCCGGCAGTCGACCGCGACGCTCCCGTCCGACGCCGCCAAAGCGCGGTCGCAGGTGTTGGCCGCTCCGGCGATGGCCGCGTAGAGGACTCGAATCTGACCATGGACGTCACCGACCGGACCGATTTTCCGAACGACCGGGCCGATGTCTTCGGCTCGCTGGACGCCGCGGTCCACCGCCAGGATCACCGCGACGGCGCCGTCCATCCGCACGACCCAGTCGGGATCGTCCCAGGTGGGATCGCGGAACCCGTCGGTCAGGTCGAACGCCGCCGGGGCCGTCAGTTCGAACCAGACGACCAGTTTGCCGACGTAGATACTCTCGTCGACGGACAGGTCATCCGGGACCCCCTCCTGGGCGAGACCGATCGAGGGGAGCATCAGGAGGCATGTCAGCGCGATCGCGGCGATCCGGTGGAGCATCGGCTTCCTCCATTCGATTCATTCGACCCGTGATGACGGCCGACCATGGCTGGTCAGGCTGCGGGACGGTGAGCGCGGAAGCGCCAGACACGGTCGCGGCGCCGGCGTTGAGCCACGGCTCGCCTCCAGGTTGAGGGCGATACCTGACAGGGTTCGGCATGATACCCGTCCATACTCAGACGGGGGAACTCACCGCACGTCCTGGCGGGTGGTCTTCCTCCCCGGAACGGATCATAGAGGAGCAGACATGACCCAGACCGCGCACGCCACATTCGAGATCACCCAGTGGGACGCCGAACCGTACGACACGACGGCCAACGGCGCCGCGATGAGCCAGGTCACCGTCGGCAAGACCTTCGCCGGCGATCTTGTCGGCACGAGCATGGCCCGGCTGCTGACCGCCGGGACCGAGGGGACGGATGGCGCGGGGTACGTCGCCTCGGAGCGGTTCACCGGTCAGTTGGCCGGACGCGCGGGCAGCTTCGTCCTGCAGCACGGCGGGCTCGCCGGCGGCGGGTCCGAGCCGCGCTCGTTCGGGTCCATCGTCCCCCACTCCGGTACCGGCGCCCTGACAGGGCTCGTTGGCACCTCCGAGTTCGCCCACGACGAGCAGGGTGCCCGGTTCACGCTTAGCTACGACCTGCCGGACTGACCGGGCAGGCCAGTGCCGTGCCGGGAGGCGAGCGCTGCGACACCAGCGCAGGCTTCCCGGTGGGCTGAGCCTGATGGTACGGTGACGCCCTGATTGGCATCGCTGGCGTCCCAATCCGTCCCAGCGTTTCGGGGCGGAGGGTGCCGGCCCATCTGGCAGGAGCACACCGATGGCCCCCGGCATCTTCTCGACGGTCTTTCCTCGACCAACGCTGGACGAGACGTTCGCCGCGGCGGCGGACAGCGGGATCGGCGCCGTCCAGTTCGACCTCGAGAACGTCGGCCTGCCGACGCTGCCCGACGCGATCCCTGAAGACCTGCCGGATCGCATCCGGGCCGCCTCGCTGCGCCACGATGTCGCGATCTCCGCGCTGTCCGGCACCTTCAACATGGCCCACCCCGACGCGGTGGTGCAACACCAGGACCTGGGCCGGTTCCGGGTCCTGGCCGCGGCCTGCCGGCCGATGGGCGCATCGGTGATCACGATCTGCACCGGTACGCGCAACCGCGACAGCATGTGGCAACACCACTCGGAGAACAAATCGCCCGAAGCGTGGGCCGACCTGCTGGCCGGACTCGAAGTCGCCCTCGAGATCGCCGACGATCACGACATCACCCTGGCCTTCGAGCCCGAGCCGGCCAACATCGCCCGCAACGCCGCACGGGCGCGGGCCCTGCTCGACGAAGTCCGGCATCCCCGGCTGGCCGTCGTGCTGGACCCGGCCAACATCCTGGCTGGAGCGATGGATCGTCCACCGGACGAGGTCCTCGCCGAGGCGTTCGAGCTGCTCGGCGACCACATCGTGGCGACGCACGCCAAGGACATCGACGCCGATGGGGTCTTCTGTGCGGCCGGCCGGGGCATCGTCCCGTGGGACGTCCACGTCCGCCTGCTTCGCGACGTCAGCTTCGACGGACCGCTCGTCCTCCACACACTGACCGAGGACGAGGTCCCGGGCTGCCTGGCCGTCCTCGATCGGGCGCTTGGTCAGGCTGGAGTCGCGGACGTCTCATCCTGATCGGCTCGGCCGGGGCGAGTCCCCTGCCCGACATCGCGACGGCATCGCCGATAGGCACCACTTTGCGTCCAGGTAGCAGGTGCCGCATGGCGGGGGCAACCATTTGAACGGGCCGGGCTGTCAGCGCGGTTCAGCGTGTCGTGGGCACGACCGACGGCGCGAGGCGACGTAGCGCTGGATACATACGCTCGTCGGTCCGCCGACGACCGAAGCCATTCGCACGATCGAGACGTACCAGTCGGCCAGTCAACCGGATTCAGTGACTAGCCACATCGTCATACCTATTGAGACTGGCCGATTCGACCGCTACAGTAGTGGTAGAGCCAGAGCCCCACCGCGTCCAGATGGCCTCGGTGTCGCCCGGCTGACGGACGGTGCAAGATGGTATCGGGATTCCCGCGATCGGTGCCCGCCAGTCGTAGCCAGCCGGGCGCGGTCGATGTCATTGAGATCGTGACACTTGACGGCAGCCCCTGCCCGCCAGCGCTCCCCCCGCTGATTGGGCGACAGGACGACCTCGCGACCATCGTCGGCTGGCTCGCCCGGCCCCACATCCGCCTGATCACGATCACCGGTCCGGGCGGCGTCGGCAAGACCTCGCTCGCCGACGCGGTCGCGCGGTCGGTCTGCCTGTCGACGCCGACCCGTGTCGAGACCATCCCGCTGGCGGCCATCTCCGATCCGGAGCTCATCCCGGCCACGATCGGCCGCGCGATCGGTGGGACCACGCCGGACAGCGCCGCCGTAGTCGCCCTCCTCAACCGGATCGCCCGCGACGGACCGCTCCTGCTCGTCCTCGACAACTACGAGCACCTCCTCGACGGGGCGCTGCTGGTCGGTGAGTTGCTGGCCGGTTGCCCCAGCGTCCGGATCATCGTCACCAGCCGGGAGCGGCTCCGGCTCCGGGGTGAACGCGAATACTGCCTGGAACCCCTCGCCCTGCCGCCAGCTGACCCCGGTCCGGAGACGACGTTCGATCTGGCGACCGTCTCCCCCGCCGTGGACATGTTCGTCACCCGGGCCGGCGAGGCCCGGGCCGGGTTCCAGCTCGACCCGGCCAACGCCGCTGACATCAGCGAGCTCTGCCGGCGACTCGACGGGCTTCCGCTCGCGCTGGAGCTGGCTGCCGCCCGGACCAAGGCGTTGCCGATCTCGTACCTCGTCGCCCGGCTCGATGACAGCCTCGCCCGGGCAGACCGCGGCCCCCGTGACCAGGTCGATCGCCACCGGACGCTGACGGCCGTCGCCGCCTGGTCCTACGCGCTACTGTCCGAGGCTGAGCAACGGGCCTTCCGGCGGCTGGCCGTGCTGCCCGGACCGTTCCCGCTTTCCGCGGCGCTCGCCGTCTGCGGCGTTGAGGGCCCGAGCCAGCCAGCGAGCCCGGACGACGATGCGGATGAGCGCCTGGAACTCCTCGACCAGCTGACCTCCCTGATCGACAAGAGCCTCCTCAACCAGGCGCCACCGCCGCCGAACGCCGCCGACGAGCCGTGGTTCACCATGCTGGAGACCCTGCGTCAGTTCGGTCTGGAGCAGCTCCGGCTCGCGGCGGAGGGCCGGGCCGTCCGGACCCGCCACGCCCGCTGGCTGATCGACGCGGTCATGCGCAACTGCGCCACGCCGCCGACCGCCATCGTCGCCCAGTCGCAGTTCGCGTTCTGCGCCGCCCACCTGTCCAGCATCCGGGGGACGCTGACATGGCTGGAATCGACCGGCGATCTCACCTCACTCGTCCCGCTCGTCATCCGAATCGAACCGTTCTGGATGATGCGCTCGTTCCGGGCCGAGGGGATCGCCTGGTGCAACCGGCTGCTGGCCCATGACGGGTTCCCGGAGCTGCCCGCCCGGGACCAGGCTGGAATCTGGCTCGTCGCCGCCAGTCTGGCCCGGACCCAGGCGCTGTTGCCCTTCGCCACCCGCTGCGCGACGAACGCACTGGTCGGCTTCCAGGCCGCCGGAAATGCTCTCGGGATCGTGGCCGCCGAGAACCAGCTCGGCGTGGTGGCCCGGACCGCCGGGGACTTCCCCCGGGCCCGCATCCACGCCGAACGTGCCACCACGCTGTCCGAGGGATTCGATGACGTCAACTGGCGCGCCCTGACTCGCTGCAACCTCGCCGCCACCCTCATCCACACCGGTGAGCTCGCCGCGGCCCTCAGGCTGCTAAACGACGCCGATGACCTCTACCGCGACCAGGACAACGCCTGGGGAAGCGGCACGACGCTCGTCAACCTGGCGATCGTCGCCCGGTCCCAGCGCCGGTTCGACGATGCGATCGCCTGCTACCGGAGGGCGCTCGAGACCTTCCGGCCAGTCCAGCCCCGGGAGAGCCTGCTCGACGTGGTCCATGGGATCGCGATGCTCGCGGCCGACCGCGGCCTTCACGCCGACGCGCTCTGCCTCCTGACCGCAATCGAGGTCAACCGATCGGTCATCGCCTACCACCTCGAAGCTCCCTGCGCGACCACCTCCCGTGAAGTCCGGGAACAGGCTCGGGCGATCCTGTCCGCCGATGCGGCCAACCGGGCTACGGCGGTCGGCGAGCACCTGTCGTTCGGCGCGCTGATCACCACGGCCGAGACCATGCTGGAGCGGATGGCGAAGCAGCTCCGCCAAGGTCCCACTGGCCGTGCCATAACCGAGGTGGGACCCGTCCGGTCGCTGGCCGCCCGCTACGGGTTAACCAGCCGGGAGATCGAGGTCCTCGGCCTGCTCGCCGAGGCGATCCCGGATCGGGAGATCGCCGAGCGTCTGTTCATCAGCCCACGGACGGCGATGCGGCACGTCGCCAACATTCTCCTCAAGCTCGGCGTCAACAGCCGGACGGCCGCGGCGACGCGCTACCTCCGGGAGCACGCGGCGTAGCGCGCTGGCCCTGGCCTCAACGCTTCCGACCGGGCCGAATGAGTAGGACTACTCATTCGGCCAGCCCCCACCGATCTACATACTTCTACCCACGAGTGTGGCGGCAGCTACCCCCATCATGGACGGCATCGGCTGACCTGGCCTGTGTCCACATGGTGCTGTCCCTGCCTCCCTCGACTGTGCCATGACGACCCGGTCCGCTCCGGCGCGTCCCCCGGCGAACGGCTCGCGGGCGTTCGTCCGTCACGTCCTTACTGTTTGGTCTGCAAGGAGGGTTTCGATCGTGAACCAGTCATCGTCGTCGGTTCCACGTCCCCTGCGCGTCGCGGCGCAACTCCTCATGGCGTTCTCGCTGTTGCTGGCGCTCGTAGCGCCACTCGCTCAGGTACCGGTGGCGGCCCGAGTCGACGCGGCCGCCGCGGCCGCCCCCGATCCATCCGTCGAACCGGATGCGTCCGAACTCCCCGTGGAGGGGCAACCATCCCTCACCGACGAACCGTCGGACCTCGCTCAGCCCGCGGTGGATGTTCCCTCCGAGGAGGCACAACCCTCCGAGACGACGACTAACGACACGACCATCACGATCTACAAGTGGCTCTGCCCAGCGGGCTACGACTACACGGACCCGGAGTCCAGACCGGACTCCGACTGTACCGAACCGCTCGACGGCATCCAGTTCGACCTGACCCAGACCGCGCCAGACGCTGGCTCGTACACGGCCACCACGGGTGACGCGCAGTCGGGCACCGCACTGTTCAGCGGCTTCGGACCGGGCTCCTGGGAGCTGACCGAACTCCCGTCCTCCTATGGGACCGAGGGCTTCCGGATCTGCAACGACTTCGGCTTCGGCAACCCCGGCGCCGAGCCGGCCACGGTCGGCGAGCCGTTCGCCTTCGACGTGCCAAACGACCAGCCGTTCAACGGGTTCTGCAACTGGTACGACGTCCCGGAGAGTAGTGACACCGGCCCGGCGATCGTCATCGTCAAGTGGACCTGCCCGTCCGGTTACGATTACCAGGCCATGGGCTCCGACCCGGCTTCGGACTGCTCGACGCCGGCCGACGGTGTCGACTTCAGTCTCAGCGGACCGGGTGGCCAGACGGACACCCTGACGACCGGGGACGACACATCCGGCCAGGTGACGTTCGCGCCGCTCGACCCCGGCGACTACGCTGTCACCGAGACGGTCCCCTCCGGCACGGGCTCGGCCTTCCACGCCGACTGCTCCGTGACGATGACCGGCGAGGTCGACCGCGCGGTCCTGCCGACGTACACGGCCTTCGACGACCTCGCCACCGCCGACCCGAGCCTGTCGATCAGCATCCCGCAGGACGCCGCCGAGGGCTACCTCGTCACCTGCAACTGGTACAACGTCCCGTCCGGCAACACCATCACGATCTACAAGTGGCTTTGCCCGGCGAACTACGACTACACCGACCCCGACTCCAGCCCGGAGGACGACTGCACCGAGCCGCTCGACGGCGTCGAGTTCGAGCTCGCCCAGACCGACCCTGGCACCACGACCGTCACGGCCACGACCGGCGACGACGATACGGGTATCGTCCGGTTCACGGGCTTCGATCCCGGCTTGTACGACCTGACCGAGACGACCTCGACCTACGGGACGGGTGGCTTCCGCGTCTGCAACGACTTCGGCTTCGGCAACCCCGGCGCCGAGCCTGCCAACGCCGGTGAGCCGTTCGCCTTCGACGTGCCGAGCGACGAGCCGTTCAATGGCGTCTGCGACTGGTACAACGTCCCCTCGACGAACAGCGTCACCATCTACAAGTGGCTCTGCCCGTACGACTACGACTACAGCGCCCAGGACGCCGATCCGGCGCTGGACTGTACCGAACTCACCAACGGCGTCGACTTCACGGTCGCCGGCCCCGGTGCCGGCGACGAGACGACCGGAACGACCGGCGACGACGGGTACGGCGCGGTTACCTTCGACGGGCTCGACCCGGGCGACTATCAGATCACGGAGACCACGGACAGCTTCTCGCCGCGGTCCGTCATCATCTCCTGCTATCCCTACGGCGAGCAGCCATCAAGCACCGACCAGTACGATCCGGGCTACGCCTACCCGATCTCGTTCGACGAGGGCGAGTCAGTCCGGATCGTCTGCGACTGGTACAACGTCCCCTGGGACAACAGCATCACCATCTACAAGTGGACCTGCCCGTACGACTACGACTATTCCCGACCGGAGGCTGACCCGTACACCGAGTGCACCGAAGTCACCAACGCCGTCGAATTCACGGTGAGCAACCTGGAAACGACCTACAGCGACGCGACGGGGAACGATGGTCCGGGTACAGCGGTCTTTGGCGGCCTCACCCCCGCGACCTGGCAGATCGAGGAGACGCTGCCGACCGGCTATGTCGGTGTCCTGATCGGCGACTGCTACCAGCAGGGGGACGAGGCAGCGACGACCTGGTCCTACTCCGACGGCGACTCCTCGTCCGAGGTCGATATCGCCGACGATGGGTCATATCACTGGGTCTGCAACTGGTTCAACCTGCTGACGAACGACCCCGGCGAGGTGACCATCTACAAGTGGACCTGCCCGGCCGGCTACGACATCTACGCCTACGGCGCCAACGCCGCCGAGGACTGCACCCAGCGGACGAACGGAGTCCGGTTCAACGCCGAAGGCTCCGGCTACACCTCCCAGTCCGACACCGGCGATTCCATCGACGGGGCGGTCTACTTCGGGGGGCTCGTGCCGGGCGACTACACCTTT
>JAABUS010006911.1_pt1 | contig 13425 bp, 2 predicted proteins | sample 5560161 | NCBI WGS metagenome assembly JAABUS01 (sample SAMN10711885, study PRJNA513376) | rock metagenome | isolation source: Antarctica rocks | place: Antarctica: Victoria Land, Trio Nunatak nord | collected 2016-01-04 | reverse complement strand
TTTACTATAATATCGCCCCCTTAACGGGGAATTATTCTAGAGATTTTATTAACTAGTGGTATTTATATCGTAGTATATTTATTTCTAATATAATAGTCCTCGGTCTATTAAATCTAGGTAAAGCGGAGTACTTTATTTATAAATATTAATATTCGATAGAAATAATTACTTTTATATTTAACGAGGGCGCCTTTAATACTACGTTAAATAAACTTTTATTAATTTTTATTTATAATATAACGGTCTTAATATAGGCCGATTTAATTAATATTACGTAAATATAATAAATTAAGATATATTCTAGTAGAGTCTTTATAGGGCGTAATATTTATTATAATATTAAAAGACTGATTTCGGAGCTAGTTTATAATCGAGATAAACTCTAGAATTAGTATTTTATTAAAATAGTACTATAGAGATACCCTCTTCATTTATATAGATACCCCCCCGATCGCTAGATAGACACCCCCCCTATATGTAGCTAGTGGCCGCGGTTACTGTAATAATACCGACGTGAATTATTCGGGCGACGCGGCCTATAATAATAAGACTAATACCTTATCCCCAATACTATTAACGACGACGACGTTATATATACTTAGATTCTGAATAGGTAGATCTTTAAATATAGTATATAACTAGGTTATAAAGAGAGTATTTAATAATAAAATCGCTATAGAGAGTAGAATTTCCCTTATTTTCGCCTTTATCTTGGCGGAAAAACGAGCCTATAGTAGAAAAGCCTCAAATCGTTTAAAAGCGACGGCTTTTCAAAAAATCCTATTTTAGCGTCGCTGAGTCAATTTAGCTAATAAACTAACTCATTAAAATCTACCCTCGGGGCTAGCCTACTATATCTACGACCCCGAAGGCCTAGTAACACCGTCGCTAAAGCTAGAGTTAACGCCGATATAATAGAGGCACCTTACCTAGGGTAGATATACTAATGATCACGATAACCACGACCACTAGTTACTCATAGAGGGGGTGTCTATCTAGTAATCGGGGGGGTATCTATATAGGTAAAGAGGGTATCTCTATAATACTACCCTTTTATTAGAGTCGTTATTATTTAATAGGGCGTATACCTTTTAGAGTAGGATATAATTAATACTTTTTTATATATTATTTATTTAGGGGTTTCTAGGGATAAAGTAACTTTAAATAATATTATATTTATATTAATAGTCGGCGAACGCCCTATTAATATATATAGGATCCTTATTAGTATAGAGGTAATGAATAAAATAGTTATTATATTCTTTTATAAACTTATAGCTACGAAAGACGCCAAATATATTTATTTTATTAAGTATAAAATAATAGTAGTTATATTCAAATTTAATATTAATATAGGTAATTATAAAACCGAAGTTATAAATCTTAAAATTAATAGTATTATTATAAATCATATTATATTCGAAACGGCCCTTTCGTAGGCTGTATTTATACTAATAAATATATATCCTTATAATATTATAAGTTTTATAACCGTTATCGCCCTTAATCTTTAATAAATTAATACTATTACTTATTTTAAAAAATCGCACTATATTATCTTTCCCTAAATAACCGAGTCTCTCGTATTATTAGGTTAGGGCTTCAGTATTAATAGTAATTCATATTAATTATTATCAATTTATATATAGAAGGTAGAGGTTATAGTTTTATAGAATTATAATAATTCCTTTAAATCCGATAAAGATCTTTTTAGAAATAAAACTTAGAGGGTAGCTAGCTCGTCAAAATTTAATATAAGAAATAAAGTTAAAACCGTTATTAAAAACGTATATAATGTTATTAACCTCGAGGTATTATATATCTTTATCGCCTAAATATAGTAGCCGAGTAATATTGTTATTATATAGTATTAAGTCGCCTTTAAAACTACTGATATTATCGGCGCCTTTAAGTTGATTATATTTTATAAAAGTAAAGTAATCTAATATAGATAGTAATACCGGTATCTAAGACCTAGAGTTTAGAAATATTAGTTATAATATTTATAAGGGCGTAGTAACGTTTTATATTTCCTAAATTAGAATTAACTTCGGTATTAAGCCTCTAGTATTTATTTAATTTATCGGATTTATTATTTTTACTTTCATTATTTTAGTTTTTATTATTATTATTATTATCTTTACCGTCGTCTCTACCGCGGCTACCTCGACCGCGCTAGCTACGGTCGCGTTAGTTATTATAATCAAGATTATTATATTAGGGTTTATTATAAATAATATAGTATTATACCCGTCTAATAAAGTTAGCGTAGTAGAAATATAATTGAATAGTTCCTTTTCAATTAGGTCCTTAAATATACTATAGTATTATAATAAATACTAGTTAATTATAGCTAGTACTACTAGCTTATAAATATAATATATTACGGAAGTAAAAGATCGCTATATTTAGGGTAGTCTTAATAGTATTATTAATATTAAATAAATTATAGTCTTTAATAAATATTTAATAATAGCGCTAGTACTTAAAGTTAAGGTTTCGGTAGAACTATTAAATTATAAAGTTATTATTAAGTTTAAAGTAGTTAAAGTTATAAAACTCGTTATAAACCTCCTAGAATTTACTAGCGTAGTCGCTAGGACTATTATATTAATTAGTAGTAAATTAATTAAATTTAGTTAGTACCTTATATAAATAGCCGGAGTTATAAGGTTTGATTTCGTTTATAATAATTATCTAAATTATAATAACGACCTTGTTATTCTTAATTTTAACGTAGTTTATAGGGGCGACGATATAACGGAGGATATTTATATAGTATCAATATCGTAGTTAGGTTTACCTAGGTCTAGTTCTAAAATTATAGTAAATAGATCTTTAAGATATTCTTATAAATTTATTATATTAAAGTTATTACGTATATCCTACTTTTATTTAATAAAGCCTTTTATTAAATTTAAGGTTTCGACTTTAGTAAATACCTAAATAAACTTTATAAATACCGATATATTAACGGTAACTTTAGTATAAAACCGAATAGCTTAATATTATTAGGCGCTCTTAATATTAATTTAGAATAACTAAAGCTAACTAAAGAGTCGAATCGATAACGGTATATATACGATATATTAACGTCTCTTTTATCGTCGTATATAAATACTTTATTACGGAGGTAATCGACTATTTATTTAATTTACCGAAAGGTACGGAGCTAAAGTCTTTAGAGGGTACGTTATTATTTAGTAATTAAATAAAGAGGTTTAGCCTTAAGCTACTCTAGATTTTATTTTTATTTTAATAATCGTTACTATCGTAATCGTTCTAAACGACGAGGCTAGAAATTTAAAGAATAGTATATTTGGGGTTTAACTCGCTATTACTTTATATAAAAAATTAAAGGTAAATAACTTTAGTAATTATTTTAATAGTAAGATTTATAATTATAACCTCGACCTATAATTACAATTTATAATATTTTTTCCCCCGATTACGGAGTTAAAATTTATTTCTTAATTATTAATACTATCGACGTTTATTTTTTAAGGTAGTGAGTAAGCTATAACGGTAATTAATTAAGATTATTCCAGGCTTTAAAAAGACTTTATAAACTTAAAGTTATAATATACCGGTAATGATTATAATAAATTATATAAAAGTATTAACGATAATAAATAACTATTGTATATAAATACCCCTATGGTATTTATTTAGGTATATATTGAATACGTTAATATTAACTAATTACGGCGATTAACTACTCCTTAATATAGTAATTAATTATTTTCTAATAACGCACTTCGCTTATTAGCTAATCTCTAGCGGTATATAAACTTTTTATAAATTATTAACTTTATTCTAACGCGTTCTAGATATTTTTTAATATATATATAATTATTATTTCCTAGTACCGACGGGGCCGACGGAACGATATTCTAGGTACTAAACCTTAATTTACCGTCTAGAAGAAAATCCTATACGGGTGTAATTTAGTACGCGCTATAAGAGCGTAGTTATAACGTAATTATACTACATTACTATTATTATTTATTATGGAATAAAGAGTATATAGTGGCTAAATATATAGAGCCCGGGTTTATAACTTATTAAATTATAGTAAGTAGAAATACTTCTTGATTAATTATCTATAGACGTCGGTAAAACGAAAAGTGGCTCGATTATAACTTAGGGCGCTCGACGGGCGCCCTAGGAGCCTTAAACGCGATACCTATCTACCGACTCGATAAGCGCCCGAGGTATATAGCTAAGGGGCCTAAGGCTACTCGGGTACATACCGAGTAAACCTAAAACTACTACTAACGGGCGCTAAATTAGGGGTACGTTATTAATTTTAAACCCCGTTTATAGCCCCTATTTATAGCCTAGGCCCTTATATATAGTTTTATTTATAGCCCCTATTATAGCTATAATAGCTATCGCTGTTATAGCTACCGCTCTCGTATATTATAGTATATACCCTAGCGTATAACCTACGCGTTACCCTCGCGAGGATTTTACCTGGATTCTGGGAATTAAAATTTACTGGCGTTAAGGGTCGTTCCAGGGGGTCGCTACCGTCGATAAAAGTAATTATAAAAGGTTAAAATTTTAAATAGTAAATTATATAATCTAGCCCTTAGAGCGGCCCCTAGAGTAGGTATATATTTAGTATTATTTACGCGCGTTATACGCCCGAAGTTAGCTATATATTAGCTCCGAGCCATTATCGAGTTATTATCGGGTTACTATCGGGCGCCCTAAGTTACCGTCGAGCGCTAGGGGCGCTTTAGGCCTCTTTCGGGCGCCCGAGGTAGTACGTTTAGACCCCGAGCCCCTAGAGTTGGTTTCCGATTTACCGACGGAGGATAAGAGCGAATATACGTATAAGACTCTGATACTAAGTATTGCCAAGTATCTACTTAGTAAGTAGTTACTAAATAGTCCTATATTCTAATAAGTAATACTTTATTATATTTTAGTCGCGTAAAATATAAGGCCTAGAAGAAAGATATAAGATTTATAATAAAGAGTTCCTCATAATCGTCGCGATATTTAAATAATAGCGGTATTATCTTAAAAGTAATTTATATAAAATTAAGATCTTAATAATTTATAATAATTTAAGAGGATTTATAAATATTAAATAATTGAATAATCGCTAAATAATATAAATTATAAGACTCTCGTTTCTTAATTTTATAATTATATATTACTCTAGTAAAAGTAATCTAGTTAATAAATTATCGTAATATTTAAATTATAAGAGCTAAAATAACTTACTAGATTAAATATTATTTATATTATAATAAAAGTTATTAAATTTAGGAAAAGTTAATTCTAGCCTTATTATCGCTATATTACGAAACGCGTTCATAAACATAAAAGATTTAGGAATAAATAATAATTCGTTTATAATTAAACGATTGACCGTAGGTATATTATAAGGTTAAATAAATATAAGAATTATATTATTAAAATCCTTAATATTAGCTACTAAAGAGGTACGTTAAATAATACATCTATTTAAATTTAAGGAATTTAGACCTAGATAGGAAATTCTAAAAAGGCCAAGCGAGATACTTATTTAAATAAACTACGATATAACGAATAAACTACTTAACTTTATCGCTAGAGCTATAGGTTGTAAATTATCTATTTTATATATAATTACTAGATTAATAGTTATATAATATAGAAAGTTTATCGATAATCGAGTTAATTTATATATTATAAAAAAAAAATCTTTCACGTAAAATCAAATCGCTATTTATTAATAGGCGGATATTATATATTTCATTAAAATTCAGACTCTCGATTTAATATTAATCCTTAAATATAATAATAAAATCTATATATTAATCCGCGAAGAGTTATAATTAAGGTATTATAATAATATCTTAATAAAATACTTTAACGTTAAAAAGATAGTAAAGTTATTATTTAGAAAATATTACTAAAATACTCTAAAAACTAATATATAAGAGTATATCGATATATATAATCTTTATTAACGCGTTAAGATATATAAATATTATCTTTATAATAAAATTAATTCTTTACCTTATCTAACTAGCCCGTAGAAAGAGATTAGGATAGATTTCATTATAAGTTTACTATCTAATTAATATTAAAAACGTGTTTATAACTCGGTATTTATAATACTAAATAGGTATATTAAAATATTACGGTATATCTCTATTATTAAAATTTCTTAACGCTATAGAACTAGTAGAGGTAGGTAGTATATTGAAAAATTATCCTTAAATTTATAGTACTAAAGAGTATTATATCCGATAAAGAATCCGTCTTTATAAATACTTAATAATTAGAAGTATATTATTATCTAAAGATTAAACGGCGCCTAAGTACTATATTTTATCTATAAATAAATAATTAGATAGAATATTAAAACTAGATATTAAAATATTATCTAAGAACCTTCTATATTAATTTAAAAAAAATCAAATAAAGTTTTTATTAATAATGAAATAAATATATTATAATACGTAGTATATAATAACGCGTTTAATATTATTTAAAGTATTATATAATTATAATTTATTAATTAAGACGCGTCTTAAGAATAAGTTATTTAAAGGAGAAGTACCGTCGTTAAAAAAAAAGGATTAAAATAATTAAAAGGTTTAGAGAATACCTAAAAAGATATTAAAAAATCATAATAAAAGTATAAAAGCGTAATTATAACAAAAAGTAGAAATTGAAATTATTTAATATAAATAACCTAGTATTATTATTAATAAAGAATCTCGTGTAAAGATAAGTAAATAAAAAGCGTTTTTATAAATTTATTTATTTATTTAAAGTCCTCGATATAATTAGGTTATAAGTATATCGCCTAGTATTATTAACGAATTATTATCTTTATAATATTTTTAATATATAATTACTAGAACTATATTATTATAGATAAAATAATATATTAAAACTAGATATACCTCTACCGGAATCAATAAATAATATTAAAGAATAGGAGTTAGAGAGATATTTTCAAAAAAAGAAAAATAAAGAGTATAACCTAATACCTAATAAAATAAATAAATAAATAAATAAAACTATTATAATTAATTGATTGATTAATTGATTAATTTATATATTTACTATAGTAAATCTACTTTACTAATAAGGGAGTTCCGCGAATACTCTTTTAATACGGTTACTAGCGGCGCCTATTAACCGTTAAAGAAACCTCGTTAATTAAAAACTTTAATTTATTAATAATCTATTTCCTCTTTTTACTAGTTAGTAGTTAATAATTATAATTATTTTAAAATATTATTTATCCTTCCCTCCGTTTCCTTTTTATTTTTATTTTAGATTTTATTTATTTATTTCGTAGGTTTATAGGCCGCTTTATTATAAATTTATTAAATAATCGATACCTACGGCCTTTTAGCCGGCGGCTTTTTCCTTTTTTTCCTCTTCTTTATAAATTTAGGTATATCGCTAGGTCCGAGTAGTAATTTAGATTATACTAATTATTCTTTAATAAAAAAGAATTAGCCGAGTTATCCCGTTTTTATTATTTACCGCGTGGTTATATATATACTTTAGGCCTATATTAATATCTTCCTAAAATTATATATATTTATTTATTTTATTAGCTCTATTTTATCCCTAGCTAGTTTTAAGTAAAATAATAATATATATTTTATATTTTATTTCCTTTATTTATACTAGTAGCTAGCGCTACGGATTATAAATATCTTTATTCGGTATAAAAATTTATTTAGTCCGATTTTATTATATTTTAATTATATTATTATAAAGTTTTTAACCTTCTTTAATTAATAATAATAATTAAATAAGTCCTTAAATAAGTCTCCCTTTTAAGCCGGGTTAATAGTTTATATAAAAATTATTATTTTATAGCTCCCCTATTTATCTAGTTATTATTAGCGGGCCTAATTTTTTACCCTTTAATTAATAACCTTAATATCCTAATATTCTTCGATATTTTTAATTAAATTTATTTAGTCTTTTCTCCTCCTTATAATTATAACTACTTTATATCATTCTTTAAATCTTAAGACGCGAAGTACCTAGGCTTTTTTTTCCGTCGATAGTATCGGAGGTATTTATTATTACCTACCTCCTCTACGCTAGAGTTTATTCTAGATCCGTATATTTCTTATAATTATAACTAAATAGGTCCTTCGATTAATTTAATATTATATTACCAGGTAGTTTAACTAGAGGTTAATTAATATAATTTTTAATTTAGCCTCGAGTATTAGAACTAGGGTAATTTTAAATACTTTTAAGACTATCCTAAAATAATTATTCTAGATAATTATTAACTTTTTCGTATATCTCTTTATAACCTCCGTCGTTTCTTTTAATTAATATTATATCGGAGTCGTAAACGTTAATATTAATTTAACTATTATATTATATATCGTTTTATACTTCGCGAAGATAGCGCCCTATATCGAACTAATTAAATATTTTATAGCGCGGCTTTAATTAGTCGCCCTAGTATTAATCTAGGTTAAGTATAATTCTTATTTTAATTTTAAATCGATATATAGTCCTAAGACCCTAATATTTATTCTAGATTCGATAATTATATTCCTAAAATTTATCGCTATTTCTATATTAAACTTCTTCGGCGTTCGAGATATATAAACTAGCTCGTATTTCTAGAGGGTAAATAATACTCTATAAATAACTATTTATTTTAAATAAATATTATAAGCCTATTTTAAATTCGTATAGTTCTTTTTTATACTCTCGTTATAGGCGAGTAAATAAATATCGTTTATAAATCCTCCGATTTATACTAGTAGGTTTATTTTAGTATACTCCTCGATTAATAATATATTAAAGAATAAAAAGAGTACCGGTAAAATAGACGATTTTTATAAAATACTCGTTATTACCTTCTTTACTATACTCGTCCTTCTTTTAAATATTACGGATATAGTTTTATCCGATAAAGAGTCTACTATTTAATTAATAATTAAACTAGGTACGCCTTTTATTTATAGATCGTATAATATTCTTTTATATAAAACGTTATTAAATACTCCCGTTATATTTAGTAATAATAGGTTTATTATTTTTCCCCTCCCGTTTTTATTATAGTTCTATATAGTATATATTATATTTATAAGGGTCTTTAACGCGGTTTTTATTAAATACTTTTATTTAATTCTTATTTATTATAATTATAATAGTTTATACTCCTCCGTTATATTATTTAATTTGTTGAACTATAGTAGGTAGAAACACTTCTTGATTAATTATCTATAGAGGATAAAAGCGAATATACGTATAAGACCCTAATACCAAATATTGCCAAGTATCTACTTAGTTAGTAGTTATTAAGTAGTCCTACACTCCTATATTCTAATACTTCTACTCGAACGAAATCCTCTATTAAGAAGTCTCTAAAATAGCCCCGTATTCCCCTTATTTTAGGGTCGTTATAATAGGCTATAAAGACTAAAACTATAGTTTATAGGGGCTAAGTTATAGGCCTAAGCTATAATTAGTAGAGGCCGAGCTATAGGGCTAAGCCACGTCGGTAGAGGCTAAATTATAAGGCTAAGCTATATCGGTAGGGGCCAAGTTATAAGGCTAAGTTATATCGGTAGAGGCTAAGGGAGTAAAATTCCGTTTTTTAATAAAATACGGTATTTCAAAATTTTTATTTAATAGTTAACCTATATACGCTAAATTTGAGTAGTAACTAGGTCGGAATATTAATAAACGATATAGATACCACAAGAAGATTATTAGAAATAATCGGACACTATAGGGTTCTACGGGGAAGCGACTATTAAAGGTATAAAAACCACTTAAAATACTACGGGGACCGCGTTAGGTACTACGGGTATAACGATATATAACTATAACGGATACTTAAAGGATATTCTAGCGAGGTATATATTTATTAATAAGAGTTATAAAAGGGTTAAATAAGAACGATAAATGATTAAATAATTTTATCGTCGCCGCGTATAACCTAGAAGTACCTAGAGCGATTTTCGATATACCGTTATATATAGAGATACGATTTAGCTAAAGCTTAAAGAGTATACTTTATAAAAACCTTAGATAAAGCCTTAAAGATTTAATAATAATCTATAGAGTAGTTATTAATTAATATTAAATCGTATATTAATTTTTAATTTATTAGAAAGGCGCTAAATATACGCTAAACTTTAAATATAACTCTTCGAGTACGCCCGTAGAGCCGTATTTTTAGTATATAAAGATTTAAAATACTCCTATAGAAGTATTAATAGGCCTTATATAAATTATTAGAGGCCTAAAATAACCCGAAAAATATCGAACTTAATTTTAGGAAGGGCTTTAATAAACCTATTAACGATTTAATCTATTATAAAGATATAACGGGATTTAATTTCGCCTAATATAATCTTTTCGCGTTAGAAGTAGTACTATAAGTCGATATACTTAATATAACCGTAATTTTAGGGGTTCTTAACTAGGGCTATAATACCCTAGTTATTATAAAAGATAACTATAATAAGCGCGAAGTATATAGGTATCGCTAAAAAGATAATAAATATATATAGTATATTAGCGAGTAGTATTAGCGTATAGTCTTTAGATTTCCCCCTAGAATATAGTATAGGGGTAATAAATATTAATTATTTTAATAACCGTTTAAGCAAAATGACTTCCTTAATAATTTATATTTAATTAACGTATTCGGCTTTATAAAATAATAAAGTAATAGTTAGTTAGCGCTTAGATTACTAGCTATTAACTATACTACCGAGATTAAATATATAGTTAGAGGTAGAGTATCGGGTATTATAATCGCTAGCCTAATTAATATTAGTATAGCCCTCTAATAGGGCGAGTTAACCCTAGAATATAAACTTTAAATATAGCGTACCGCGTAAATAACGGAATATATATTTAATTACAGCCTAATAAGTTTTATCGGGGTTAGAAATATAACGGCTTATTATTAATACCGCGAAGACGATATTAGGTCGTATACCCATTATTATATATATTAATAATCCGATAATTAATTAATATATAGTTAAAGAGGTAGGTTTAACCTAATAGCCTTTATCCGCCGGAATAAATCTAATTATTAGGTCTATTAAAACTCCTATAGCTTTAACTTTAATATCTATATATTATAGTCCTTAAGTACTCTTTCTAGGTAAGCCTTTTAATTAAGGGATAATATATAATTAAAGCGATCGCGCGCGACTTTAAGACCTAAATAATAAGTAATAGGCCCGAGATTAGTTATTTTATATTTATCGTTTAGTTACTATTTAAACTAAATAATAATAACCTTCCTAGCACTAATAATTAATATGTCATCGACGTATAAGGTAATGATTAGCTAGGTACTATAATTAGAGAAGATATTAAAATTTATATTTAAAGATATAAAACCTAACTTAACGAGAAAGATAATAAAAATAATATATTATAAACGAGGGGATTATTTAAGCCCATATAAAGTACGTTTTAGTAGATATATACGGCCTAAATTATTACTAAAACCGGTAGGCTATTCGACGTAGATCTTATCGTTATCGATCTCGCTATAGAGAAACGTAGTTTATATATCTATTTATTCGAGCTCTAGGTCGAACGTTATAATAATAACGAATAGTATTTTATAGTTTATAGGCTTAATTATAAAAGTAAATATCTTATTAAAATTAATTCCTTGGCGTTATTTAAAGTTACGTATAGTTTAACGGGCTTTATAACGAGTTATCTCGTTAATAACGCTATATTTAAATATTAATTAAGAGTGAATTAATTTCGGCCTCTATACTAAGTTACTAGTATATTTTATTTAGGGTATTAATCATAGCTTCTTTATATATTTTAGATTTATATAGTTTATATAGTAGCGCCTTAGCTAGTAGTACTATTAGGTCGGGGGAGAGGGTAGGTTCGCGTAATTCTAAATACCTATTAAATACCCTTATTAATATTACGGGCGAGGCGGAGGCGGGGGAATATTAGGCCGGATTTATATCGTTTAATAAATTAAAACTTAAGGAATCTAGCGTTATTACTCGCGATAATATATCGTTTATAATTAATAATTATTATAGCGCCTATAATTTAGGGTTAGGTATATTAACTCTTAGCCTTAATAACTATAGCGAGATAACGCGTTTAATTAATCGTTATAAGGGGGTTATAATAAGTTTAGAGTTACTACTATTATACCCGTAATCGTCGATATTTAATTCTATATTAATAAGAGGTTTATATAGGTTTAAGGTACTTTTATATTTTATTATAATATCGCCCCCTTAATAAAGAACTATTCTAGAGATCTTATTAACTAGCGGTATTTATATTATAATATATTTATTTCTAGTATAGCGCTCCTCGGTTTATTAAATTTAAATAAAGCGGAGTATTTTACCCGTAGGTATTAATATTCGGTAGAAATAATTACCCTTATATTTAACGATGGCGCCCTTAATATTATATTAAATAAACTTCTACTAGTTTTTACCTATAATATAGCGGTCCTAATATAGGCCGATTTAGTTAATATTACGTAAATATAATAAATTAGGACGTATTCTAGTAGAGTCTTTATAGGGCGTAATATCTATTATAATAATAAAAGACCGATTTCGGAGCTAGTTTATAATCGAGATAAACTTTATAATTAATATCTTATTAAGGCCGTTATTATCTAGTAGAGTATATACCTTCTAGAGTAAGGTTTAATTAATATATTTTAATATATTATTTATTTAAGAGTTCCTAGGGATAGAGTAGCTCTAGACGATATTATATTTATATTAATAATTAACGAACGCCTTATTAATATATATAAGATCCTTATCGGTATAGAGGTAATGGATACGGTAGTCGCTATATTCTTTAATAAACTTATAATTACGAAAGGCGCTAAATATACTTATTTTATTAGGTATAAAGTAGTAGTAGCTATACTTAAATTTATTATTAATATAAATAACTATAAAGCCGAAGCTATAAACCCTAAGATTAATAATATTACTATAAATAATATTATATTCGAAACGGCCCTTTCGTAGGCTGTATTTATACGAATAAATATATATCTTTATAACGCTATAGGTCTTATAGCCGTTATCGCCCTTAACTTTTAATAAATCGATACCGTTAATTATTTTGGATAACCGTACTATATTATCTTTCCTTAAATAACCGAGTCTCTTATACTATTAAGTTAGGGCTTTAGTATTAATAATAACTAATATTAACTATTAATTTTATATATAGAACGTAAAGGTTATAGTTTTATAGAATTATTATAATTTCTTTAAATCCGATAGAGATCCCCCTAGAAATAAAGCCTAGGGGGTAACTAGCTCGTTAAAGTTTAATATAAAAAATAAAGTTAAAACCGCTATTAAGAATATATATAATATTATTAACTTTAAGGTATTATACGTCTTTATCGCCTAAATATAATAACCGAATAAT
>JAABUS010006910.1_pt1 | contig 13427 bp, 9 predicted proteins | sample 5560161 | NCBI WGS metagenome assembly JAABUS01 (sample SAMN10711885, study PRJNA513376) | rock metagenome | isolation source: Antarctica rocks | place: Antarctica: Victoria Land, Trio Nunatak nord | collected 2016-01-04 | reverse complement strand
GACGTGTTTGCAAAGCTTTCGTCATTTGCGTTGTTTTGTAACATTTCAACTGCACTACTCATTACAATTTCGTGACTAGATGATCTTTTTGTGAGCTAATAGACTGAGCTGTCTGATATGTTTTACATATTATGTTGTTTGCAAAGTGCGCATTTTGACAGTTGCAGTATCTAGGAATTGTGTGATTGCATGGTTGCTTGTCTTCGCACGTAGGTAATTGACATTTATGCTCCCATGTCAGGTGATTTCGTCCACAAAACAAGCATCTTGGTGATTTATTGCACTTGTTCTGCAAATGTCCGAATGTTTGACATCTCTGACACTGATCGCTTGGCCGATAATCCCGATATTCGGCTGTTCGATATGTTGAGATGTTTTTGTGCTTCGGCTTCGGTTTTGAACGCCAGTATCGCCGAAGCATGGTTCTTTCTTGCTCTATTTTCACCTTTTGATAACCATATCGGGTTGGTTATTAGCTTCAATCCAGGGTTGTACTTCTCTAGCTCGGTTCTCAGATATTTCATTCCGGTCTTCATGTTGAAGATATCGGTTTCCAGACTGTGTATCACTATCTTGTACCATTTTTCATCCTTCTTGATACTTTTGGCTTCGAATATATGCTCCCATATACCTCTTTGCTCCAGTAGAGCTTCCGCGGTGTATTTCTCTGAAACCGTTAGAGCAATATTGTTACCTCTTTGTGTTTTAGCCACTGTAGCGACTTTTATGTCAGACTTTGCCTTCTTCAGTGCGTTGTTCACTGCATTGCGCATTTCCATTGCTTGTAAGGTCCAGTTCTCATTTTTCGGAGTGACTATCAACCTTCTTTCGCGATATGGTACCTCTTGTGGCTTTGGCGAGGGTTTTTTGGTAACCAGGTTTCATTCGCCTGCATTTGCATTCGCATTTGCATTTGTGTTTGCATTTGCATTTGCGCTTGTGACTTGAGCTGCTTTTTGCGCATATGTGAGCTTCTGCGTTGGTTTTTGTGAACTTTGCATGATCTGCGACGTTTGCGAAACCTGCGCCTTCTGCGAGGTTTGCGAATTCTCTGTCATTTGCTTTGCGTTGATTCCCTTTTTGATGTTTTCAGCATTTTGTTGAACCAATTGTAGAATGGTCTCCAGTTTGTTGTTTGTTTGACTTTGAAGTCGATCAATTTGCTCCTGAATTGGGTTTTCTATGCTTTCGCCGCATGCTCTTCGAATGTAGATTAAGCTATGACTTATAGCCTCTTCCTGTTCTGGTATTGCTTGTCTTAGCTGATTGACTGCGAATTCAATTCTTTCGCGCAGTCTCTTTACCTGCACCTCTTTAGAGGTGGCACCGTAGCACTTGCTAGTACTAACTTCAATGCTAGCTTCTTTTTGCGGACTTTCCATCGCTTTTCGCTTTTTCATTCCTTTGGCTTCCACAATCGCTCGTGTTTGCTCTTTTTGCTGCGAATTCGCATTTCGCAAATTGGTTGTATTCTTGTCGTTGTGCGCATTTGCATGTGAATTTAGCATCAATGCATCGGGTGAACTGAACATGTATTGCGTTTTTCTATTTGCTGGTGTGGGCGATTTTTGTTGACTGCGAAATAGGTCGATAATGTCGTTTTGCAGTTGTTTGCTTGTTGGTGAACTCATGCTAAGTCCGTCCCATAGATCTGTTTCAACCTCTAACGTTGATTTTTTGATTTCTATCGTCGGCGTTTTGAGTTCTGACTCTGAGCTATTGCTTCTGCTGAGTTCCGCGTTACTATTCGCGGAACGGGGCGAGGAAGAGCGCATAAAGCGACTCTTTATATTTCTTTCCATAGAGGGTTTTTCCGAGTTTCGGGCTCCGGGCTTCTAGGAAATTCACTTGGCACCACTTAAATATCCCTTTAACCTCTTACCCAGAGCGTTTCACGTAGGCAGTAACTCTAGTGTAGAGGTCCCCCAATTTCTATCCCGAAACCTGCAATGAAAAATTAAGACTTCCGTATCATGATGTAATAAAGCTCAGCTGAACAAACTAAATAAGCTTTGATTTATGTATTTGCAACGCATGTAAATCAATCAGAAAATCGAAAAATCGATTGGTTTACTGCATCATGCAAGCGTGTAAATGTGTAAAAGCTGAGTCGTGTCTTTGCAGTGACTGTGTGAATGTCGTATATTAGTTGCAGCATGTGCGCAAAGACGTTGCTGTTGTTCTGTATATATAAGCAAAGACTGTGTCGTGTCTTTGCAGTGTATGTGATTACAATGCATGTAAATCAATCTGATAAAGCGAAAAATCGATCGATTTACTGCATCACATGAGCGTGTAGATGCGCAAAAGCTGAATCATGTCTTCGCAGTGTATATGTATGTGATGTATATTAGTTGCAACGCATGCGCAAAGACGTTGCTGTCGTTCTGTATATATGAGCAAAGACTGTGTCATGTCTTTGTCATGTATGTATTTGTGATGCATGTAAATCGATCGAAAAATCGAAAAATCGATCGATTTACTGCGTCACGTCAATGTGTATATGTGCAAAAGCTGAATCGTGCTTTTGCAGTATATGTATGTATATTGTATATGAGTTCAACATGTGAATAACGTGCTGTTACTGCTCTGTATGTGATTGCGCTGCGTGTAAATCGATCTGAAAAAGCGAAAAATGAATCGATTTACTGCATCACATCTGTCTGTATGTGCGCAAAAGCTGAGTCATGTCTTCGCAGTATATGTGTGTATATCATATATGAATTCAACATGTGAATAAAGCGTTGTTACTGCTCTGTGTGTGATTATGCTGCTTGTAAATCGGTCTGAAAATGCGAAAAATCGATCGATTTACTGCATCACGTCTTAACAAAGCTTATGATGATTGCTTTCATGTTGTTGATAACTGATACTTCTTGAGCAGCAATTTTAATCAATTGATCTGCTTTTTCATTCTCAATAATGCTCTTGCAACTTGATATTCACTGTATGTGAATTTGACACTGTTTCTGACGTAAATTGATCAAGTTTTGTCGTATGTCATTGAATAACTTCGCATTGACGTTGCTCTTTGCATTTAGTCTTTGCAAAGTCATTTGGCTGTTCATGTACACTCAAATTTCGCTGTTTTTGAGTACTTTTTCGCTGCACATTGCGATTGCATCGCTAATAGCTTGCAGTTTCGCTTTCATTATGATGATTTTGCCTGAAACTCTTGTTGCTTTGCTGCATCTGACAAATTCATGCGTGAATATCACTGTTGTTTCAATTTCTGTTTCGACTTTTGCTATCTTTTTTCGAATTTGCGATGCATCTGTGTACATCACTATGTTTTTTGTCTTTTTGATAATTCTTTCCAATTCTCTTTAGTTTGTATTGATCGTATCGCAAGTTTCGTCTTTTGCAAATTCGATTTGAAGTTCTGCTAAATGCTCAATTTCTTGCTCTCACGATTTCTTGAAGTGAGAAATTTCGATTTCTTTTATTGAATTCAGTGTTTTTTGCACTTTGTTCAATATTCAATATATCTGCGTGAGTCTGTCTTTGCACTTCTTAGCTTTTTACTCATTTCAGTTCAGATATTTCAATGCGTTCAGATCTAAGTTCAATTCAATAGAGTATTGAGATGAGTATGTAATAGATGTTTTTTTTCTAATGAAGTGTTTTTTTGATAACTCAACTATTTAAATTGTATAGTTCTTGCACTTTTGATCTAATTATATCTTCATCAACGAGATTTTGACTTCTATTTGCATAGCATCTATCGATGATGTTCAAAATGCATTCAGAATTTTTCGTAATGCAGCGTTTTGCAGTTTGCGAAATTTGTTTAAGTAGCTTTTTTGATTATTTCATCATATTTCAACGTCATAATCGCTAATAGATGTGACGCATGTCAGATATAACTGCTTTTCTGATTTGACATTTAGTTCTCACTCGCTATTCATTAATTTAAATAACGAGTGTAGTGTTTTTGTAACTGTCGCGATTTTCGTTTGCACATGAACTTTGAAGTTAAGCTTTCGATTCAGTCAGACTTCTAGTCATTGAACGCATGTTTTGAATTTTATGATCATGTTATTGAGTAGAATAATCATTTGATTGAGTGTTGTCTTGTGACTTTCAAAGTGTATCAATTTCGATTTTGAGTCATTGAACTGCATTGCGTTTTTCTTTGCTCATGTAAAAGTGATTTTTGCTGCATTTTTCAGCGTTTTTACATTCTTATCAATATTCTTTCTCTTCACGTATAGTGCTACGTCGTCAATGTAGCTGAGTGACTGTAGATTTTTGATCTTTGCGCGAATCTTCGAAAATAAATATTGAATATAAATTAGAAATAAAATGAGCGAAATGAATGAATCTTGCAATATTTCTGTGATTATTTTCTTTGATATCTGACGTTTGTCATCAAAAGCTAAGTCAATAACTCGATTTTGTAAGAAGCATTTTACTCAGTTAATTAAATTGATCAATATTTTCAATTTAATCAATACTTTGATCAGCTGTTTCAATGCAACATGGTCAAAAGCTTCTTTGACATCTAGAAGTAGACAGATAAGCATGTTCTCTCGACTTTTCATCATTTGCGCATCATGTACTAGATTTAGTACTGCGTTTATAGCTGATTTTTGTTTTCTGTCTTTCATTTGATTAAAATTCAGCAGCTTGTCATTAATTTCAGCTGTGTAAGACAGTCACACTGCTATTATTTTTTCTGCTACTTTGTTTAAACAGTTTAGCAGCGTAATAATTCTGTATGTTTTCAAAATTGAATAATTCAACTTGTCTGATTTTTTCAGTATAATTCTCGTGCCTTCACGTCATATTTTCAAATGATAGTTGTTTTCAATCAAATTTGAGTATATTAAATTGAAGATTTTCAATATGCTTTTGTACGCTCGCTGTATGATTGCGAATGACATATCATCTGATTTGAATGCTTTTCTGAGTGCTGAAAAGTTAATAGCGTGCTTAATTTTCTCTTTCATAATTCTTGATCACTGTACACTTTCGTTCAATAGTAATTCTTCGATTGACAACATGATTTACCTGTATGAGATGCTGACTACGAATCTTCTGCAAGCTATGCTTGTCAGAAGAGCTGAACAATCTCATCAACATCAACAGAGCAGTAACAGCGCTTTACTCACATGTTGAGCTCACACACAATTGAAAAGCGAGACAATAACAACGCAGTCATCGACGCGTTGAAGCTTGCATATACACAGAAAAACAGCAACGTCTTTGCATACATGCTGCAACTCATATACAACATATATACATATATTGTGAAGGCACGATTCAACTTTTGCGCACATACAGACAGATGTGATGCAGTAAATCGATCGATTTTTCGCTTTTTCAGACCGATTTACAAGCAGCGTAATCACACACAGAGCACACGTTGAACTCATATACAACATACACACATATATTGCGAAGACATGACTTAGCTTTTGCACATATACAGACAGATATGATGCAGTAAATTGATCAATTTTTCGATTTTCTGATCGATTTACATGCATCACAAATATATACACTGCAAAGACATGACACAATCTTTGCTCATATACACAGAATAACAGCAACGTCTTTGCGCACATGTTACAACTAATATACGACATTCACACAGTCATTGCAAAGACATGACTCAACTTTTACACATCTACACGCTTGCATGATGCAGTAAATCAATTGATTTTTCGATTTTCTGATTAATTTACATGCGTCGCAAATACATAGATCAAAGCTCATTTAGTTCATTCAGCTTAGTGATCATACAACGAACTTGAAAGCTCAAAGTGATCAGCTTTCATCTACATAGATCAAAGCTTATCTAGCTCGCTTGACTTAATGATCATATAAACAAGTTGAAAGCTCACATTGAAGTAATCAGCTTTCACAATTTTGAGTTATTTATGTGATCACTTGATCATATAGACAGTTCACATGCTCATATGTGCAAACTATCGATGTGATTGATCAACGAAAAGATATAAAGCAGCAACTTTGATCAGGTTACATGTAACTTAGCATACACATAACGTCTAGACAATGTCATAGTCATAGACTGCATGCACTTAATGAAGAAATAAAATATATATATAGACATGTCAACTTTTCAATCTCTCAACATCTATTATCACATTAGATCATACTCAACAGACTCAAATAAATGAATCAAATAAATGAATATGAAGTTATTCAGACATTACTAATCAAAATCTATAGTATCAACTTCAAGATCTCTTTTCAAGACTTTAATATCAGCTTCAAAAATATAATCTTTGATGCTATGCTTGAAATGCTGTCTTGAAAACCTATCACATCTGCTTCTTTCGACAGCGTAATGAAGAAATTCATCAAAAGTGTCTTCAAAATGAGATCATATCTTCTTAAAATGTCATCTGATTCAGATTTTCAAAACATTAAAACTGAGCTCAATGAGATTGAAGTTTGAAGAGTATGATGACAGATATTATATTTTACACTTATGTGAGATAATGAGTTTCTTGATACGAGCATTACAATGTATGCTGATGTTATTCATGATGATTACACTCTTTGAGATCGAAAAGAGACTGCATAAAGATAGCAATTCATCTGCTAGTCATTAAAAGAAAATCTCATCATTGAATCAATCTTCATAAATAATCTGTACAGAATAGATAGTCATTTATCATGTAAGTTGAAAGAACACTTTAGCAAAGCTCTTTTTTTCTAGAGACTTGATAGTGAGCTGATTCATCAACTGATACGTAGACTTGATGATGTCATTTCATAATCTTGTTGAAGAAAGTTTCATTAACGAAGACAAGCTGCTCAGTCATCAGCTGCAACAGATCGACAACTCAGTTTAATTGCAGCTCATCATTCTGTCTGATGCTCACACGCTGCTTCTTTTTATTGCTTCAGCATCTTCTCTTCAGAATTCTCGATATCATGAATTGATGCACGTATAAATCTCACTCTTTTCATAAAAATCACATCATTTCTTTCTGCATAGCTCATGATTGTTGCTTCAAATATGTAATTAAAGAGTCTTCAGTGATTGAAAAGATCTTTCAAGAAGCATCTTTGAGTCGAAATTGAGATCTGAACAAAGAGTCATACATAAATAAATTCATCTAAAATCTATAGATGATATTGAAGTGACAGTGAATCTCTTCAACGATAGCTTTGAAACATTAATGAAGTAGCAGAAGTCGTAATATTTTGAAGCGAAGAGTCAAAGTCAGTGAATCTATTATAGCTAAAAGAATGTCAGCACTGTAAAAGATTTGAACAGCTTCAAATTTATTTATTTGATTGATTTTTCTATTGATAATAAAGCGTTGAAGATTTGAGAATATCAAGAATGTCTGAATTCAATAGTAAATTTGAAAAGAGACGTGACAATTGTAATGCCAAGAATTTGATAACTTTCTGCATATATTAAAACTGTCATTGATCATTTGATGAAATCAGCTAAAACTGATTACAAGCTCATTAAGTTAGCATCAGTCAAAAATATCTGTTTAGTTAAGCTTTTAGCTCACAAGCTTTAATAGTCACTCATCAACAACTAATAACTAGTTACAAGCGCTTGTATCTTTTGATGACAGTTATTTGCTCAAAAGACATCAATTGCTCAAAAGATATAATGTGTAATACATGTTCACTTTTTGTACATTTTTACATTCAAGATTTGTATGTAATCAAATAAATCATTTGATAAATTAATTATTTAAGTAGATATTTAATTATTTAATTAAATATGAAGAATGCTTGATAGAAAATCATGTAGAGAGTCATGAAGAGTGCTTGATAGAGAAACATGAAGAGTGCTTAATAGAAAAACATGAAAAGCGCTTAATAAACAAACATGAAGAGTGCTTGATAGAGAAACATGAAGAGCGCTTGGTAGAAAAACATAAAGAATGTTGCTTGATAAAGTGCTTGATAGAAAAACATGAAGAACGCTTGGTAGAAAAACATGAAGAATGCTTGGTAAAATGCTTGATAGAAAAACATAAAGAGCGCTTGATAGAAAAACATGAAGAACGCTTGATAGAGAAACATGAAGAATGCTTGATAGAATGCTTGGTAGAAAAACATGAAGAGCGCTTGATAGAGTGTTTGATAGAGAAACATGAAGAATGCTTGATAAAGTGCTTGATAGAAAAACATAAAGAATGCTTGATAGAATGCTTGGTAGAAAAACATGAAGAGCGCTTGATAGAAAAACATGAAGAGTGCTTGATAGAGTGTTTAATAGAGAAACATGAAGAATGCTTGATAAAGTGCTTGATAGAAAAACATGAAGAGCGCTTGATAGAAAAACAAGAAGAGCGCTTGATAAAGAAACATGAAGAACGCTTGATAGAAAAACATGAAGAGCGCTTGATAGAAAAACATGAAGAGTGCTTGATAAAGTGTTTGATAGAGAAACATGAAGAATGCTTGATAAAGTGCTTGATAGAAAAACATGAAGAGCGCTTGATAGAAAAACATGAAGAGCGCTTGATAAAGAAACATGAAGAATGCTTGATAGAAAGTCATGTAGAGAGTCATGTAAAGAATCATGTAGAAAGCATTGTTTGATCTGTGTTATGCGCTCAATCGACGCGTATTTTGAAGCATGTAGAATGTTTGATAGAGTGTTTGATAAAAAGCTCAGTCGATAACTCAATAAATAGCTCAGTAGAAAGATTAATAGAAAGATTGATAGAAAGATTGATAGAAAGATCAGTAGAAAGATCGATCAAAAGATCAGTAGAAAGCTCACTAAATAACTTGATTAAAAGATCAGTAGAAAGATTAATTGAAAAATCAGTAGAAAGCTCAGTAAAAAGCTCAGTAAAAAGTATTATTTGAAGCACTGTTTAACTTAGAAGTATTCTCGATTCGATGCACGTTTCGATCTCGTGCACACTTTAAACTCGATTAGCAACTCATACTTTTATTATTATTATTCAACCATCATTCATAGAATCAAATTGCAATTAATATAGAGAGTTGTCGATATCTATATGAAGCTTTCAAGCTATAAAAATCAATCATTAAATCGCTTAGAAGCTTTGAATTGTCTTTCAGCTCGCGTAGACCTGATTTGACTTGACCCTCTTTTCACCTTCTCAATAGCAACAAAATCAGTGAATTGCTGTATTTTCACCTCTTTAGACTTCTTCTTTTGCCCTTTCTGAAACTCTTTAGCCTTCAGCTTTTGCTTCTGAATTAGACGTCGTTGCTTCAATTTCTTCGCTCGTAGCTTCTTTTTTCGCTTCGCTTTCTTCTTTCGCTTCGCCTTCTTTTTTTCTCGTTTCATCTTTCTTTCAGCTATTAAACGCTGTTTCTCTAGCTTTCTAAGCTTTCTTTGTTTCTTTTCTTCCGTCTTTTGAATAGCAGCTTGCTGTTTCTCTTCGATTCTTTGAATTTGATGATCATGAGCCGCCTGAATCTTATTAGAACTAAAAAACACTCTCTTTGCCTCATCATTAACCTCTAAATCGTCAAATAAAGGCTTTTCACGTCGTCTGCAACTTCTCTCAATACGTACTGTTTATCGAAGATCTTTATTTTCTGCTTTCAGAAGAGCAACATCTGTAGTAAGCTTTTCAACCGTATTGTTCAACTTACGAGCTTGCAAATCAATTGCTTCTTCTACAACTGACTTCATTAATCATCGAATCTTTCTTCAATCAGCTTCTGACAATGCTGAAGAAGAAGAATGGCTTGAAACAGATCTAGCGTTCGATTAATCTGCTTTATGATCTGTGACGAATTGAAAGGCAGCAATTCTGTCTTTTCTCATTCACTTTTGATGTTGGCAGACGTGAAAGCAGCTTGATATGCAGGTCAAAATAGGTCAAAGAAGTCTTTTTTCAATATTTGAGAAAGTTCTTGACTCTTAAAGATTCAGTCGTTCAGATTTTGCGAGTAGTAATTGATCAAAGAGTTGAATAAGCTGACATTCAGAGATTGAAGACGATGCGTAGAATGAGAAGAATATAAAGTCATGAGCATCTTGTTCTGCTCACACCAGTCAAGAAACTTCATGTTGATATGACTGTCATGCTCGTCAACAAATAGAAGGCAATAATCGCGTGAATTTCTGACTTTTGACCTCGTATTTCGATCAAATACGATAGTGAGTCAAGAGTAGATCAATTCATCGTTAGTTCAGTCAGTAGCAGAGAAAGCAAAGAAGCAAAATTGCTCTTTGAAATCATATTCAGTAAGTCAGCTGTCCTGAATATTGCCTGATATCGCCTGATAAATAATCGAAGAAAGTATATGAGTCATATTCATGCAAATGATTGCAATCAAGATAATTCATTCTCTATTGTCGTCTTGATCAGCATTCAGCAATTTGTCACTGTCAAGATGCTTTAAACTAAAGACTCTTCGAGTCTTTTGAAGAAGTTCAAGTAGAAAGCTCTTTTCGTTCATATTGTATGTGTTTGAAGAAAGAATCTCATATTCTTCGATTTTTTGCTTTACCTACCCTTATATTAGTATGAAACTAAACGTAATGAAGGCACTTACAAGGTCAAAATAAAGCTAATATTGATATGCATTATTGACTTTCTTTCGCTCTAGATCAGCACCTTGTAGAAACTTTGACTGCAGTATATCTGAATGACGTCGAACGAACTCATAAGATCAGTTTTTGCCTGACTGTTTTCCAGATATATTATACGCAAAAACGCGAATCATGACATTGAAAGAAGGTATACCACGCTCAATAAGCTTGTTGATATAGCGAATAAGCTCTTTTTCTTGTTGATTCGAAAGAATTGACGTCGTTTGCTTGCTTTTCTTCACGAAGACCGTTTTGCCCCTATGTCGTCGCGACAGCGTGCTTCGATTGATATTGAATTTTTTTTGCAGTTGCAATGTAGTTAAATGAGTCTTGCAAAGCTAGATCTGCAAGCGTTGTCTCAATTGAAGTCATATTGAATTTGTAATTGATTTTTGAAGAAAGATGAAAGTAGTAAAGTGAGGTGTGCACGAGATCGAAACGTGCATCGAGTCGAAAATACTTCTAAATGAGCGAGTAAATAAATAAATAGAATGAAAAGTAGATGAGCGAGTAAATAAATGAGTAAAATGAAGAGTAAATGAGCGAGTAGATAGACGAGTAAAGTGAAGAGTAGTGCTAAATCAGCTAAATCAGCTTGTAGTTAAGTTCTGACAAGCTGCTGAATTTTGATCAAATGAAAGGCAGAAAACCAAGATCAGTTATAAATGCAGTACTAAACCTAGTACATGATGCGCAAATGACAAAAAGTCGCGAAAACACACTTATCTGTTTACTTCTAAATGTCAAAGAAGCTTTTGATCATGTTGCAATGAAACAACTGATTAAAGTATTGATTAAATTGAAAATATTGATCAATTTAATCAACTGAGTAAAATGCTTCTTACAAAATCGAGTTATTGACTTAGCATTTAATGATGAACGTCAGAAATCAAAGAAAATAATCACAGAAATATTGCAAGATTTATTTATTTCACTCATTCTATTTCTAATTTATATTCAATATTTATTTTCGAAGATTCGCGCAAAGATTGAAAATCTACAGTCACTCAGCTACATTGATGACGTAGCACTATATGTGAAGAGAAAGAATATTGATAAGAATGTAAAAACGCTGAAAAATGCAGCAAAAATCGCTTTTACATAAGCAAAGAAAAATGCAATGCAGTTCAATGACTCAAAATCGAAATTGATACACATTGAAAGTCATAAGATGACACTCAATCAAATGATTATTCTACTCAATAACATAATCATAAAATCAAAAACATGCGTTTGATGACTAGAAGTCTGACTGAATCGAAAGCTTAACTTCAAAGTTCATGTGCAAACGAAAATCATGACAGTCACAAGAACATTACACTCGTTGTTTAAATTAATGAATAGCGAGTGAGAACTAAATGTCAAATCAGAAAAGCAGTTATATTTAATATGCATCACATCTATTAGCGATTATGACGTTGAAATATGATGAAATAATCAAAAAAGCTACTTAGTCAAATTTCGCAAACTGCAAAACACTGCATTACAAAAAATTCTGAATGCATTTTGAACATCATCAATAAATGCTATGCAAATAGAAGTTGAAATTTCGTTGATGAAGATGCGATTAAATCAAAAGTGCAAGAACTATGCAATTTGAATAGTTGAGTTATTGAAAAAACACTCTATCAGAAAAAGAACATTTATTATGTACTTATCTTAATACTTTATTGAATTGAATCTAGATTTGAATGCATTGAAATATCTGAACTGAAACGAGATGAAGACGAATGTATCTTGAAAAGCTAAGAAGTGCAAAGACAAACTCACGCAAATATATCAAATATTGAATTGAATTCAATAAAAGAAATCGAAATTTCTCACTTCAAGAAATCATGAGAATAAGAAATCAAGCATTTAGCAGAACTTCAAATTGAATTTGCAAAAGACGAAACTTGCGATACAATTAATACACACTATAGAGCATTAGAAAGAATTATCAAAAAGGCAAAAAACATAGTTTTTTTTTATTTCTTCATTAAGTGCATGCAGTCTATGACTATGACACTGTCTAGACGCTATATGTATGCTAAGTTACATGTAATCTGACTAAAGTTGCTGCTTTATATCTTTTCGTTGATCAATCACATCGATAGTTTGTGCATACAAGCGCTTTCTCTCAAACTTTCGTCATCATACTTTCGTTTTTCTTTGTTTCTTCGTTCTCTTCGCGTTCTACTCTTTCGTTTCTAATAATTATTTTCTCGTTGCAATTCAAGTATTTTTCAAATACTTTAGCGTTGCGATTCTTTCAATCTTGATGATGAACAATGTTAATATGATTTCTGTGTTTTTGAGCTGAGCTTTTTCCTTAAGCTTTCTCTGCTCTGCTTTATAATGTCTGCAGTTCAGCAGTAAATGCTTCAACATTTGCCTTGCATTGCATATTTCATAGCATTTGTTCGAATTATTCTTTGATAATCGATGCCAATAGCTCTTGAAGTAGTCATGTTTCATTTTCAGCTGAATAAAGATTGAGAACGTTAATCTATCGATTTTTCTTAGCTCTTTTAGTGATTTATGACTTAGATTCACATTCAATATGTTCTTTTGATACTGCTTTTTCAGATCTTTAATCATTGTAATTTCGTCTTTTTGCAAATTTGCTTTTTGACAAAGCTTATAATGATTGCTTTCATGTTGTCGATAAATGATACTTCTTGAGCAGCAATTTTGATCAATTGATCTGCTTTTTCGTTCTCAATAATGCTTTTGCAACTCAATATTCACTGTATGCGAATTTGACACTGATTCTGACGTAAATTGATTAAGTTTTGTCGTATATCATTGAATAACTTCACATTGACGTTGCTCTTTGCATTTAGTCTTTGCAAAGTCATTTGACTGTTCATGTACATTCAAATTTTGCTGTTTTTGAATGCTTTTTCGCTGCACA
>JAABUS010006909.1_pt1 | contig 13428 bp, 19 predicted proteins | sample 5560161 | NCBI WGS metagenome assembly JAABUS01 (sample SAMN10711885, study PRJNA513376) | rock metagenome | isolation source: Antarctica rocks | place: Antarctica: Victoria Land, Trio Nunatak nord | collected 2016-01-04 | reverse complement strand
GCAATGTCAGGCAGTGGCCATTGATCAGCTAGTGTCTACAATAATAGAGAGATTCCAGAGTGCACAATACCGTCCCTGCAGTCTTGCCTACCTAGTGCTGCACAAATCCCAATAGTGACGACAGCTCTTGTTCAGTTAAGCTACTGCAAGCGGTACTTGCTTGACACTGGCTGATTTCCAGTCATTGGCTGGTTGCAACTTCTAAATGCTTTGTTTTGCTTGAACACTGTTTGCACAACACACCTGGGCTGTCCCAAACCAGCATGCAAGCCCAGGATATTGTACCTCCAAGAATGGGCATAATTGTGTGCTTCATCTTATGCCAAGAACCCTGGTCCAGCATTCATGTCGTGTTTGACAACAGTTGTTACACCAGCATGTGAGAACCAATGAGCTTCAATTCCACAGCTCATTTAGCATCTCTGCATCATGCATGACCCAGTCATTGACATGTGTTTGTGCGGTGCAGGACAAGTACAATGGGCTGAGCTTCACCATGGAGAGGCCCCGGGGCTGCCCCTGCCCCTTCCTCTGCTGGCCCTTCAATTGCACCATCATCAACCCTCTCAAGATGTTTGTGCGCTCTACTGATGGTAAGCGCTCTCACCCTGCCTGCAATACCGCACCACAACTATGGCTGCGCTTTGGAAGAACGTGCAGAGTCCATCAACAGAACTGGCAAAGTCTTTGCAAACATCAGCCACAATATGCCTGTCCAGTCATTGCTGCATTTGTCACTTGTATTTGTTGCAAGGTGCTTGGCAACAATCGCTTGCGCTTGATCAGCAGGCTGGCAGGGTCTATAGACATGACAACTTCTGCCTCAACTTACTGGCACGTTCAGTCTGTAGTTGTAGCCAAACTTGCATGACACTTGCCTGTTTCAGGTGAATGTTGAATCAGAAAAGTGTCATGAGCTGACTGATGCGGCTTGCAGGGGATGTGTTGGGGTACGCAGAGCAGTCTACCCAGTGCTGCAACTGCAGCAGCTTCATCAAGGTCTTTGATGCTGCCAACCACCTCATCTACACCTTGCAAGGTCAGCTCCAACCCCGACTCCCTGCCTCGCTCTTTTGCTGCCCAGTAATTTGTGATGCTGTTCAACCAGTCCATGTTGGCCATGCAAGCTTCTTATTTGTGGTCACCTGTGGCTTTGTTCTTCAACATTTGACCTCACCGATGTTGAATGCATTGTGTGACAATGTCATTCTCATGTCAGCGCTCTAGCCAAATCCTTGACACCTGACAGTTTGCAGCACAGTTTATTCACAGCACATACATTCTGACTGTATTGACGCTTGATGCGTGTCAAGCTTCTCAGCTACAAATGCTGGTGCAAAAGGTTTTCTGCAAGAAATGGTGCAGCACAATGTGTTCTGGAAAAATGACCACCAGCACAAACCTCTCCACCTTCTCCCGCAGCTTTCATTTTGCCATGTTCTCAGACTGATTTGTGGCCACACCAGACATTGTTGTCATGTGCACCTTGAACCGCTGCGTTGTCATTTGTTCATATTGTTCTAGATCATGCTGTTGTTGTTCCTGTTTGCCCACAGTAATCATGCGCTGAGCAAATGGTCAACCACATGCTGCAAACAGCTGTTTGCACCTTCTCTGTAGTACTACGTCCCGATGACTAAAATTCTGCCTAGGTTGAGTCACTGCCTCATATGCTGACTGGTGCCCTGCAGAGCCTTGCTGCCAGAACTGCTGCTCAACAAGCTGCCTGCCCAACCTGTGCTGCAAGAAGAACAAGGTGTCCATCCACCCCGGTGATGGTGCTGACCGTGTGGGGGAGATTGTGCACACTTACCCTGGCTGTTTCAGGTCAGTCCTCTTCTTGTTTTGCTGCATAACGCATGCACCTGAACCTAGGCTGCATGTTGACCACTGCTTGTCCTGCCAAGTACCTTGTCTAGCTTCTTGACTGCCTTATATCTGGATTGCCTTGAGGTTGTTGCATCAAGCTTCAGTAAGGACTGTGCAAGACGACTCATGCTATTACAGCACAAGAATACTGTCAGTTTGTACTACTCAAGTCAACATCTCGGAAGGCATGGTCATGTAGACCTTGCTGCAATGCACCTTGCAACATAGCGAGATCTTGTCATGCATTGCTCAGCATCAAGTTTTTGTCTGTTTCTGGTGTGTGCTGAAGCTTGGTTGTTGCTTGCAGATCCTGCTGCTCTGGAGCCAGGAACTTCTTTGTGGCTTTCCCTCCCAGTGCTGGTCCTGACCACAAGGCCATCCTCATGGGGGGTGCCTTCTTGGCCAGCTACCTCTGGTTTGGCTCCATATAAGCCATGCTACACATGTGGGCATGAGGCTGACTGATGCTGGGCCCCACAAACTGCTAGCGCCTTCTGCCTACTAGGCTAGTAGCAACTGCTACAAAAGCGTCGTTGCAATGGGTTAGATCCATTGGATGTAGTCAGGTGTAGCTGGCTGATCTATCGTTGTGGCCTTGTTGACTGTTTCTGTATGTGACTTGACACTTTGACGGCACTAGGCCAACCGTGTAGTACAGGATGACACAGCATAGTCAAGTCGGACTTTTGCTTCCTTCAGTGATCATCTTCTGCATGTTGTGCCTACACAATGTCATGTTTCAGACTTGAAAATCCGAAGTGTCATGTTTCAGACTTGAAAATCTGAAGCTGACCAGCTTGCAGACTGATCACTGCTATGTAAACAATATGTGCACACGTCACAGACTCTCAAATTGTGCCACCAATTTCAAATTGTGCTGCTCCGGCACAAATATCAAAATTGGTTAAACCGACATTGGTAGACGTCTGAATACTTCTGTACAGGCCAAGTCCTCCTATGCTGCAGTGTGGAAAGCAACTTTGGTATCATACCAGGCTGAGAAATTCTATGAATATACAGCGCTACATGCATGGTCACCTAACAGGAAGCTTCAGGTCACTCTGAAAGTGTTCTACTCAGTGTTTGAACAGCATTTCTGATATCATAGATGGTTGTCTTCAAGCGTTGTAGTTGACCACACATTGATACTCCCACACTGTACACATACCTGATCGTGTACAACTAATCTGTCTAGAGGCAAAGACAGCAACTAAAATTTGTCCACATGGATCCAGCTTTGCACGTAGTTTGCTTCGCCGGGTAGACGGAGTTAAAGGCTGCTCAGGAGCCCAACGGACAGGCGCTAGTAGTATCCAGTAGTACGACGTCTTCCAAAGCCAAAACAGCCAGGACGTGCTCCTGCGCTGGTCCGACCGTGGGCGTGGTGCATTCCGAGGCCGGTGCCGGTGCTACTGGTAGATGTCGTTACAGTAGCTCCACCAGTTCTGCGCCTTCCACCAAACATGAGCTTGACCTTCTCCATGTACAGACGAGCTCTCAGTGTTGCACTGCAGTGTAAACAAAGATGTCAGAAGAGTGCTCAGTATCAGCAAGACTGCAGTGAAAGCTCGTGCAGCACGCGCTTGCCAGGCACATACGCTTGCCAAGCACATACGACGGCTCGAGCAGGCTGCAATGTGATATATTTGCGATGGTCTCACGGCCGGTCGACTAGGCAGTGATGACAAAGGCATTTGCAGGGATCTTACAAGCTCATTCTTGCAGCCTTAAAGCGTCCGGACGATGGGCCTCCTGATATCAAGTCGGTTGAGCTGCGCGGCTGTTATGCCAGTGACACAAGAAATGTGTTCGAAAGGTTCTGCGGGAAGTGTCTGGATTTGTATGTCCGCGTGCCTGTCATGCCCGGTTTTATATCGCCTGCATGCCAGCTGTCAAGCTGACCCTTGAGGACCCAGCTGCTGCTGCTGAGTCAGCATCCGCGGAATGACTCATGCAATATGCAACTTTCTTAAATCAGCAACAGCCACGGTTCACAATATGTCATGAGCTAAGCTAACCTGGCCATGATCATGGCGGTATGAACCGTAACTCCCTACTGCCCCAGGGCCAGCAAAAGCAAGTGCCCCAGAGCCAACAAATAAAGCAAAGGGAGGGAGGGTGGGACAGTGCTGTATGAATGTGCATGTGCTTACATGTGCTTGTGAATGGCACATGTTGTGCATACAGACCAGCTACAGACAACAAGTAAACCAAAGAGGATGACAGGAAATGAAACGTCCAGACACTGTTTGCAGTCGAATGCATGACCTACGGGTTACCTGGGTTCAAACAGGCAAAAGAGGTTATGCCATGATGCAGCATAGTTCTGCAGCATATGTGAAAAGGCATATTGAAAAGAATGACAGTTGTGATGGCAGACTGCTTTTGAGCACTGTTCACTGAGCCTATAAGAGCATCTAGACAAGGCACACAGGACTCACACATCTTCATGCAATTTTAAACAGCCATCCTTTGTGCTGATCATAGGTTGGCAGAGTGTTGTGACCTCAACATCTGCTGCAGCTGCATGCGATCTCTGACAGACAGGCATGTGCAACCTCTGAAGTCAAGATCAAAAAGTGATGAGGACTGCGATACAAGACGATGAACCCCTTGCAGAGTGATGAAAGAGCTATTGCTGAAAAACAGAATATGCAGGCACAGCATGCACAAGCAAGGCATAGATTCATCTGTCAGCAGTGGACAGTTTGCCATGGACAAGGCTCGCAAAGCAGAAAGTGAGCATGCAATATATGCTATTGTCTCATCCTTGATGTGAATTGCATCCATCAAATACAGCCTCTGTAGTTGGGTCAAAGCTGACAAGCCATCTGTCAAACCTTCACTAGTGCAGCCCTTCAAGGGTCCCAGTCTCAGCTCCACCAGATTTGTCAGCGCTGATAGTAATCTCATATGATTGTCATCTATGTCTTCGCAGCATGTCACGGACAGCTCTACCAGGGTTGTTAAGTGTGCAATGTAACCCAGTCCTGTTTGGGTCACAGAGACAGGCATGCAGCCCAGGTGAAGTGTAACAACTTGAGCTGATGCTGGGAAGTGCATCATTGCGAGGCAGTCCGCATCTGTGAAGCGGGGACCTGATACATACATTGGCAAATGATAGACAACAACCAAAAAGGACAGGACAGGGTTGTCCGTTTCAGCAGACATCATATACTTCTGCAGCTTCTCCAGAGATCTGCTTGGCTCTGGATTCGCTTCGATGTTGCCAAGGAGCACTGTAGTGAAGAATGTGTTTGACAAATGCTGGGCGCTGTCATTTGGCACCCTGTATGACCTCAGATCTAATACTCTGCAAGCTGGGAAGGCTTTGCTCAGCTGGTGCAGATTGTGCCATTGCAGCCCCAAGGAGCCCGTCATGTTCGGTCAGAGAGTATTGATTGCCAAAGTGGCTGCCTGTTTCCAGGCCTTGGATACTAGTCTGAACTGCTGCATGCTGCTCTCATCCAGTAGAGCAGCAACACTGTGCAGGACTGCGACCGACATCTCATCCCAAGGGGTAGACTGCATCAGATCACTCACCGTGCCCTCCTGCGCACGTAAAAACCATGACACGTCAACCAGATTTGCATAATCACCTGCTGTCGTTGCAATCCAGTCAGATACAGCACTCACCGCTGAGTCAATATAGTGTGCAGTCTGTATAGCTCTGTGTAGCGGATGATGCCCTTCCGCCTATCTCATGTCAACGTTGGTGACCCAGGAAAGCTCTGCAGCCAGGAACACTCTTCTAAAAGACATAAGCTCAAGCCTCGCTCTGAAACCATTGCGACGCTTTATGCAGATCTGTGTATGGCAAGACACACAGACTAGAAGGCCTTGAGGTTGTGAACATGAAAGTGCTGGTGACAGGGGATCCAGGGGGTAATCTGCCTGCGCTTTTCAAGCGTGTGGCTGCAGTGAACAAGAGCCACGGACCTTTATTATGTCCATTGCGAATTGCTCAGTCCACACAGGTTTCATGTCGAAGCAATCCACAGGACTTTCTGGCAGAAAGAGAGCCCCAAGTGCACACTCGTTTGCAGAGCTCAGACAACTGCCTGTATTTGACATCACAATCCACAGAAGTTTACTATTTTGCAATGATTGTCATAATTGTGTCGGGCTGGGCTGCTACACAGAAGCCAGATGCCTGCTAGTACAGGCCATACAAAGCTTACAGTCAACTGAGGCAGCTCCATGACGAGTCCGGAATGCCAAGTGCTTACAAAAAGTACTGGTGCTGAAAAGGGTTCAGGGTGCAGCAGATTTGAGACGCAATACAGACCGTCATCAGTTTCCAAAAGGGAAGAATGCAAAATCGTTTCATGTCACTGTGGTTAGAACATCCAATGTGCAGGATCCAAAGCTTGTAATCTTTTTCTACTTCTTCTTCTTCTTCTTCTTCTTGTTCTTCATCTTCCTTCAGACTGGGCTGTTCATGAACATGAACATCCAAAAAGCAGCTCATCCCAAGACTTGACTGTATGCTCTCTTGTAGACCCTTGCTTATGGTACTGCAACCACAGCTTGCAAGATCTCCATGGCATGCCAAGCCTGCTCACCAGACCAGTATTGCAGCTATAACCACAGCACCAAATGAGGCCGCTGCTAGAGAGCGGCTTGCAGCACCACCGGTATCTGCATTGCAACAGCAAGTGCTGACCCAAGTTGACTCAACTTAAGCTTACTGACAGGTGCATACCAGATCTGATAGACAGCGTCTAGATATCTACATTGATGTTGTACATCTGCATTGACTGCAATGTGACTGGTTTCGCATGTGCATGCTTCATGACCAAAGCCTGCGGTGAGTACAGGCTCACGTTCAATGTTCTGATCAGATGGAAGTAACATGGAGACTTACGTGCAGGGTTGGACACCAATGAAGTCTGGACAGAGTTTGGGTCGACAGACACGCTTCCATAGCCTGTCCCAAAAACGCTTGAAACATCTCCACTTTTCATCACATTTGCGTATGTTGTAGCACTGCTTTGGTCATCATCTAGAAAGTCTGTTTGGATGGTAGCAACCACTGATCCAGACTTAAAACTGGTGATGTTACAACTGACTGGGCTGCCAGTCAGAGCTTCAATGTTGGTGACCAAGGTTGCAATGAACTGCAACAAGAATATGTCAGCATGGCATGCACCAAATCTTGCACCTAGTTTGCGCCTGCCTGACATTCACAGTGCAGAGATGTGTAAAGCAGGTACTGCACTCATTGGAAACAGACTGGTCAAATGCAACAAATCAAAGTTGGGTTGTTGGTTGCTTGCACACAATGCCCAGGATGCAACTGTCAAGCTTGCTGCTGCAGTTTGAGCGGGCATATGCATTTGCAAGGTACATATACTACTCCAGAGTTGGTAACAAATGTGTTGATGATTGGCAATGGGCGCAGCAGCTACAGTGGGCACTACCACGTCACAGTTAACAATACACAGCTGACGCATGCAATACCTGCTTCTGGTATGCCGCCTGCTGGAAGTCTGTGATCAAGACATCTTGCAGTGTGCAAATGGCCTTGACAGAGTAAATCTTCGTAGCAGACTTAGACACCTACAACAGCATGTCAGCGCTTTCACAGACGCTGATGTAAAGAAAATGCCCCTTGCCATGTACAGCAAAGGTTTTCATGCCTGGTGTACAAGCTTTGCGACATATACATGCAGCAAATCAGGCAAGTTCCTTGTTTATGCCACAGAAAAGCCTGAGAATGCAGAATCATGGCCATGGCATTCTTGTTCACAGATTTCAACAGCGCTCACCGGGCGCAGAGTTGCATTAGGGGTGGGTGGGGGTGGAGAAGGTGGGGGTGGGGGCTGGGCTGCACCAGAGCCAGTGTATACACCAGCCCCACCCACTGCTTGTAGGCCGCCCACCCATGGACCTGTCACCCCCCCATATGAACTGCCAGCGCCTGCCTGGTTAATGGTGTTGCCCCAGAACTCAGGCAGGCAGAAGCCCCCAGTGGTGTCAGCCCGTGGCGGTCTGCAAACTGTTTGCCCAGCACATGGGGCACCTGCATGCGCATGCAACTAGTTTCAGACTGCACAGGGTGGAGTGTATATGTACAAATGTGATATAAAAAAATAAAAAAATAAAATATAATTAAAAAATATTACACATATATGTATGTATACCCATAGCCCACGAAACACAATGTGACATAAGGTAACATGCCAGCACCATGATGAACTGAGAAGCAAAAGGCATGCCAACACATTGGCAGTGCACAGCTGCAAGCTCAATGCACACACAAAGGACTGCTCCTCAAACTCACGTCCATGCATCAGGACCACATGCTTCCTGATGTACATGCAGCACAAACATTCAAAGCATGACTGCTGCGCGCACATGCAGTGCAAGCACTGGAGTGATGACACAGGGTGAATCCATTGAGGGAGCAAGTGCTGCATGGCAGGGCAGTAACTCACCATACAACTGGCAGACACCATTGGCTGGTGCTGCTGTGGTAGAGCAAGTGCATGCTTGATCTGGGGAAGAGCAGAGGGAGCCTGTGCTGTTCAAGCATGTGTACCCAGTGCCACAAAACTGGGCAGAGGGTCCTGCAGGGCACTTGCACTCCTCATTGGTACATTCACCAAACTCTGTCGTGACACTTTGAGTGCAGGGCATTTGCACTCCTCGTTGGTACATTCACTAAACTCTGTCGTGACACTTTGAGTGCAGGCCACTTGCACTCCTCATTGGTACGTTCACCAAACTCTGTCGTGACACTTTGAGTGCAGGGCACTTGCACTCCTCATTGGTACATTCACCAAAAGCTGTCGTGACACTTTGAGTGCAGGGCACTTGCACTCCTCATTGGTACATTCACTAAACTCTGTCGTGACACTTTGAGTGCAGGGCACTTGCACTCCTCGTTGGTACATGCACCAGTTCTGTCATAACACTAATTCTGTCATGCACATGTTCAGTCACTTGACACTTTGAGTCCTTGGGCCAGCCACACAAACGAACTGATTGCGCATCCGGGCTTTGCAATGTCGCTTGTGCATCTTCCTGCGGGCTCCGCGAGAAGGCAGGCCTGTTGCTTGTGCATGCAAAGTAAGCTGGCTGCAAGCTCCTGCCTTGTTGCATGAACAGATACAATGAGTGTGACTGCGCTGACATCTTCCAGTTTGTAAGCTCAACAATTGCTAGCTATGCTTTGATCATCTATGAATACCCATGATGCGTTTTGCTGTTTCCAACTCACCAGGTGTGCCATTAGGACTGCATGAAGGGGTAGGGGTTTTGGTAGTGCTTGCTGCTGTCTGTGCTCCCACGCAGTAAGCGTCTCCATCGCTGTTGACTACGCATCTGGAAGTTGGATCACATGGTGCGCCTGCATCAGCATTGCAGCTGTGAAGGAACTCTCAACCCTCACAAAATAAGGGGTATATGGCTTGCATCACACAGGAACAAGCAAACACATTGAGACAATTGGAAACAACTACAAGCCTGTGATGCTTGTCAAATGCACAATGCGCAGCATCATCATATCCATTGCCAAGCACATGAAGAGCCTTGGGCTTTGAAATCACACTTCATGCTTGTAAGCATGCAAATGCGTCAGATCCAAAACAAAGCAGAAGAAATGTAAACAGTGGTGATGCAAAGTGAGATGAAGTCACCCCATGGTTCACATGGGTTGCCGAAGGGTAAGGTGGTCTCAGCGCAAGTGCAAAGCCCTCTCCCACTGGCAGTCTGAGAACAGAAAGAGCTCTGGGCATTGGCAACACAGCTGGCGCCCGGCCAGCAATACGTCCCTGCAAGCATAATAATAACAATAATAATAATAGTATAAACGCTTTCCAGCTCATGATGAGCTAGGTACGTGCAGGACAAGTCTTGTCTTTCCAAAGCAGTCTGTCTTGCGCATCTCTATGCAAGCATCCACCCACGTCACTCAGCTTTCTGAAACCACACAAGCCTGCAAGCACTGGATGAAGGGGTACATAGGAAAGTGCATACGCCGGGTCAATCATTGCACACCCTTGTATTATTCATACTATTAATACTATTACATATTTGATTTCTTGTTAGTGTCATTACTATTGTTGGAACTTGCACAGCATGATGTGATTACAATCACTGACACAGCCTCAGCATTTGACTGAGTAACTTCAGCCACCAAGAGCATGCAATGCAAACAAACGCATTTTGTTGAGATGCAAACATACGCAACTTGTTAAGATACTTGAACTGAAAGCCTCACAAGATCAAGGCAAGCCAGAGCTCTTGATTGTAGCAGGGGACAATGAGCTAAGGGGCATCTGATGCGCAATGTGAAATTTGCCCTACAAAATTGAGCATGAAATCACCTGCTGCTGAGCAGTCGCCTCCTGTAGGGAGCAGATCTTCTGAGGCGCATTTGCCAACAGTGCTATCTGAGCGGGTGGTTTTGCATGTGGTGTTGAACGCAGTTGTACAGGGAGCACCTGCAACAAACATGCCAACAATAAATGATAATTATAATAAAAGTAATATTAATAACGACAATGATAACAATGGTAACTAAAACGCTTTCCAGCTCATGATGAGCTAGGTACGTGCAACAAGCGCAAGCAAGAGCATCACATCATGAGATGCTTACGCCAGCTGTGCAAAGTTTCTACTCAATGATGTTGCAGAACTCAGGACAAGTAAATGCCTGGCATGCCTTGGATGACCTTATGCTGTACTGCAAGCGCAGGTTGACACTGTGAGCAGAGCAACAGAGGCTTTTGTGGCAGAAATGCTGATTTGAGCAGCATACAGTACAGTGCTTACTCACCATACAGGTCACAATGGCCCCCTTCGTCAATTTCTTCAGAAGAGCACTGACAGCCAGTAATGGTGTTTGGCCCACACGTCTGATTTGTTGTCATGTCCATGCAAGTCTCTCCGTTTCCACAGATGATTCCTACAAAGAGACCAAACAATCAGTGCAGCCTTATTTCAAACAATTGCTAGGCAGCATGCACACATTCATTTGAGGGTGATATAGGAACAAAGCCACGGGAGACAACATGCTACATGAAAGCGCGCATAACATGACACGTGTTGTGCATCAGGACATGCAGAACCTGTGCATCAGGCATTGATACCACATGGTAATATTACACTGGTCATCAGGCACTCTCTGTTGCAAGTCAGAACAGGTTCTTTCAAAGTAACATAGAAGAATTGCATACCAGAGCTAGTGCATGCTTGGTTTGATGCGGCTGTGGTCACGGCTGGGGTAGAAGGCGTCTCAGATGGCGCCCCAGTTGGGGTCCCAGCTGGGGCCTCAGCTGGTCCCCCACTAGGAGATGAACCAGAGACTTGGGCAGTAGCTACCCCATCAACAGGTTGGCAGTAACCCCCAGTTGCATCTGCTCTACCAGTATCGCAATAGTATCCATCTTCACATGCAGCCCCTACATATGCAGCATGGCTGGACAGCAGACCCTTGCAAGAGATCTAGCTTATGCAGGTGTAGCTGATCCTGCAGAGGCTGCACATACAAAGCAGCATTGACACAACTTAGCGTTGACACAAAGCAGCATTGACACAACTTAGCACGGTAATGCAACAAAAATTTCAGCTTTGTTTGCAATGGAGGCCTTGGCCTGAGGTGATCAGTGACCTGGCAACTCCCACAAAGGAAAAGCCATCTAAATGGCAGCTGCTGCTCTTTTTGCATGATGAGGACATTCAAGCCATTGAAAGCTGGGACTGTACAGGCATCAGTCTGCTGCATGCACACGCGTGCGGCTTGCAGTGTAGACAATGCAGATCAGATGTTAGTCTGAAGTATCGGGCTGCACAGACAATTCACGTATGGGACTCTGCAAGACTCAGAGCTTGTTGTGTACATGATTGGTATGGGGAATGTTACCATATATGAAGCAATATCCGTTGGGAGGTATAGGGCCAGGGTAACACTCGCATATGTTATCTCCAGAAGCAGTTTGCACACAAGCGGTGTAGTTGTCAAAAGGCAGGACGAGCCCATAGCTCACAACGTCCAAGGCCAGACATGTCAGACCGCGCTGACAAGAAGTTCCTGCAGCAGCACACCTCACAATGCAAGGCAAACTCTTGATGTGAGTCTTCAACAGTACAGCAGCTGGCCAAATGAAGTGCTCTGTACCTCAGGAGTTGACAATGCTGCTGTTGTGAGGCATACCTGTCTGTGAACAGCTTTCAGTGTATACTTTGACATCAGGAGGCAGACACTGTCCAGCATAACCAACATGGGCTTGGTCACACACCAAGCCGTCGGCGCAAGGTGCACTCACGTCTGCAGTTGACACACAGGCTGCTTAAGAATTCAGAGGCAAATATGGGTAGCAAAGGCGTGAATGTCAATTGAATCGATGAACTGGGCTTGTTGCAAAGCCGAAGTCTGGCCTGTGCAGCATCAATACGATGTAGACTTACCACTATAGCCATTGCCGACAACGTCCTCGCAGTCAGCGTTCTCAGGAAGCGGCCCCGTCGTACAAACGCAGCGAGAGGTTGTTTCCGGAATAGCGGTGCAACTAGTGCCCAGTGTGCTATCAGACGTATCCACACAACTCAAGCCTGAGCCATCACAGTACCCTGCACACCACCAGGTAGACAAACCTGCACAAAGCTCTACAAACAAAAAGAAGCTAGTGCCAATAGGACAAGCTGCGTATTCACACCCCACGCGCTTATTTTCGGACCCACCTGTGGAAGAGCAGTCCGTGCCTGCGTCAACAACAGATTCGCGGTCAAAGGGACGAAATTCGTGAAAGGGTTGTGCACCCCAATTTGGCAGAAGGCGGAGGACAGCAGAACACGTACACACCTGTGGCCGCATAGGAAGCTGCGGGAAAAGACAAAAGCAACTGTGCCTGCAAGTCACGAAGGGGGTCAAGGGTCATAGGCAACCGTCGTTCAATCTGTCGAGAGGTCGCGTCGGATGCTATGTCCGCCATGACATGCAACATACCAACAGGCAACACACCAACAGGCAACACAATGACCACTGCAGGCGCATCTTAGGTGCAAACTAACTGTTGGCACAACTAGCCCCAACAGCTTGCTAGGGATGTCATACGCCGTGTGCAAACGTGTGTATCCTTACCAACAGCAGTGAGATGGCGCCGGCAACCACCGGTAGCGTCATTTTAGTATGATGTCAAAGCAGAGACAAACTCAGCGATGGAATGCGTTTAAAGTCTAGCTGTCTTTGTGCGTGCTCTGATCGCTGATCGTTTCGCAATCGAAAAGAAATCGTTTGCCAGATTGTTGTGGGTTCGTCCCCAATTTGGGCGAGGGGGGGGGCATGACTTTCTGCGTGGGCTGGCATTGCTCTCAGCATTGCTCTCCCCAGTCGCAAGCCTTGACGCGCAGAGCGTGGACTCACGGCCGAGCCTGTCTGTGCTGAGTCTGTGTACAATGTCAGCTGTGTCCGGAAGTTAGATCTGAGCTGAGCGCTGCTGGTCACGAGTCATTAGGCACAAACAGATGTCCACAGTACTAGTGTAATGATTCGTTATACCTGAAAAATCAGGGACACGAGCGGCCTTCAGCAAGAGCAGCAACTCCAGAGCG
>JAABUS010006908.1_pt1 | contig 13429 bp, 10 predicted proteins | sample 5560161 | NCBI WGS metagenome assembly JAABUS01 (sample SAMN10711885, study PRJNA513376) | rock metagenome | isolation source: Antarctica rocks | place: Antarctica: Victoria Land, Trio Nunatak nord | collected 2016-01-04 | reverse complement strand
CGTGGGCACACGGCCACACCCGCCGAAACGGCCGAAAAACCCAGGCGCCGCCTAGCGTTTCGGGCATTCCGGGTGCCCACCAACTGCGGAACCCGGGTCGAGCTGACGGGTCTTTCTGCCACTTCGCCTCGAGCAGGAAGTGCTCGCCGTCGAGGCTGAACCCGCCGTCGATCTGCTCCCCGACGATCTTGAACGAACCACGAGGGTCGAGGTCGAACGCTTCGAAGACAGCCGTCAGCAGTGGCTCGAGCTTGTACCCGCGCGCCTGCGGCGCGAGTGCCATGACATCAAAGTAGGTTGCCTTCAATTCGGCCAACCGCTGCGTGGTCGCTCGACGGTCGCTCGCAACCTGCTTCGCGATGTCGATCTGTTCCTTCGCAGCCTGGCGCTCCATCAGCGCCTTCTCGTACGGCGCGACCACGCTCTTCAGGCGCGCCACAGCGGCACGCGCCTCCGCCACCTTGGCCTCGGGGTCATCCGTGCGCGCGAGCTGGGGGAACTCGGACATCTCGGACACATCGATCAGGAGCGCCAGCAGCAAATCCTGGTGCTCGTCCTGCTCCCGGACGAGCCGGTCGACGAACGTGGACACGCTGTCGCGCTTGTACTGCGCTGGACTCGTCCACTCGATCCCTGCGAGAAACAACGGCTCACCAGCGACCGCAGCCTTCGCGTAGTTGTACAGGTCGCTCTTGAACCAGAATCCCGCCGTCAGCGCGTCCTTCAGAGCGCTGATCGCGTTGGCCGAGATGCGTTGCGTTCCGCTCACGCTGCAACCGTAGATGCACGGGCAGATGCCGGACGTCCTCGACGACGGGAGAGCTCGTTCGCCGGTGTCCTCAAGGAAAGCGTCCCCGGCGGTGCACGTTCGGGTCGGTAGAAGCTACCTCGACGATGCCGGCGGTCGGCCGCCGCAACTGGCAACGGCAAGACCTCTCGGCCCTTCTACTGGCCAGGCGTACGCACGGCGGCTAACTTGCGAGGCGCGAACGGGTGCAACTGGCGGCGGTGTCCCGTCAGCTCCCTGTCGCCGCCTTCGCTGCTAATAGCGCACGCCGGAACGGAGCGAAGCTGACGGGGCAAGCGGACTCGATGCGATCGAGATCGGCGGACTCTGCGAGCCGGCGGTAGTCGCGTGTCGCAGCTCTGGGATCCCTCGGCCGTAGGGCACGGCGCAGGACGTGCTTGGGGTGGTCCGTTCCAGCCGCGTTGTCACCCCAGAGCGCTTCCGGGTCCGCGACCGCGCGCTCCGCTGTGACGTTGTCGTCGTCCGCCGCCGCGCGCAGCGCCTCATGATCCGCGAGTAGCCACGCCTCAATCGTGCGGCACGGGACGCACGCGATTGCCCTGTCCTGAGGAACGCCGCCACCACCTCTCTCGGCCACGGCGAACCCCTCGTCGATGAGCTGTGCGACGGTTGTTCGCGCTCCCGCCGCATCACCCAGCGGTTCGGTCGCATCGACGTCAGCATGCATGACAAGAACATCGCATCCGTCGAGCGCCGCGAGGACCGAAGCTTGGCGGACCCGGCGGCCGGTGGCGTGCGCCGGATCGGTCAGGTGACTGAGGCGAAGCATCGTGGTCTTCTGCCCGCGGATTTCGATCTCGTCTTCCAGGATGCGTCTGACGAGCGGCTGCAGCGCCCCTTCATTGCTCGGGTCGTTGGCGCGCGCTTGCGGGCTCTGGCCCAGCGCGCCGCCGTCGTTGACGCCCTCGACGGCGAGGAAGACCCGGAAGGTCATCCGCCGTTGCGTCCGGCTTCAATCAGACCGTGCTCCCCGCGTGCGAGCCACATCTCGCCCTTCGAGAAAGTCCCTGAGAGAGAGGCGTACCCCTCGGTATCGCTGAGCCGGCGGATCTCCGCGCTGCCGTCCGCCGCGCGCGCGGTGAGCAGGACGGACTCGGGTTGCGAGACGTAGTCCACGATCAGGGGGCTGTGCGAGGTCGTGAGAATCTGGACGCCTTCTTCGCTCAGCGTCTCGAGCATTGTGACCAGCGCGCCGAGGAGCTGCGGATGGACCCCATTCTCGATCTCGTCAACCATGACGAACGTTGGCCGAGGATCGCTCTCAGGCAGCGCCGCGAGTGCGAATAAACGGAGGAGGCCGTCGCTGGCCTGGCGAGCGTTAAGGAGCGGTCCGGCATCGTTGTCTCCCCATCTCTCGCGGACGGCGAGTGCGTAGGCCGACCCCTCTTGTCGGATCTGCAGCTCGGACAGCCGTGGGTACGCGCGCTTCGCCCGGGCGAGGACCCGTTCGAAGGCATCTGGATGGTTCGAGCGCAGATGCCGCAGGAATCCCGCGAGCCGCTCGCCGGCGGTACCAATCCCGCTGCGGTGCAGGGACGACGGCTCCCGAAGGCGGTTCGGATCCAGAACAACGTAGGGCTGGACGGCGCGGGCCCAGTTCGCGACGGCGAAGAGCTCGGGGAAGCGCACGCGGTCGTCTTCGGTAACCGTCGAGAGCCAGGAGCTCGTGAGGGTCTGTTTGATGCCCTCCCACGTGTTCTCAGCTCCGTCGTAGCGCTGCATTTCCCGGCCGTCGCGGACGAGCAACGCATTGTCGTCTGTGAGACGCGGGACGGTGCCCTTCAGCGCCGCGGCCACGTCGTCGGGCCTCAGCGAAAGGACCTGCTCGGCCGCGATGTTCTCGTACCGGCGCTTGCCTAGGCGGAGGCTCCACCACAGGTGCCGACCATCGAGCTCGAGCAGGGCGCCGAACTGGAATTCTTTGTTCGCAGAAGCGAGATGCGGGAGGTCCCGGTAAGCCCACCGGTGACGACCGAGTTGCTTTGAGAGGTCGCCCGCGACGAGACCGTGCAGGAACTCGATCGCTTGTAACACGCTCGTCTTGCCGGAGCCGTTGACTCCGACCAGGACGTTCGCGGGCTCCAATAGGATGGACTGTCCGGCGTAGGCCTTGAACGCGTCGATGCGGAGCAGGCGCAGCACGAAGGTCCAGCCTACCGGGGCTCGCGTTCGGCGACGAAGGGCGCACGAACGCTTGCGGGGGCTCCGTCGGCGCATTGTCGCGCCGCCCCAGAGGCCGCACTCTTCCACTGGCTGCGCCAGGTGAGGTTTCCCGAAGTTGCGGCCACGGTCAGCATTAAACGGGCACGATTCGCACAGTCGTGTCGCCGGCCTCCGGATAGGTAAGTCGCTTCGCGTAGACCCCGCCGCGCCCTGACGACGCGGGTAAGGTCCGCGGCATGAGCCCTGGGCATGACGCCAGCCGCCTGCCGGCAGAGGCGCGCGCTCGTCTGCTGATCGACCGGCAACTCGGCGAGGCTGGCTGGTCGGTGCAGGACAAGAAGGCGATGAACCTCTTCGCCGCACCGGGCGTCGCCATCCGTGAGGTGACGCTCAAGCCCGGCCACGGGCGCGCGGACTACCTGCTGTACGTCGACCAGTCGGTTGTCGGAGTGATCGAAGCCAAGCCGGAGGGAACGCCGCTTTCAGGCGTCGAGTGGCAGAGCGCGACCTATGCCGAAGGTCTGCCCGCAGACGTCCGCCTGGCGGCCCTGACCAAGGACGGCCGCCTGCCTTTCGTGTTCGAGGCCAGCGGCACCGAGACCCACTTCACCAACGGCTTCGATCCGGAGCCGCGCGCGCGGCGGGTGTTCCAGTTCCCGAAGGCATCGACGCTCGGCGGCATCCTCACGGGCAAGGATGCGGAGCACCCGACGTGGCGCGGCAAGGTCCGCGCCCTGCCGCCGCTCGACGAGAAGCCGCTGCGCCCCGCCCAGATCACCGCCGTCACCGGCGTCGAGAAGAGCCTCGCCGAACAGCGCTACGACCGGAGCCTCATCCAGATGGCCACCGGGGCAGGCAAGACCTACACCGCCGTGACGCTGTCATACCGGCTGCTCAAGCACGGCGGCTTCACCCGGATCCTGTTCCTCGTCGACCGCAACAACCTGGCCAAGCAGACGATGGCCGAGTACGAGAACTACCAGACGCCCGACGATGGCCGGAAGTTCACCGAGCTCTACAACGTCAACCGGCTCCGGCGCGGCCCGATGCCGGAGGCCACGAGCGTCGCGATCTCCACGATCCAGAGGGTCTTCAGGGCGCTGCGCAACGAGGAGGTCGGCGACACCGACGACCCGGAGCTAGACGGCTGGGTCCCCGACGCCCCGGTGACTGTGGCCTACAACCCCAATCTCCCGCCCGAGACGTTCGACCTGATCGTCGTCGACGAAGCGCACCGCTCGATCTACGGGCAGTGGCGGGGCGTGCTGGAGTACTTCGACGCCCACATCGTCGGCCTCACCGCCACGCCGGGCAAGCAAACCTTCGGGTTCTTCAAGCAGAACCTCGTCTCGGAGTACACGTACCCGCAGTCGGTCGCCGACAACGTCAACGTCGACTTCGACATCTACCGGATCAGGACCCAGATCAGCGAGCAGGGCTCGACCATCGAAGCGGGCACCGTCGTCCCGAAGGTCGACCGCCGTACGCGCGCTCAACGCCTCGAGGCCATCGACGCGGATGTCGACTACGAAGCCCGGCAGCTCGACCGAGCCGTCACCGCGACCGACCAGATCCGCACCGTGCTGGAGACCTTCCGCGACCGGCTGTTCACGGAGATCTTCCCAGGCCGCTCGGTCGTGCCCAAGACGCTGATCTTCGCCAAGGACGACGCGCACGCCGAGGAGATCGTCACCCAGGTACGTGAGGTGTTCGGCAAGGGCAACGACTTCGCCGCCAAGATCACCTACAACGCTCGGAACGCCGAGCGGCAGCTCGCCGCCTTCCGCACCAGCGCGGCGCTGCGCGTCGCCGTCACCGTCGACATGATCGCCACCGGGACCGACGTCAAGCCGTTGGAGTGCGTGTTCTTCATGCGCGACGTACGCTCGCCGCAGTACTTCGAGCAGATGAAGGGCCGCGGCGCGCGCACGATCCCGGACGCCGACTTCCAGGCCGTCACGCCGGACGCCAAGGAGAAAGCGAGGTTCGTGCTGGTCGACGCCATCGGCGTGACGGAGCACGACTTCGTCGAGCCGCCGCTCAACCGCGTGCGGTCGATCAGCCTGGCCAAGCTGCTGGAGAAGGCCGCCAACCTCACGATCGACGAGGACGAGACCGCCACCCTCGCGTCCCGGCTCGCGGCCCTCGAGGCGCAGATCACCCCCGAGGAGCGCGCCGAGCTGGACCGCGTCGCGGGCGGTTCGCTTCGCGACGTGGTACGCCAGCTCGTCGACGCGGTCGACCCCGACACGCAGGCCAAGGCCCTGGACGGAGCTGACGACCCGGAGGCCGCCCGCCAACAGCTCGTCATCGACGCCGTGCGCCCCCTGGCGGCGAACCCCGACCTGCGCGCCCGCATCCTCGAGCTGCGCCGGGCGCACGACCGGATCATCGACGAGGTCTCCGCCGACACGCTCCTCGACGCGCACGGCGTGGTGGACACGAGCAAGGCGAAGACGGTCGTGGAGTCGTGGCGTGCCTACCTCGACGAGCACCGCTCCGAGATCACCGCCATCCAGCTGCTCACCGAAGCCCGTGAGCGGCGCGTCTCGTTCGACGATGTGAAGGAGCTGGCGGACCGCATCGCCCGCCCTCCCCACAACTGGACCCCGGACGTCCTCTGGAACGCGTACGCCGCGATCGAAGTCGACGGGCCGCGCCAGCCCGCGCGGCATCGCACGCTGACCGACCTCGTCTCGCTGATCCGGTTCACGCTCGGCGAGGACGACAAGCTCGTCCCGTACGCCGATCGCGTGCAGGAGAGGTACGCCGGCTGGCTCCTCCAGCAAGAACAGGCCGGCGTCGTCTTCAGCGAAGCCGAGCGCTGGTGGCTCGACCGCATCGTCCAGGTGATCGCCTCCTCTGCCGGCATCTACCCCGCCGACCTCGACAACCCGCCGTTCATCGAGAACGGCGGCACCGACGGAGCGATCCGCGACCTCGGGGACCGCGCCGCGACGTTGATCAAGGAACTCGACCGGGAACTCACCGCGTGACCTGGCCGGTCGTCTCGCTCAACGACCTTCAGGCGGATGAGCCGCGCGCGATCACGGACGGGCCGTTCGGATCGAACCTCGCGAGCCGCCACTACACCGACCAAGGGCCGTGCGTGGTGCGCCTTCAAAACATCGGTGACGGCCGCTTCGTCGAAGGGGACGCTCACATATCTGAGAAGCACTTCGAGTCGTTGCGAGCGCACGAGGTTCGTGCGGGTGACCTACTCGTCGCATCGTTGGGAGAGGTACTCCCCCGTGCGTGCCTCGCGCCGACGTCCCTCGGCCCGGCGATCGTGAAAGCCGACTGCATCCGTGTCCGGCTTCGTTCGGACGTCGATCCCCGATGGGTCCTGTATTCGATGCAAAGACCGGAGGTTCGTCGCTGGGCGGACGACCACCGCCACGGCGTCGGACGTCCGCGGCTCGGGCTGAAGGTCATCCGCCAGATCCCAATCCCGCTCCCTCCGCTCGACGAGCAGCGCCGGATCGTCGACCTCCTCGAAGACCACCTCTCCCGCCTCGACGCCGCGGAAACCTATCTCGCTGCGGCAGCGCAACGCGCGGACAGCATGAGATGGCGCGCCGCTGACACGGCGGTCGCCCGTGCGGGCGGAACCGAGGTCCGCCTGGGCGATATCGCCAACGTCCGCAACGGGATCTTCGTCTCGCGCCCGGGGTCGCAGCCCAACGGTGTCCCGATACTCCGGATCGGGGCCATCCGGCCCCTTTCGCTTGACCTGGGCGACCTGCGTTACTCCGAGCGGACGGAGTCCGACCTGGATGACGCGGACGGACTGCTCCTTTCTGGCGACATCGTGTTCACCCGCTACAACGGCAACCCGCGCTTCGTCGGCGCCTGCGCTGTGGTGCCGTCAGATGCGCCGGCGCTCACGTATCCCGACAAACTGATGCGGGTGCGACTCCTCGACGCCGAGGCGCTGCCTTCGTTCGTGGCTCTCGCGTGCTCGGTCGGGGGGGCGCGGGCGTCAATCCAAGCTTCGGTGCGGACAACCGCGGGGCAGGCCGGAATCTCGGGGCGTGACCTCAAGGCGGTCAGCTTGCGGCTTCCGGACATGGAGTCGCAGATGGCGGCTGTGGCTGCAACGAACGAGTCCGGGGCGGCGGCAGGGCGGCTCATAAGTGAGATCGAAAGAGCGCGGCGCCGCGGTGCTGCCGTGCGTCGATCACTGCTGGCGGCGGCCTTCTCGGGCCGCTTACCCGTTGCTCTAACTGAGGGTGTGAGCATCCTTTCATGACCGAATCGCGTCGCCTGGTGAACAAGCTCGTCGGCGGGAGCAACGTGCTCCGTGATGCCGGCGTTAACATGTACGAGTACACGGAGCAGCTCACGTTCCTGCTGTTCCTCAAGATGGCCGAGGAGCGCGCGACACGATCGCTGAACCCGGAGCGGGTCGTTCCGGAGGAGTACTCCTGGCCCCGGCTGCTCGGCACGTCGGGCGAGGAGCTCGAGGACACGTACAACCACATCCTGCGTGGGCTGGCCACCCAGCCCGGGGTACTCGGCGCGATCTACCGCGGCGCGCAGAACAAGATTTCCAGCCCGTCGCACCTGAAGACGCTGGTCGTCGACTACCTCGACAAGGAGAACTGGTCGGCGGCCGGCGCGGACGTCAACGGCGACGCGTACGAGGAGCTGCTTGAGCGGAGTGCCGGGGACACGAAGACGACCGCGGGCCAGTACTTCACGCCGCGGCCGCTGATCGACGCGATCGTCGACGTCGTTCAGCCGACTGTCGCCGACCGCGTGATCGACCCGGCCTGCGGAACCGGCGGGTTCCTCCTCGCAGCGCACGAGCACGCAACGCACGACGCCGCCGACCTGACGCCGCCAGAGCGGGACCACCTGCGAACCAGATTCGCCCGTGGCGTGGATATTGGCTCGACCACCTCCCGGCTGGCGTCGATGAACCTGCTGCTGCACGGCCTCGGGTCCATCACCGGCGACTCGCTCATCGATCAGAAGGACGCTCTGATCGCCGACCCCGGCGAGAGGTGGAGCGTGGTCCTCGCTAACCCGCCGTTCGGGCGCAGCTCGAGCACCGACATCGGCGCCTCGGGCGATGACGGCGCCGAGATCTTCCGTCAGGACTTCGACGTCACGACCTCGAACAAGCAGCTCAACTTCCTGCAGCACATCATGACCATCCTCGACATCAACGGCCGGGCCGGCGTGGTGCTGCCGGACAACGTGCTGTTCGAGGGCGGCGCCGGTGAGGCGCTGCGTCGCAAACTGCTGACCGCGTTCGACTTTCACACCCTGTTGCGCCTGCCGACCGGCATCTTCTACAAGCCGGGCGTGAAGGCCAACGTGCTGTTCTTCGACAAGAAGCCGGCCGCCGAGCAGCCGTGGACGCAGCGGCTCTGGGTCTACGACCTGCGGACGAACAAGCACTTCACGCTCAAGAAGAGCCCGCTGCGCCGCGATGACCTCGAGGACTTCGTGTCGTCCTACCTGCCCGGCAAGGCCCGCGGCGATCGCGTCGAGTCCGAGCGCTGGAAGCCGTTTGCCTACGACGAGCTCGTTGCTCGCGACAAGGTCAGCCTGGACCTCACCTGGCTTCGCGACGCGTCCCTTGAGGATGCCGACAACCTGCCGGCACCAGACATCATCGCCCGCGAGATCGTCGAGGACCTCACCGCCGCGCTCGCCGAGTTCGAGGCCGTCGCCACCGCTCTCGAGGCTGCGACCTCGACGTAGCCCGCGCTGGCCGTGAGGACGCGGCGGGGCCTCGTCGGTTTCGACCTCGCGCGTCGCCCAGAGGTGGAACCACGGCTCGGGATAGCACCGGGAACAGCGAAAGCCGCCCTGGCGAGAGGACGGCTTCCGGCCCGGATCTTACTCGGCTCGGCGCTTGCGACATGAACGAGCGAGGCCGCCCCACCGACTTCACCGCCATTGTCAAGATCCCGCTCGCGTGATTTCCTAGGGAACAGGTTCCTGACTTCCGACCTCTGTTGACCCGCGCGAAGGGCCCTCTCCTGACGTTCCTCGTGGTCGGCGGCCTCGTTGCGGCTGCCGTGGCAGGCGAAGGGGTCGTCTTCTCCGCGACGTTCGGCGGGGTGGTCGGCCTCGTTGCGGCCGTGATCTGGTTCCGATTCGCGCCAGCAGTGCGCGAGGGGTACGAAACGGCCGGGGACGTCGCACTCGATCGGCGGCGCCTGTTGCGCAACTTGGCTGAGCGCGGTGAACCGGTCGGGGTCCTTGGCGATCTCCGCGTCTTCTCCTCCCCGCCTTCGTTCGTCGCGATTCCTCCAGACCCGGCCGCGACGGAGGTTCTCAGCTGGCTCATCACCGGTGAGGTGCAGGCTGGTGTAGAGGCGGTGGGCGCGGTCTCAGTCACCCGCGGGCGCAATCTCCGCGCGATCCGCCACGATCTCGGCCTCAAGGTCAATCCGCTCACCGCGCGCGAACTCGCTGAACAGATGCCACAAGTGGGGCCAGTTTGCAGGGCATTTGGGCGACCCGAGTTTCGCCAATCCCTCCTAGGACAATCCAAGGGCCATCCGAAACGCAGGGTGCACAGCCAAGTCGGCAGCGTTCCGCTCGATCGGATGTGTTAGTCGGCGGAGATTGAAGCGGACTTCGTGCGAATAGGTCTCTTCGCCACTTGTTCGATCCCGGGTCCCCAAGAAGCCGAACCAAAGCAAGAGTTCCAGTGACGTTGATAGATCCTGCGCCTCAACGCCTGCTGCGACTAGAAGCGCATTGACGGTGTCTCGACTGATGGCGCCGCTGCGTCCATGGAATCCGTAGAGACAGTCCGAAAGGACTGGATTGGTGTCATGGATCTCGAACATCAGCGACAGCAGCATGTCTTCTGAATAACTGACCTCTGCCTGCGTTATATCCCCGGCCGTGATTCGGTCGTGCCCTCGATTCAGGGCTACTTCAACGCAGCGCTGTACGAAGGTGAGAATGTCCCTCGGCCGCAGGAGTGTTCGCCGTAACAGATAACCAAATGAGTCCTCCACGCCGACGCGCTCGGTACAGATACTCGACCAGACGGAGTCGAAGTCACCCGACAGATCCGTGCTCGTCGCGATGCGAAGTCGCACGATCTCTTTGAAGACGTCTTCGTCGTCCCAGTCGAGCCGGATCGCCGTGTCCTTTCCACGGTCAGGCGTCGAGCGAACGATGTGGTCGAGTATGTCCGTCCTGAGGAAGACGAGGCAGGACACCGACACGTCCCGCTGCTCCAATTGGCGCTCCAGTTTCCGCGTCGCCTCCAAGAGGCCTCTAACAATGAGAACGTCCTCGTCGGTTGTGCCGCGAGCGACCCAGCTCTTGTCGATGTTGTCGAGGAGAAACCAGACCTCGTCCTTCTCGGCTGTCAAGTAATCACTGATTGACCGCGTCAGTTCGCGAATGTCCCCGCCGTACACTAGTTGCGTTACATCGTCTCGAGCGCTGAGTTCACCGTGAGCGCCGAAGCGGCCGATGAGTTTGTCAACCAGTCGAAGTAGTCGTTGGGAAAGATCGTCTCCGGAAGCAAGCCCGTGACCGAGGAACGCGTCCTCTAATGCCTGATACCGGCCAAGTCTGTCCGGATCTCGCTGAGCCCACCGATAATCCGCGTTCAGGATTCGGTGTCCGATCTCAGCCAGAAGGATGAACGTCCAAAAAGCCGTGATCGTGTGTTCCTGCTGGCCCGGCGACAGTTCGGTGAGCACCGCCTCGCGGAGCTTTGTGAACTGATGCCCGTCTGGCTTCATGTCGAGCACCAGCGAGGAATGTCCACGCTTAGCGTGATCCCGTACTTCGTAGAAGATCGCGGTCTTGCCGCTGCCCTTGCGGCCGATCACTAAACGCGCATGACCGTTGATCGCTTGTCGGTAAGGTCCAGTCCTAACAAAATAATCGCGCAACCCGCGGATCTCGTTCTCCGCAGCGACATCGCCGAGATCGAGGTTTTCGAGCACACCAGCAACCGTGCGGACAAGCGGCGTTGCTCCGTGCGCTTGCATCCTTTCGATCGTTCGGTCGATCGGTGACTCGAGAAGCGCTGGGATGTGATCAGGAATCTCGTAGTGTTGCACGAGGTCGCGATAATCAATTGGCTGGACGACGATCTCCTCTTGGATCATCGCGACGACCTTCTGCTCGGCGAGAGCGATTCCGCTCAGCAGCGCGACCATCCCATTATGTGGCGCCGCGGCCGGCCGGTTCGGACTGAGCAGATGCCCAACGACCCCAAACGAACCACTCACCTGCTTCCAGGCAGCGGCGAGGCTCAAGCGCGGCGTTTCGACGGGGTCGTACGCCCTGAATCGCAGAGGGCTCTTTTTCAGAGTCGACATCAAGCGGACGGCGCCTTCGGTGTCGATGGGACCCTTCAGCACGTACAGAGGCGATTCGGTGTACGTCTTTCGCGGCGGCCGCGTCAATGGAGCCCGCGTGCCAGGAGCGAGAGCATCGGCGAGTTGCGAGGCGTTGGAGAAGTCGCGGTACCCGATCGTGTCAAGAAGTCCAAGCGCGTCGAACGCTCGTTTGTCTAACATGTATGACGAGTCGCGAATTAGCAACACGGGTAACCCGAACCCAATGCAGATCCCGATCTCGAAGAGCAGGTTGAAATTGAGCGTGGTCACGTCTGCGACCACAGTGGTCGACGCGCGCACCGCCTTACAGATTTCGCAGAACACACGATGGCCTGTGATGTCGAAATCGCGCCAAGTGCTCCATTGAGCTTCTGGGTGACGAAGGCGTAGCTCTGTGACAGCAGCCTCGATCGTCGCAGCGATTTGGGGCGGTCTCGACGAGTACAGGAAGACGGTCGAATTGGCTACGACGGGGATTGCCCCTTCCTCGCAGGCCCCGTCCGCGTAGGCACAGAAGCCGGGCGGATCGTGGACCATTTGAAGCTGCGTCCCAGAGCTCACCGGGGTAGCGTCGCAGGTGGCGATGACGTATCAACGCCCAGTGCGGCGTCTCACCGGGCAGAGCCGCGTCGATCGGCCGTGGAAAGGTACTGGGGCCTGAACCCGCACGGGGCAATACTTGCGGGTCGGAGAGAGCGCCGGGTAGCACGCCGGTAGCACCGTGCCTTCGAGTCCAGAAGCCGCGATTTCGGCTGGACGAACGAAAGACCCGCGATTACGGGCCTTTCGGATGAATTCAACGTAGTAGCGGGGGCAGGATTCGAACCTGCGACCTTCGGGTTATGAGCCCGACGAGCTACCAGACTGCTCCACCCCGCGGCGGATACCGAATCGTAGCAATCTCGCCGTCTGGGCGGCGCGGCGTCAGCCGCCCTTCAGGCGCTTGAGCTCCTCGTCTTCGGGGTCGTAGGCTGGATCGTCCTCGGCCTCCTCCGGGGTCAGCGGGCCGTCGGGCGGAGGCGGCGCCTCCTCGGGCCGGGGGTCGGGGTCGCGCTCGGAGTCGGTCATGCTCCCGGGCTACCCGTGGCCCGCGTCCTCGTCACCCGCGCCTTGCCAGGCACCGCCCTGGAGCGCCTCCGCGCGCTGCACGCCGTCGACGTCTGGGACGGTGACCTGCCGCCGCCACCGCCCGTGCTGCGCGAGCGCGCGGCGCAGGCCGAGGGGCTGCTGACGCTGCTCACCGACCGCGTCGACGCGGCGCTGCTCGACGCGGCGCCGCGGCTGCGCGTCGTCGCCAACTACGCCGTCGGCACCGACAACGTCGACCTCGAGCTCTGCGTGCGGCGCGGCATCCGGGTCGGGGTCACGCCCGACGTGCTGACCGAGGCCACCGCCGACCTCACGTTCGCGCTGATCCTCGCCGCGGCGCGCGACCTCGTGGCGGGCCACGAGGCCGTCCGCAGCGGTGAGTGGCGCACGTGGGAGCCGCAGGGCTGGCTCGGCCACGACGTGCACGGCGCGACGCTCGCGCTGATCGGCCCCGGCCGCATCGGCGAGGCGGTCGCGCGGCGCGCGACGGGCTTCTCGATGCACGTCTTGCGCGTCGGCCGCGACGACGACCTGCACGACGCGCTGCGGCAAGCCGACGTCATCGCGCTCCACTGCCCGCTCACCCCGCAGACGCGCCATCTCATCGACGCCGCGGCGCCGCCACGTCAAGGCGACGGCGGTCCTCGTGAACACCGCGCGCGGCGCGGTCATCGATCAGGTCGCGCTCAAGGAGGCGCTGCAGGAGGGCCGCCTCGCCGCCGCCGCGCTCGACGTCACCGACCCCGAGCCGCTACCGCACGACGACCCGATGCTCAGCGCCCCGAACCTCCTCGTCCTCCCCCACGTCGGGTCGGCCACCCACACCGCCCGGGCGCGCATGGCCGACCTCGCCGTCGAAAACCTCCTCGCGGGTCTCGACGGCCGGCCGCTCCCCCACCCGGCCACGACGTAGCCTGCCGCCATGCGCGTCGCCGTCGTGGACCTCGGAACGAACTCGACCCGGCTGCTCGTCGCCGACGTGCAGCCCGACGGCGCGGTCACCGAGCTCGAGCGCATCTCCACCGTCACGCGG
>JAABUS010006907.1_pt1 | contig 13430 bp, 15 predicted proteins | sample 5560161 | NCBI WGS metagenome assembly JAABUS01 (sample SAMN10711885, study PRJNA513376) | rock metagenome | isolation source: Antarctica rocks | place: Antarctica: Victoria Land, Trio Nunatak nord | collected 2016-01-04 | reverse complement strand
ATCCCCCGGTGGCAACGAGCACATGCCGCGTGCCTCCGCTCAGTGGCTTGGCCCCGTCATAGCCGAGGACCCCCCCTTTTTCGGTCGTCCTCGCCGACTGGCTGCCGAGCATCGCGGCGGTCGGGGCGGTCGGGGGTGACGCACGACCGGTTCGCAGGCGGACCTGCTCGCGCACCTGGGTGGTGGCCCGTTCCCACGTGCCAGCGAGACGCCACCCACGGACCTCCTGGTAGAGCGTCTGCCACGGCGGGAACTCATGCGGCAAGCGGCAAGCGGCGCCAGGCACTGCTGCCCCGCCGCCGCACATCGCGCATGGCAGTGACGAGGTCGCGCCGCTCGTGCGGCGGGGGACGCCCGCCGCCTTTGGGCGCCGCTCGTGCGGGGCGCGCATGGCCCAGCATGGCCCCTTCGGGATCGGTCAGATCGGGAGACGAGCGGGGACGGGGCATCAGGGGGCTCCATCCGAAGCCCGAGTGGATCCCGATCCTCCACCCGCTCATCCCCTCTTCAGACACCCTCTAGTAGTGTGTCAAGGCTCAATTGCAAGATGCGCCGACTTGGCAGTATCGGGCTTCGCCCGATCGGAACGGCATAAAGCCGTTCCCTACCGTAGGGCCGATCCCGGAGAATGATGGCTGACAGACCACTAGCGCGTTGGGTGAACGTTGTACCCGTTAACCATCAACCCGTTGGGCTGATCCGACACGAGGTCGGCCACGACGGACAGGCACAACCGTTGACAACGGCTGTCGCGCATCGGCCACGCGCATCGGCCACGCGCATCGGCCACGCGCATCGGCCACGCGCATCGGCCACGCGCATCGGCCGTGGCATGTCCGGGAATAATTCGAAAGGACCATTGCATGCGACGAATAGCCGCTTACCGAGATGCTGACACTCGATGGGGTGATGCAGGCGCCAGGACGCGCCGACGAGGATACCAGAGGCGGTTTCGACCGTGGCGGGTGGGCTGTCCCGTTCAACGATCAGGTCATAGGAGAGGAGATGGGCAAGGGGATGGCGAGTGCTGGCGCCCTGCTGTTTGGCCGGCGCACCTATGAAGACATGGCCGGTTTCTGGCCATTGCAGACGGACAATCCCTTTACCGAGATGTTGGACAACGTTCAGAAATATGTGGTGTCGACGACACTCGGAGATCCGCTGCCGTGGAAGAACTCAATCCTGCTATCTGGTGACGGGGTTCGGGCCGTGACCGAACTCAAGGCATCGCCGGGTCCCGACCTGGCAGTGCTCGGAAGTGGGCAACTTGTGCAGAGCCTGATGCGGCACAGGCTGATCGATGAATACGTGCTGCTCATCCATCCCCTCGTACTGGGCCAGGGCTTCCGCCTGTTCGTGGACGACAACACGGAATCCAGCCTCACGCTCGTCAGCAGTGTGACCACCACGACTGGGGTGATGATCGCCAGGTACCAGCCTGATCCAGCTTGATTTCAGAACGTGTTCATCCCATCCCGCACGGTCACTTTCACACATGGAGCGTGGTGGCGCGTGGCGCATGCGATCTCTGTCGCAGGGAATGGTGATTTCGCGCGGGCTCGTATCGTCTGGACAGCCTCCGACGCAGATCTGGAGAAGATCGACCCGGATCTGGTTTTCAAGCGGCGGGCACGTCGAATTCAGGTGGCAGCGGTATGACCGGAAGAATTGGAGCGTCGTCTATCGGCAACGGCGCAGGTCGGGCGAGGGCGGCGCCGATCACCGCCAGCAGCAGCTCGATGTCGAACGGCTTGAGGACCACATCGATGTGCAGATCGACGAGCTGGAGTTCCAGCATCGGCGCCTCCAGCAGGGATACCGTACAGAGCACAATCGGGATGAATCTCGCAGCTGGCATGAGGCGAAGCGACCGCAGTTGGGACCAGTTGTCGTCGCTGCGGTTCCAGATGTAGTCGATCACGATCAGATCCGGCGTGATATCTTCGAGCGTGCCAATCTCCTGCCCGGAATGGCGGCGGGTGGAAACGCGATATCCCTCGTCGCCCAGCAGTTGCCTGATGATATTCAGGACATCCATCGAGTGGTCGATCACGAGAATATGTGATTGTGTGCTGGTCTCTTCCGCCATGAACGTTCCATCCAGCACTACTCAAAACCGGGCGGCACCATATCTTTTCCAGTTGGAGCAGGCAGCCGTCACTCCGTAACATCAGAACGTATATCACCTCATTTCGAGAAAGACTATCGTGTTTCGAGCATAGTATGAGAATGAATACGGACGAAGAGCTCTGATCCTGGCGTGGCATTCACCCTGCGTACTGGCTAGGACGTCGAGGGGCAGTTCCCCACGTCGTCGCCCCGTATTCTTACTTCCTGAAGAGGACTTTTTCGAATGGAACATGCATTGCAGTCAGATCGATCCACATTACACATCGAGGCTGCGCCTGATCTCCGCAACGCGTTGAGCGTGATTCGCGGTCACACGCAGCTCATTGCGCGGCACCCTCAACGTGCAGGTGTGGGGGTTCGATCCCGCGCTGCAGCGTGCTCCGGCCGAATTGGAACGAGCGACGGACAGGGCCCGTGTTGCTCTCTCCGTTCTGGAAGCAGATGCGCGGTCGGAAACCACTGAATAGAGATGGGTTCGGCCCGGGATTTTGGCATCCCCGACCTCCTTTCCATCAGTTCATATTTCCCTGCTTCCTCTGCACCAGGGAGAACCTGCCAGGTTCAGCGATCGAGCCAGAAGATACGTGGCTTCCACGAAAACGGTGGAACCAGGATTGCCCGAAGCCACTTCATTTCCCGCAGGCGTCGGCATGTGCAAGGCAAGCATTCTTCTCCTCCCGGATCTTCTCGCATGTGGCTTTCACGTGTCCTCGCGATCCGACATCCCTGAAACCGATCCCGGTTCGTTCTGGCAAAACAGTCTGTTCGGGTTGCGCTTTCTCCGCCGGAACAGCCTGTTGCTTTGGCTCGCGTGCGTCGTGTGCCTGATGAATTTCCTCACAGTCTGCCGCTGATTGCCTGGCTCTCCGGCTCCCCGGCTCTCCGGCGTCCAACCGGATTCCGTGCGACCGACGCTCGCCGGACGCGGCACGAACGAGGGCATGCCAATTCGACGTACCCTCGCCGGGTCGTCAGGATTCGGGCGTTAACGAATAACGCCGAAGGGATATCGCTGGTCTTGCGCTGGCGATGAAACCCTATGCGGGGCCAGAATCGGAAGATCTGCATGGATGACGTTGACGTTGACGATCTGCGGATGTCCATCCGTGTAGTCAACGACGTTCGGCACGGTCCAGCTCTTGGCAGCCTCGTTCGAAGCCGTTGCCGACTCGACGGAATCGAAGAGGGAGATCGCGACGAACCCGCCGTCGAACGGATACCAGAGATATCCCTTGAAGCCTGGCAAACCGGTCAAGATCGGCAGAAAGCCGGACGTAATCGCCGGAACGATATCGCGTGGATCCTTCCGGGGTTGCTGGTATGAATGCGAACAGCAACATACCCCGTGAATTCGCTGGTAACAGGCGTTGCCACCGCTGCCAGTGCTACCGGCGTTGCATGCGGGGTCGCATCGTCGACCGTCGGGCCGCTCCCGATCAGCATGTCCCCCGACCAATCCACGGTTTTTTCGACGATCACCTTGTCGGCGATACTCGCCACGAAACCTCCCACCGACGTGGGGAAGGCAGGCGCCTGACTGGCATCGGCGAAGATGACGATCGCCAGATTGAGGGTTGGCTGATCGATCACATCTCCGAGCACGTATCCCTCGTAGCCGTTCAGACCCTTGACCTGGTTCACGAACTGGTCGATCACCGCATCATCCACCTCGGTCCGAGCCTCGGCAAAGGCCACCGTGCGGAGCCGTGTACTCACAAAGCCGAGTGGCATCACGACGGGGGTGGCTCCGCCAGTGGAGGCCGTCGCCTCCTGCCCTGACGCCCGGAGGAGGGGAGTGGCGAAGACACCCGTCGCAATACCTGTTGCGACATCAGAAGCGAGGGAGGTGAACGTGCGGCGGGTAATCGACCGGGGAAGAGGCGCCATCCATGTGAATGGCGACTGAATCAGACGCGCGAGCGGGTTCGCGTTATTCCCCGGTCCGGCCGTCGATCGCTTCGCGCATCAGGTCGGCATGCCCGTTGTGGCGACCGGTTTCTTCGATCATGTGCACGATCACCCAGCGCAGGATCATGCCCTCCTGACCGGTCATCGGATTGCGTACCGGCATGTTCATGGTGACGCCGTCGGGGGCGATCAGCGCATTCGCACGGGCGATTTCCCGTCGATAGCCGTCGACGATCTGGGCCGTCGTTTCATCCGGCTCTATGCGCCAGAATGTGGCAGGATCTTTCTCATCCCAGTGGCCCGTGAGATCTTCCCCGGCGAACACCGCCCGAAACCACATCAGCTCGGCATCGGTCAGGTGCTTCATCATCCCCAGCAACGACATCCCCGACGGCTCGTGCGCTCTACGCAGCTGCTCGTCGTCGAGTCCATCAAGCTTGCAGAGGAAGGTTTGCCGGTTCCAGTTCAGGAATCCCAGCAGCATGTCCTTCTCGGATCCATCCAGTGGTGGATCGGGGCGTTCACATTGGTCCATCATCAGCGCTACTCCTGCTTCTGCTCCTGCCCTGCCTTGTGGTCAGCGTACGGTGGTCATGCGGCAGACAGGAATCTCGTGAACGTGCCTGCCTGTCTCCCTGCCTCCTGGCGCCATCGCAGCAGGCGGGTTGGCGTATCCGCCGGAAAGTCTCCAGAAGACGGGGATCGTTCAGTCCAGCACGTCCAGCACGTCCAGCACCATCCATTGCCTGCCATCGATGATCTCGCGAGCGAGCGCGCTGCGTCGAGATGTCCGGCGTGACAGGCAGTCTCGGCAAACACGTGCAGGATACCTTCGCGGACAGTATCGAGCCGCCAGTCTCCAAACAGCCCCTCCGGCCACCAGGCCAGCGTTGCGTCCGGAGACGCGATGGTGAGAATCGCGTTTGCGCGCTCGATCTGCTGCCGATACGCATCGAACACGTCGCTGGCCGGGATGTCGCCACCGACGATCCAGGAACTCTCGTGCCCTGCAGCCAGCCGGTCGATGACGTCCTGGTCTCGACGCTTTCGATCTCAGCGGTCGACTGGGTCATGATGTCTCGGTTGCCTGCTTACCTGCTTGCCGGCTGGCTCGCGCATTTCGGATCGTCCACGCTGTTTTGAACTGTAGCGTGCGGACAGAGTCGACGCTGCTTCCCGATTGCGGCAGGTCGATCGTGAAGGTTTCTGCCCCGATACCGCGGACATTGTTGGGCTGCCTTTCCCGGGGCACATGCCTGAGGCGGGGAAGGAACGGTGAGCGTGGGTGCATTCACTGCTTCCCTGACCGGCATCGTTGGTGCCCCGGGAAATCGAGGGGCTGGGTTAAGCGGAGCCCCTCCAGGCAGGCGAGCACGAGCTGCCTTCGGCGTTCGTCCGTCGTCAGACCGGCGGCTCAACGGACGGGGTTCGGCTGGCGCGATCGACGCACGACTAGGAGATCCTGCGGCGGTACGTGAACATGGCGAAGATGTACGCGACGATGAGGATGCCGACACACCAGCCAAGGGCGGTCCAGATGTCGGTGCCGACCGGTTGCTGTGCGAACAGGTCGCGGATCGCGTTGACGATGGACGTCACCGGCTGGTGCTCGGCGAAGGCGCGCACCGGGCCGGGCATGGTATCGGTGGGCACGAATGCCGAGCTGATGAATGGCAGGAAGATGAGCGGGTAGGAGAACGCGCTCGCGCCGTCCGCGGACTTCGCGGAGAGACCGGGGATCACGGCGATCCACGTCAAGGCCATGGTGAACAGGAACAGGATGCCGGCGACCGCGAGCCACGCCAGCACTCCCGCCCCTGAGCGGAAGCCCATGAGGAGGGCGACGAGCACGACCACCACGAGCGAGATCAGATTGGCGATCAGCGAGGTCAGCACGTGCGCCCACAGCACGGACGGCCGTGCGATCGGCATGGACAGGAATCGCTCGAAGATGCCGCTCTTCATATCCAGGAAGAGCCGGAATGCGGTGTAGGAGATGCCCGAAGCAATCGTGATGAGCAGAATGCCGGGCAGCAGGTAATTCACATACGAGCCCGACCCTGCGTCGATCGCGCCGCCGAACACGTAGACGAACAGCAGCATGAAGGCGATTGGCATGATCGCGGTCGTGACGATGGTGTCCACGCTGCGCGTGATGTGACGCAGGGATCGTCCCAGCAGGAAGGTGGTGTCGCCGAAGAAATGCCTGGTCATCGTTGTTCCCTACTCTTCCGTGTCGACGCTGGGTCAGCGCCAGCGTCGCCGACCTTGCCGTCGTGACCGACGATGGCGAGGAAGACATCCTCGAGGGTCGCCTGCTTCTCGACGTATTCGACCTTGGCGGGCGGGATCAGCTGCTTGAGCTCGGTGAGGGTGCCGTTCACGATGATCCGACCCTCGTGGAGGATCGCGATCCGGTCGGCGAGTTGTTCGGCCTCGTCCAGATACTGCGTCGTGAGCAGCACTGTCGTGCCGTGCTCGGCAAGTTCCTTGACAATCTGCCACACCTCGATGCGCCCCTGGGGGTCGAGCCCGGTCGTCGGCTCGTCGAGGAAGATGACCTGCGGATTCCCGATAAGGCTCATCGCGATGTCGAGGCGGCGGCGCATGCCACCCGAAAACGTCGAGACCTTCCGCGCGGCCGCATCGGTCAGCGAGAAACGATCGAGCAGGTCATCCGCGATCGTGCCCGGGTTCTTGAGGTGCCGCAACTGGGCGACCAGCACGAGGTTCTCCCGCCCGCTGAGGATTTCGTCGACGGCCGCGAACTGTCCGGTGAGGCTGATGGATTCCCGCACGTGCGCAGCCTGCGTGGCGACATCGAAGCCGTTGACGCTGGCCGTCCCCGCGTCGGCCCCGAGCAGCGTGGACAGGATTTTCACGACCGTGGTCTTGCCCGCCCCGTTCGCGCCGAGCAGGGCGAAAATGCTGCCCCGCGCTACGTCGAAGTCCACGCCGCGCAGCACTTCCAGCTTCTTGTACGATTTCTCCAAACCCTGCACATGGATTGCGTGCTGTGCCACCATCAGACTGCCCTCTCTTCTCTTCCGGTGTCTTCTCCGGCGGCGCGCTCGATGGCGTTGGTCAGCCGGTCCCGCTCCTTGTTGATCCACTGACCCTCCGAGTAGTTCTGGAGAAACGTCTCGGCGAACTCCACAGGGTCTTCCCCGACGATCTCGCGGATCGGGGTTCCGTTTGCCGCGCTCTGCTCGAAGAGATCGGCGAGATCCTCCAGCATCGACACCAGGATGTCCCCCTTCGTTATCCCCCCGAAGTACATCAGATACCGCTCGAGCGCATCGATCGCTGTGCGATAGTTCGCTGGAAGCTGTTTGGTTCGTGCCTTGTACTGCCGCCATTGCCGCTTCTCACCGATCATCTTCGGGATGAACATGGTCATCTGCCTCCCTTGCCTCCTTCATGGAGCTGTTCGAGCCGTTCCGTGAGGAAGCTCCACGTCCTCCAGAACTCTTCGAGATATTCCTGTCCCTGAGCGTTGAGCGAATACACCTTGCGCGGCGGTCCCTTCTCGGACGGGATCTTCTCCACGTCGACGAGGCCCTTTTGCTCGGTCCTGACGAGCAGGGCGTACACGGTGCCTTCGGCGATGTCGGAGAAGCCCTGCTCCCGCAACCGTGCCGTGATCTCGTAGCCGTACGCGGGCCGCATGGACAGGATCGCGAGGACAATGCCCTCCAACGTGCCCTTGAGCATCTCCGTTATCTGCTTGCCTATGGAACACCTCTTCTGACTACATAGCGATACTGACTACCGGTACATAGTAACACTGAGTAGTGGGGCGCGCAAGCCCCATGTGGCGGCGAGAGGTGTCGGCTCGTACCACCTGAAGGCTCGAACGGCGGGAACTGCCAGGCCATCAGCGACGGTGTAACGGCGAGACCTGCCTCCGCCTGCGCTCGAGAGTCTCCATGCCATCGCCAGCATCTTCGCCCCGGGGATAGGAGTTGGCACAGTGGAGAGGCCAAGGACGCGGGATAGTGGGAACCGCGCCGATGGGTAGCAATAGCAATGACATACAGATGATCATCGGTGAACCGTGATGTCATATTCCAATGAATCCGAAAAACATGCATTTCATACATGCGAAATTCAACCACCTATTGCGTCAACAGATGCCTGAGACCATATATGTCGTAAAATACCCCTGACGAATAGCGATTAAAGTCGTACATGTCTCATGTGCATGCATCGTTCGAATGGCGTTGCGGCAGCGGATCGAATGTTGTCTCGTAGCTTTCCTTCTTCTTGCATACGTAGGATGGCACTGAATGGAATGGTCAGACCAACCAGTACGACGCCCGGTGACCGCAGCAGTGTACGAGTTCTGGAAAACGCTGAGCGTGATCCGGGGCCATACGCTGCTCATGATCGATCAACGTCAGCGTGCAGGTCTCGAACCCGATCCGGAGCTCCAACGGACGCTGGATACGATGGAGATCGCCATGGAGAAAGGTGTGCTGGCCCTCGCCGTACTCGCGCCATGATCCACACAGGGTTCCTCCCTGGATCCTGCCATATCAAACCGAGATGACCGCAGGATTTTCATCCGTTCAAGCGAATACACAAGTAGAGACTGTGTTATTGAATGGAGTGATCGAGATGGCGACGATTTCACGTTCGTTGGTGAATCCCGGGATCGACAGGCGCCGCGTATCCGAGGAGGACCGGCGAGCGCTGGTTCGCGCGTTCCGGAAGTGGTGCGGGGATCCTGACATCGCCGAGGATCTTACCCAGGAAACGCTCCTCGAAGCCTGGCGAAGCACCACGCAACCGGAAGCGGCAGAACCCTTCCTGCCATGGCTCTTCGGCATCGCCCGTAACATCCTGCTGCGTTGGCGCCGGACATTCGCGCGGCACCGGTCGCACATCCTCCCCGCTCCAGAGAGCGATGCGCAGCTTATGTTGGCGGCCTCAAGCTGGAACCTGGAAGAGGTACTGGAGGGTTCGGACCTGGCCGACCTGGCCGGCCTGCTCGATGGTGTCCTCGCACGGATACCATCCGCGAGCCGCGAAGCGCTGGTTTTGAAGTACATCGACGGCTTTTCCCAAAAAGAGATCGCGGCACGTCTCGGGATACACGAGAAAGCGCTCGAAGGAAAACTCCATCGCGGCAAGTCGGCGATCCAACGCTACCTGACAACCGATGGTGCTGCGGTTATCGATGGCCTCGATCTCTTGCCGGAGCGGGGACGGCGGGGAAGATGGATCGCGACCCGCCTATGGTGCCCGAATTGCGGCCGCCGCAAACTGGAGGGCCGCTGGGGGGAGGATGGACCGTTGTGGCTCGACTGTCCGAGCTGCGAAGCTTCCCCGGTAAATGGCTGGAGATCGGAAGTGTTTCGATCCTACGCCTTCGGTGTTGCAGGCAGTAAACTCATCAGCAATTACAAGGTGAAATCCTTCTCTGCCGCCCGGAAGTCTCTCACCGGATCGACGTTTCAATTTGCTCGCGATGGAATCTTCACTTCCGGGAGATGCGTGGCCTGTGCCGGTGAAACCAGGGCGTTTCGATTCGAGGTCCCGTATTCACCTGCGCCCGAGGTCGGTATCCGCTGCATCGCGTGCGGCGAATTGAACGGCTATTGCTGGATCCCAAGTGCCACCTCTTCCCATCCGCTTGCCAGCGAGTGGATGATCCGGCATCCACGCCATCGCCTCCTTCCCCCTCGAGAAGTGGAGCGAAACGGGCGGCAAACGCTGGTTTTTGTCTGGGAGAGTTTGACGTCCAGTCAGGAAGTCGCCATTTTCCGCGACTCCGAGACACTGGAGTTTCGGAACGAACTCTGAACACCATGCCGCCGGCGACGACTGATGCCATGAGCGTCATCAATCCATCAACTTGACTTCAAAATTTCAACCGTTTACCCTCAGCAGAACCATGGTGGGATTGAATTTAATTCAAATTCCTCACATTTTCGATGTTCATCGCCTAATTACCGTTGAATAGTCCTTGCAGTTCATTGCATGACTCGATTCTCCGGTTTGTTTGGCACGCGATGGTTGGAGATCGGCATGCCCCTCATCGAAGCAACGAATCTGGTCAAGCTCTTCGAACGGACGAAGCGGGCCGAAGGGCGTTTCTCGGCACTGCGCACGCTCGTTTCACACGAGAAGGTCAAGACAATCGCGGTCGATGGGGTCAGCCTGTCGATCGACGAAGGCGAGATCGTTGGCTATCTCGGGCCAAACGGCGCAGGCAAATCGACGACGATCAAGATGCTGACCGGCATTCTCGTCCCAACGTCGGGAACGGCGACGGTTGCCGGGGTCACGCCATGGGAGAACCGCGAAGCCAATGCCATGAATATCGGCGTCGTCTTCGGTCAGCGGAGCCAGCTCTGGTGGGACCTCCCACTCGATGAATCGTTCAACCTGATCGGCAAGATGTACCGTGTTCCTCCCGCCCGGTTCCGGAAGAATCTCGACATGCTGACCGAATTGCTCGATATGCAGGCGTTCCTCGCCACGCCGGTCCGTCAGTTGAGTCTCGGTCAACGGATGCGGGGCGATCTCGCCGCCGCCACGCTCTACGAGCCGCCGATCCTCTTTCTCGACGAGCCGACGGTCGGGCTCGATGTCGTTGCCAAGGAGCGCATGCGTGGGTTCATCGAGGAAATCAACCAGCAGCGCAAGACCACGGTGCTCCTGACCACCCACGATCTCGACGACGTCGAGCGCCTCTGCAAGCGCATCCTGATCATCGACCAGGGACGGGTGCTGTTCGATGGTGCCGCCGCGACGCTGAAGCAACGATACGCCCCGTATCGGCTGCTCGATATCACCGTTTCCAGCGACGGCGCCGGGGCGTTGCGCGAGATCACTCGCAACCCACCCCGCGGCGTGACGGTGGCGAGCAGCGATACCCTGAAGGCGCTCTTCCATGTCGACCCGACGGTCGCGCCGGTGGCGCTTGCGATCGCCGAGATCTCGGCGCGAGCCCCGGTCGCAGACCTCGCGGTGCGGGAGCCGGAGATGGACGGCATCATCCGCGAGATCTACGAAGCGAAAGCGGTGAACCCATGAATGCGCTCCACCGTGTCAATCCCGCCTGGTGGGCACTGATCCGGCTGTCGGCGCGGTCGTTCTACGCCTATCGGTTCCAGGCTCTCGTGTGGTGTTTCTCGATCATGATCCAGCTGTACCTGCTGCGAGTCGTCTGGGCGGGCGTGTACGGAAGCCGGGAGAGCGTTCTCGGCGTTTCCTCGCAGACGCTTCTGGTCTATCTCACGATCTCCGCGCTGCATCGATTCTTCTTCCCCACGATCATCGACTACCGCATTCAGGAACGCGTGACGTCGGGTCGCGTTGCTCTCGATCTGGTTCGCCCATTCAGTTTCCTGAGGCAGATGATCGCCATGCAGGTGGGATCGACGGCGGGAGTATTGCCGCTTCTCGTCGTGATCGTTCCATTGGCGATGCTTGTCGGATCCCTGGACTTCCCGGGTGTCGAGAACTTCCTGCTTTATATGCTGAGTCTGGCGTTGGCGACCGTGGTCAACCTGCTGATCTGGATCCATGTGGGCATGCTGTCGTTCTGGTTCCTGAACGTCAATGGCATCCGAGTCATGCTCAAAGTGTGCAGTGACTTTCTCGCGGGCGCCCTCGTCCCGCTCTGGTTCATGCCGGGCGGACTGCGGTTCGCGCTCGAACTGCTGCCGTTCCAGGCGACGACCTTTCTTCCCGCCTCGATCTACGCGGGACAGCTTGGTGGAATCGAGACCTTGAAACCGCTCGGGATTCAGGTCATCTGGATCCTGATCCTGATCCCAACGTCGCGGCTGGTGTGGTCCCGCGCGCAACGCAGGATCGTGATACAGGGAGGGTGATGCATGCGTTCGTTCCTGGTGTGCTGGTCGCTGATTACGGCGTCGATCCGTGGAGAGATGCAGTACAGGTTCAACTTCCTGGTCGAGATCGCGTTTGGACTGGTCTATCAGTCGATCGGGTTCGTGGTAATCCTGACCATTCTCGGCCAGTTCGAGTCGATCGGCGGCTGGTCCCTCGGTGACGTAACGCTCCTGTATGCGATTCGGATGATGGGACAGGCGGTCTGGGCGCTGAGTTTCAGTCGAATCCTGCTGATCGACGAGATCATCCAGGAAGGTGAATACGACCGGATTCTCATTCGTCCGTTGCCAGCCATGTTGCAACTCATGTTTGGATCGTTCCGGGTGGCGGTCTTCGGCGATGTGTTGGGTGGCGTCATCTTGCTCGTGGTCGCGCTGACGATCGCGGAGGTTGACTGGAGCACCGCCAAGGTCGCGTTCCTCGTTGCCTCCATCATGGGCAGCGCCGCACTGACTGGTGCGTTCCAGCTCGCTCCGGCCGTCCTGACCTTCCGTTACCTCCAGACGTCCACGCTTCGAGCGTTCTTCGAGAATCTGTTCTCCCAGTTCTCGGGATACCCACTCTCGCTCTTCGAGCGGAGGGTCAGGGCGTTGCTGACGTTCCTCGTGCCCGTCGCCTTCGTCGCATGGGTGCCAGGGGCAGTGCTCCTCGATCGTACCGATACGCTGCCATTCCCGGCGTGGGTGGCGTGGTCCTCCCCGCTCGTCGGCATCGTGTTGCTGGCGGGGGCGTGGAGACTGTTCGTCCGGGAATCACGAAACTACCAGTCGTCGGGCACCTGAATCGTCGCCCGTGTCGTGTCTCTCCTCACGCGCCTTCGTTCGTCTATCCCGTCATCCGGTACTTGACGCGGGATTCGGTCGTGACATATCGATCGATCCACAGGACGTGGCAACAGCACCAATCTTCTCGTTGAACGACTATGTCCCGCCTGATCTGGGCAGAACATCGTGTCGATGGGCGGCCTGTATCGTCGGCCAGGTGCACAAGCGATCGATCCGCATCGGGATGACTTCAGGAACGTGATCGCGATGGAAATGCAAGAGCAATTCTCTGAACTTGTGCCCGTTTCGTATGGGTCCGCCACGCTACGAACCCCGTATTTGCAGCGTGGCGGACCCGCCGCCGCAAAGCGGTGGATCAGTCCGCTGGCAGGTATAACTTCTGTACGCTGCTCTAGGGCGTGTTTGCACAGCCGTCCAGATACGTCGCTCCAACGAACGATGGCCCTGTGGGCCATCGGAACCGATGAAGCTTCTCGATGAAGCTTCTCGATGAAGCTTCTCGATGCAGCTGCTGGCATCGCCGGCCGCTGCCAAGCCGTTCCCTCCGGTGAGACCGGAGACCACGTTGCTCGCCGGCATACCCATTGCAAACACGCCCTAGTAGTGTGTCGAGGCTCAATTGCATGATGCGCCGACTTGGCAGTATCGGGCTTTGCCCGATCGGAACCGATGAAGCTTCTGGCATCGTCGGCAGCTGCCAAGCCGTTCCCTACCGTGAGGCCGATCCCGGAGAATGAT
>JAABUS010006905.1_pt1 | contig 13433 bp, 16 predicted proteins | sample 5560161 | NCBI WGS metagenome assembly JAABUS01 (sample SAMN10711885, study PRJNA513376) | rock metagenome | isolation source: Antarctica rocks | place: Antarctica: Victoria Land, Trio Nunatak nord | collected 2016-01-04 | reverse complement strand
CGACGGGATGGGAGGGGGGAGTTCAGCAACTGGGGTGGTTCTGAGCTTGGAAATTTTTGGTTTTGGGGTATGGATGGGCTTTTTTTTCTCTAACAGGCGGTGTGCGTTATGGACTCGGTCCTCGACGACATGGCTGGTTTTTGGGGTGATTTTTTCAGGGTTTTGCGTAGATGAGAGGGAGGATGGTAGGGAGGGGTTTGATGAGGCTGATGGATTGGAGACGGCGTTGGGTAGGTGTGCAAGTTGTTTGGTTTTGGGATTGTGGGAGTGGGGTTTTGGAAAGTGCGGGTTGGAAGGGTGGGCGCGAGGGGTTTGGAAGAGAAGAGAATTTGGTGGGTGGGGGATGTGAGGTTTGGGGTTTGAGGGGGAGGGGGAGGGTTTGTTGTTGGGATTTTGACGTGTGGGGAGCAAAAGAGGCGGGGGCTTGATGGTGTGGGGGGTGGTTTGAAGACCAAGGGGGAAGGGATGAGGGCTGATGGTAGGAGGGTTGGCGAAGAGGGGGGATGAGTGTGTGAGAGGGGAGAGGCGAGGGCATTGGCTGGAAGAGAAGGAGGAGGTGGTGGTGGTGGTGGCGGGGTCAGGGATTGCTTGCTGGGATGAGAGGGAGGTTGGAGGAGTTGCTGGAATGGTTGGTGGTTGGGAGCATTTGCAAAGCGAGAGGGTGAGGGTTGGGCGTGTAGGTGTGCTTGGGGGGTTGGGGAGCGTGAATTGATGGGAGGGAATGGTTGGGCGAGGTAGAGAGTCGAAGTTCGGATTTCGTGAAGGAAGGTGGAGGAAGTGGAGTGATTTGAAAAGGGTGAGGGTGGGGGGTTGTGGGGTAGGTGGAGATGGAGATGGGGATGAAGATGGAGATGAAGGTGAGAAGGTAGTTGCTAAGAGATAGAGAGATGGAAAGATGGTTGAGTGGATGCGCTCGCTATAAGATTACGTCGTGAGATGAAGAATGGGTCGTTGGAAGATGAGCAGCGTCGAGTTCGGATATTGTAAAACGAATCATATAAACGTCGGGTCATTGATTTTTTTCTGTGTTGGAATTCTCAAATCATTCCAGTTTCGCCCCCACGCCCCATCTGTAGCGGTCGAAGCAGCACAACAAGAAAAGCATACTAGAGTAAGCTAAAGCGCGTTGTCCGTGAATACGTTCGGGCATCTTGGTGAGTGTAAGTTCACCGTCTCGTAGACACATTGCAATGCAAACCCAGGTGAGCCGTGACTATTATGTATCAGGAATAACAACGAAATCTCCAAGCTTATCGGAAAGATGGTCGTAAAGACTGGACTGAGGTGGCGTTGAGGTCTCGTCAGTATGGGTCTGAAATCTAAGAGTAACAACTCGTCGTCGCATGCTCTGTTGGTAAGAACCAAGACCATCTGTGTGTCTTCAAACCAAACACATGAAAGCGCAACGGTGTCATAAGTTTCAAATAGAACCTGTGACAACCTTGCTCGCACTTGGAATGTCTCGACGAAAAGTCGAATTGTGTATTCGGCGGCATTTATGCGGATTGAGTACTGAGGGGCGAGTTCTTTTGGGGGATCTCATGCACAACAATACTTAGGCAATGATTCTGTGCCATCCTTCGAAGGGAACAGCTGGCAGCTCGGACATGTGGCATCACTGTCTGGATCATCTGGGGGATTGCTATGCAAGAGGATTCCCTTTGCATCGCACGCATTCCGTAGGTCCAAATACCAAGGATCGAGATTTACGGGCCTCATGATCCTAGGGCCAGCACTATCAGCAAAACCATGGTTGTGGAGGGACCGAGATAGGATATTGCCTATGCAGATTTCGCAAAGATTTGAAAATTGGTCGGAGCTCTTTGCTGCGACGAGTAGACTTAGTTGTTTTACGAGACCCTGAACCTCGTGCTCAAAGGATCTTTCGTGTAAAAAATAGATTGTGAGGGTCTCGAGAGTACTCGGCAGTGATGCAACGAAGTCTATCCAGTCTGCAACACCGAAAGTGCATCGGTCGAACTCATCAAACAGGTATCCCTTGTATGTCGTTGGATCTATCAGGAGCCTGTCAACAACTTCTAGACGGCGTAGATTTTCGAATCCCTTCAAAATCCTCATGTCACATGGTACGTAAATACGGTCAAGTCTCAGAACCTCGAGGGAGAGTTTGGCGTTCTTGAGTAGCGAAACAACAAGCTCTCTCTGGTTAAGATATCCGTTTACAAAAGTGAAGGACCTTAGAGCCTTTATGCCGCCTAACAAGCTTGTCGCTGTCTCCAAACTCAAAAAACAGTTGTTAAATTGAAGATCTTGACATGCTGATATATGAGATTCCCATTCCCATATGTAAGGGTACTCATCGTCGTCTTCGAAGTCACTACCGGCATTGAAATTCGCATCTGATAACGAATTTAGGATCAATTTCTGTATGGTTGGTAGCAGCAACAGTGGCGCGATAGTGTATGATGTAGGGTAATATTTTTCGTTGTCATATCGCAGGTTATGCGTCTGTCCCACTATAACCTCCATCAAGGACTGAAAGCAAGGCCATTGCAGTGCAGGAAGTAAGGCTAGTCTTCTCAGCGACGCAGAAAAGAGCCGCAGCGGGTTTTTATTTGCAGAGCCACTGTTCTGCCAAGTGTCAAATAGCATGAAAGTGATTTTGTTCAGCCTGGGTAATAGTGCCATGAGCAGCACTTTCAGAGGCTCATCGTAGCCAGACTCTAATCTTTTCATCCATATTTCTGCCCTGGCCTCACTTAGATGTAATGTATGGAGCAAGAGGCTGTGATATTGATCAAGTTCATCATCGCCAAAGTAGGACAGACCGAGATGTGAATAATCGTAATGCTGCTCCGGCCAGTTACGATGCTCGTCTGAGTCTGGATCTTCGGCTGGGTTACCCTCATCGAAAACAGGGCTCTTCCACGTGCTGAAATTACGACGACATTCCCATACCTCGAGGCTGCGAGTATACCAGGCAAGGTTGGGCTCGGATACAGCATTACGCATTGCCGAGGGAACGTTGGTGGGGTTGCGATCGTGTATAAGACGAAGGTTGGACAAACGATCGCGGTGTATCTGAAGGGAATGCAGAGACTTTGCGTAGATCTGCCTGTTGGCCAAAGCAAAGGAAACTAGGCTGTCAGGGTGAGTGAGCTCTAAGATCCTGCAAACCAACTCATTTGGTAACGAAAGTAGATCAGGCATTTTGGAGGACGAGAGCGCCAGAATGTGTGAGAGACAGCGTTTAAAATTTCTGAGAACTGAAAGAATCCTAGGGAAACAATTCTAAGTGTGAGTCAGAGTTAGCTAAGAGGGATCAAACTGCAGGCTCGAGTGACAGCCTATGTTGAGTCGAAAGCTAAAGAACAACTGAACCCTTGGACGTATGGTATGATGGGATGGAGTATGTAAGTTGTTCTTGCTCGTAGTGACACCGTCGGGTGCTCTGCAGAAACCGCTAACCCAATTGAGTAGTCTATCTCGATTACGTAATACCAAGTTAAACTTCATCAGCTTCACATTTCCAATATCGTCAGCAACACACGGTCCTCATCAACTTCCATGGGGCAGATCACTTCTGCTGACTGGCAATTGAAGGCTGGCTCAACAGCAACTGTTAGCTACTATACGTAGACCTCCCAGTCTACAAATCTCTCGAGATAAACGTGCACTTTTTCGACCTTGAGACTAATACAAAGCTACAAAGAACGAAGTCCATCCTTGTTGGTGAATGTTCCGCTCTCGCCATTCATTCCTTGAACCGCAAGCCTGCAAGCGTCGACAGCACCTTTACTAGAAGTCCCCCCAATGACACCCGATCCTTTTCTTGGACTTTGCGCCTTGCCACGCTTGACAGCGTAGGTAGCCTACCATATTCATGGCAGCTTCGGAGACCTTACAAGGGACGATGGAAACACTGTAGTATGAGAAGCCGAGGTCGATTCGGTGTGAACCCATAACGTGGGGTGATTAAGATTATGCGAGAGATATCTGGCTTCTTGAGCAAGGGGATGCATGCATCCGTAAGGCAGGCTGCGCCGTCGGCCATTGTATCCAGACATTTGGCAAACTTTCGTTGCAGGGTTGGCTCGCTGTCAGCGATGGAGCACTGGTCCCGGCGTTGTTGATAAAAAGGTGAAGTAGGAAATCAAAGAGATTGGAGGCCGTTACTTCCCACTCATCGTCTGACTGTTATGATCGCTGAATTATGTCCAATTATCGATGTGATCTTCTCGATGGCTCTTTGTGATTCTCCTTCCTCGTTCATCTTACTTCGATGTAGAATAACCGAAATGTCGAGGTTTTCACCCATCATGGCAAAGAGCTAATGCTTCACACCAAGAAGATTAACAGCCTTGCACTTCGAAAATTCTTGCCACAGGCGCCAGCCATTGGTAAGAGCTGTGACAGACCGCGACTCAAATGGAAAGCCTGCAAGTTCAGCATACTCACTTAAGGTAATTGATGTGCTGGTATACGATCTTAGGCATTAAGGATAACCTCGAACGCGGCTTTCGCTCTGGATGTCAGATGGGCGAGCCCTGAAGTCGGCCAAGTCCGCGCTCGTTCTCCCATGACATGCTAAACGGTACCGGAGCGGTCCCCCTCTCCTACTCTCACTGTATCGAGTGGCAGCTGTGAGGTTTAGAAATTGCTGCGGTACCATTGGTATTAGAATACGTCATAAAACCTACTTGTACCGCTCTCATGGCCGAAATGAAACCTTGACGTTTGATAATGCCACTGATCGCTGAGACCGAACGGTCGCAGAACGCAGTTAGTTTACTTGAAGCTACTCACCGTCAACGTACTCTCACATATCGCCGGTCGAAAAACAAAACGTTGCAAATTTCTCGGGGCAATTACGGTCTCTATCGAGAACACTACTAAACCGGCGACAAGTATAATCTTGCTCTTCGTTGAGTCATATAACGTGGCAACGGCGCAATCAACGTCTACAGGGGCTTTCTCCGAAGATCGAATTAGCATAAAAAGAGAGCTTGGAAGATATATTCGACTGCGCTGTAGGGTTTTCGGTGGTATTAGATGCTCCTTCAGCAGCTTCAGCACAACAATCAGGGAATATAAACGTTATACGCACTTTCCACTGTGCCCTCGCTACCACTCTATTCGCTTGCTCTTTGAATGCTCCAATGCAATCATCTTAGTCTCGGTCAAGACACGGATGTAGATAACCTAAAGTAAAGTATAGATCACAACCGATCTTACACCAGCTTTGGTGAGCCGAACCTCGAACTGTGCCGTTCTTATTTCGTGTTAGCACCAGTGAGCAGATGTACCAGGAATGCATCATTCTGGAGTAAAAGACCAGTATCATTTCGAATGAACAAGTCACCTGCAGTCTTCGCATCTCCATTTCGGGAGCTGACGTCTGCACCCTTCTCGATAAGCGATTTCGCGGCCTCCATTCTGCCTTGTGCCATGTGGCCTGATAGACGACCATTCGCTAGGGCATGTAGTGCTGTATCTCCTCTGTTGTCCTTGGCATTGACGCCTACCGTACTTTGCATAACCATTTTGAAGGTCTCGAGCCGGGGATTGGTCCCACGGCCATCGAGATGGTGGTAATTGAGGCAGAATCCGGACATTTCGTAGGCGTATTTAATCAATGGTGTGTCTCCATGGCTGTTGCGAATTGATGTATCTGCACCCGCGCTTAAAAGTAGCTGAACGCTCTCGGGATTGCTCCATCGTGCAGCTTCATGGACTTGTCGGCAGGTCAGTGTAGTCTTTAGCCCATAATGGTGGATGGAAACTTACGAGGCGCGTCGCCGGTAGTGGACTGAATCGAGATATTGGCTCCCCTCTCGAGCAATCTCCTAATTATGTGTGGGTATGGTTTCTTTCCCTGGCAAATGGCGAGAAGCGGAGTTTCCCCTATAGAGCAGTCCTTTGTGAAGGCATTGACGTCAAAGCCTTGCTCAACAAGGAGGTTCACAGTGTGTAATCGCCCACCGGCAGCGGCCCAGTTCAGAGCATCGCAACTACTCTTGAGTTCTGCATCGTCAGCATGAGAAAGTAGCAGTTGAATGATTTCTGTATCGCTGGTGCCCGCTGCATTGGTTATGGCAGATGTTTTTCCTGGCGCGGCGATAATCTTGGCACCTTGTCTGAGAAGGAATTTGACCATCTCATAATTGTCCACCGCGCAGAGCAGCGCACTATTGAGGCGTGCTCCTCTGTCAATCAAAACACGCACTAATTCAACACTTCGTAATGCGGAGGCTTGATCGATCTGTCTGTTGTTATTCATCGGTCCCAATTAGCACCCTAGATGAAGGCTTACTAGAGTACTCCCCCAACTGTCGGCTTCTGCGTTCACATGCGAGCCTCGATCCAGAAGGAGCTCGATAGCTTCAATCTGCTGTGATGTAATCGCATTTTTGTGTTTCAGGACATTATGCAGTGCAGTGTAATTATAATCCCCAGTTTTGAGATGGATGTTAGACCCAGCATCAAGCAGGGCATTTATAGCTTCTGGATGGGCATAGAACGCCGCCTCGTGTAGCGGTGTTTCATACTCTGAATTACGCAAATCCACCTTGGCTCCACGGGTAAGGAGAAATTTTATGGCTTGAACACTTCCAGTCTGTGCAGCCATATGCAGAGCCGCTCGGCCTTGTAAGCGATCGGCTTCTAAGGCATTAACATCGAGTGACGGTAGGAGAGCTGCTTCCAGGCGTTCAACATCGCCTCCGCTAGCTGCGTTGAAGAATTCTTCGTATTCGACACTGTCCTCTGTGGCACGGAACCTGTGCTCTTCCATCGTATAGAAATTACGGAGTAAGCTTTGGCGGCCAGACCGCTAGTCAAGCTGTGTAGAAAAAGGACTTCTTCCTCGTAATTGGTTGAGTTTGATTGTGGAAGCGAGAAAAACAGGAAGATGTTATTTCCAAGGCATGATCGTTCGACACCAGTCTAGCCGCTCTGGCCTCCATGGCTTGCGGCACAGATATGTGTAGGGATGATGTTCCGTGTGGTAGACGCTGCAGAATTCTCCTCGTAGCGCTGAGGGTGTTTCGCCGCACCACGCCGTTATTCCTCCACATCGGTGAAAAACAACTTGTCCTGCCGGTTATCATATGCGTTGAGAGACGCCCTCTTTATACCCCTCTTCCTCACCCTGTTTTATAGACTCCCCAAAATTCGTCTCCCATTGCCTGCTCTTTGCTGAAGCGGTAGTAAGTAGCTGACGCCCGTGAGGGGTACACATTGCAGCTGTGAGGTCCATACTTGACAATGTATTACGTACGATCAATTAACAGAAACTGCTGCAGAATGAACTGCCCAGAGGCCTTGTGCTTCAGTTCTACTGGTGGGACACCATCGGTCGTCTGACCCCAACGAACGAATCAGTACTTCCAGCAAATCATTTGGTGGATGCCATCTTTGCTAACCGAAAACCGAGTCTGAATACAGTATTCGAGAGGCCAGATTTACGGCTGCGAACCCTTATTGGCGAAATATGACTGCTACGGATGACCTCCATCCCACGCTATGCTGGTCTTAATGTCATATCTTAGCCTTCCATACCCAGCGGTATTCCAAACATGCCCACCGAGCCATCGTAAAGCTCGCAAGCGCAACCACCAGTATCCCGCCGAAGAAGCAGACAAAGACTGTTGTGCCGGCAGCCGATAATATTTGCCCCCCAACTGGGATGCAAATGAGAGTCCTGCCATAGATTATCTTTCTATTTGCAGCAAGCTCAAACAGGAGACTCACGCAAAGCTTACTACACTGTAGCTTGTTCCGAACCATTGCCCGAACTCGTCGGCTTTGCACAGCTGCCCAACACATACAGGCGCCAAGCTGATGATACTGCCAGAACCAAACCCAAAGACCGGCGCCATGACGTAAAATAGGACAACATTGTGATCCACAGGAAGCCAAAGCGCGAAAATGGCGCTGAACGATATGATAAGAGTTAACGCCATGCTATTGAAGCGTCCATAGTGATCGCTGAGGTGACCGGATGTATAGCGTCCTATTGCAGAACCACTGCTGAGGCGTTACTAATTTTACCTACTGTAAGTACATGGGATGACAGACGCATTGAGCACAGCAAGTACATAGAAGCTCGTTCGATTGCTAAAGCCTTGATCGAGAGCGTATGTAGGAAGAAGGCCCAGGGCTCCAAAAAGTACAAACTCGAAACCTATCACAAAGGGGAGAATTAGTCATACATACCACATCTCTGAAGCTATTATGTACAGCACCAATACACATACAAGCAACTCCCAATGTCGTCCAAGCGAATCTTGCGTCCCGAAAGCATTTCAAGTTGATAGAACCTTGCTGCTTGCCGGTTGGAAGCCTGCCTCTCACACAAAAATTTCCAATTATCATCAGTATCAGCACCACTAATGCCACCAACCGCATTGACCATGCCCAGCTCAGATGTTGCAGGGTCGGTTGAAGTGCGATTGGGAAAAATATACCACCCAGTGAGGATCCCATAAGAGTAATTCCTGTTGCCAAGCCCCTTCTTGCCTCAAACCAATGGGCTATAACGGCCAACGCAACGGTCGTAAGTAGCGCACCACTGATTCCACCTAGGAGACCAAAATTGAGAATAAAGTGCCAGTACTTGGTGCATTGTGCAAGAATAAGAAAAGATGCAACGTAGCCGATCGAGCCACAGAACAAAAGCCATCGGGGACCGTAGCGATCAAAAAGAGGGCCAATTTGAATTCCGAGAAAGAGATTAAGAGAGACTTGGGAAGAGGTTATCCAACCCACGTTCTGAGAAGAATAATTTGAGAGCTGGTGACTTTGCCAATAAGATTGGAAGAGGCCAACGGAGGTGGTAAGGCCAAAGGTTGCAGCGATCACGGCGAATGATCCTGCTACAACCAGCCACGCTTTGAGGCCTCCTTCTGGGAACTCAGAGGTAGCGATTACTGGGGCCGATACGTATCGGTCGATGGGGATATCGTCATGTTGCTCAGAAGGATTTTCTGGGATACGTGTATAGATTAGATCAATGAATCACTGAAAGAACCAGAGAGCACGAGACACGGCGCGAGGGGGTTCTGCCAATATTGAGGAGCCATACCGATCATTGTGTTCAATTGCGGTCCTGACAGGACAATGCTGGGTGAACTGGCCATTACAACAGGTTTGAATCGTTGATGGAAATCTTCTCGTAACGGATAGTGGTAAGAAGACTCGATGGAAGAAAGGCAGGAGAAGAGACTTTTGAAGATTGACAGTGTCGAGCAAGTGTTTATAGAGTCGTTAAAGTGAGGTACAGTTTTCGGTGATTGTAAGCATCCGAGAGCGGAGCAACTGCCGCCCGCCGATTTAGAAATCTCATCACTGAATTCTCGCTCATTTAATATCAGCTCGCATTTGACTGCAGTAGATAAGCTTCTAACCATTCAGACTTTCCTCTGCTCTTACGAATTATCATGTCTCGTACTTACAAGCTAAGTTGGGTTAAATGTAATACACAGCGGACTATTGAAACAAAATCCATGTTGTTGTAATGCACATATGCGGATTGGGTATAGTAGAGTTTGATCGGGCAACCGAAATCGCTCCTTGAGGTTCCCTGGAAACGCCAACTCCATAAATCGACTATCATGCAGCACCTGCGGGACCCTTGCCACCAATATTACTGCTGTTGATTCCGCGGACAATTCCATAGCTTGTGCCCGCTGCCAAAGTGCCAATAAAAAGCGTCTGCACCGCACCGTAGAGGCCAGCTCTCTTCGTCCGGATGGTGATGTAGTTCTTGACGAAGCCGAAGACGATCAAGACTACGAACGTGATGCCGATTGATACGAACAAGGCGTGAGTGACGTTTTTCATTGCAAAGTAGGGAATCATCGGAATCAGACCACCTTTCAACTGTTAGCACCTTTTCGAATGTAAGACAAGACGGTCGCAAAGTGAGACTTACCAATGAAGTAGGCCAGACCCATCGTCGCGGCTGAAATCCAAGCTCGTGAGACATTTGGTTTTTCCAACTTCAGCTCAAAATCCATCATGAACTACAATATCTTCTTGTCAGCTTACTCCAGGTTCATCAACAAATGGGAGTGGTGGGCATACCCTGATCCAGCTTTCGTTATCCAGTAGCAAATCCTTCACCACCATCACGCTCGCCTCCCGGCTGATGCCGTATCCTTCTAGTATCTCATATATCTCTTCCTTCTCCGCCTCCGGCTTTGTAGCAACCTCTTCCCGCTCGCGCTTCTCCTCGCTGATATAATGATCACGATCTGTCACTGCAGCTAGATATGCACCCAGTCCCATGGAGATCGCTCCACTGAAAAGTTCTGCAAGGCCGCCGATAATGACGAGTTTGGCGGAACCAAGACTGGATAGGCCGGCCGTCAAAGCAAACGGTACAGTGAGACCATCCGCAAAACCAATAATGACATCTCGGATCACTTCGCCAGAGTTTGAATGTTTCTCGGCGGCATGGTGAGCCTTTTGGCGCACCTCCAAGTTGGAGCGAGTTGACTGCATTCGCTTTCGCAGAGGTCGTCTAAGTTCTACGCCGGGCTCAATAGGCTGGGCGTCTGCCATTGTGGCCGTCGAGGTTATCGGTCAAGGTTCGTCGGAAATTGGATTTCTGCTGGTACTGAAAGGACGACTCGAGTTTGATGGAGAGAATGGGAGGAGAGTCTCTGTTAAATGGCGTAGGGTGGTCCGAGTAAAGGTCCTAAACGGCATAAAGACACTGTTTATTATTTACAAAGGCATTATTACAACAAACTATGATAACAAGGCTAAGGACAAGCACACATGCGCTCGAAAGAACCAATCATGCAGTCCATGTTTCCAAGCAGCAGGCGATCACGGTTAACGGGCTCATGCCAGCAGACGAGAAAGAAAGAAAGAAAGCGCAATGAAATAAGGTACTCAATAACAAGGCTCAACTCATACTACGTACCTATATCACAGTGAGGTGACGCACGAAACGAGCCTAATTCTACCTAGCTCCCTGGAGAGCCAGCCAATCACAGCATCGGTATAATAAGCACGGGAGAATCTCAAACCTTGTCAAAACAGCTTGTTTGGTCTCCAGGCATGCCAGGGAATTGATTGAACACGTGACGTCCTCGAGTAAGGGACGGTAAGGTAAGGTACCTAAAGTAAAGTACAGTATTCCACTGAACATTACCTCACGGGAAACAGGTGGTTAGCAAATCGTATTTTAATATATAATCAAATCTAAATCTACCCTGTATGTCAGGTCATAACTAGTTGAGTTCAATGGTTTGCAGGTACCTACCATACTTTACGCAAAAAGGTTATGCATACTCCAAAAGCATAGAGCTGACATCTTCCCATCTAGCCTAATATCCAGGTTCTAGTACAAGCTTCTCAAGCGTAGTAATGTCAAATCGATCTCCAGCCCATGAGCCTTTACAACCCCCTACAACAACACTAGAAGGATCCGAGGTCCATTGGAACTGGGTCATCATAACGTCGACGAATTCTACAGACTCTACGGAGGGCAGTGATTCCATGGATGCCAGTGTATCTGCTCTGACGTACTCGTGCTTGGAGAGATTTCTTAGAATCCATATTTGGTCTGGTCGAGTCTCGCCCATGGCAGATCATCGGGACAACTGGTTGATAATGGTCCTCTCAGCGTCGTCGAGACTGGTTGACACTTTTGTATATTCTCCTGCGTCTAGCGTAGTCATATTGATCTTCTGCATGATAATACGGACGCCGAGGGGACGCTAATTCTTCCTGATCATCTTCAACGCCCTCTTGCTTTCGGAGGCTCAATTCGGATTCCTCCGGCTCGCTTAGCGAACTGTCCGGTAGGCCATATGCATAGTCGCGCAGCAGGATTATTCGGTCCCCAACCCAGGGCGCAGCATCGGTCTGCAGAGCGGCTCTAACCTGCTTCTCCAATATCGAGAGGAAATGTCGACAGGTAAGGGCAAGACAAATAAGATCCGCATCATCGTCCAGGTGATGCAGAATCTCACTGAGGAGTTCTTGTGGTAGACATGACAGACGAGAACAACGGATATTCATACTATAGAGATTCAACATCTGGTGCTAGAAGCCGGACTCAGAGGTGTCATTACTTACCTGCTGATCCAGGTCTCCAAATGTCCATCTTCAGCGGCTGGCGATAACGCTGTCCGAGAAGTGTGAAGGGTGAGATATGGAATAAGCCGTGTGAACACTGCACGCGTCCCCCCCATGATTGCCGAATTGCGACATTGATCAATATCCAATATTGTCCCATGTCGAGTATGTCGTCGACTCCGAGAATTAAGGTATTCAATGCCGACTTCTTGTTTCTACTATTTCCATTGCTGCCTTGCCATGTTTAAGCTTGAGCTCCTTGCATTGACGTGCAGGGGTGCCTGACATGCTTCTGCTTTACCTTGGTGCCGAATTATCATGCAAGGTTTTCAATTTCACAGGCAGTCCTAGGTAGTCAGCATACCCTACCATAGTGGTAGAGAGAAAGACGTTGTACAGGACTAGACAGGGCATTCGAATGAAACAACAAACAGGTCGGATGGAGATGGCTATATCAGCTACAGTTCCAGATAATGCTTTCCCTTAATCCTGTGCCGTTAGGTTGGTCAAGATTTTGAAGGTCCAATCCGACGACTGCCAGTCAGTCACATTACCAAACATCAAGCGATACAGAAAAGCAATAAATCGGAACGGCCGGTCTGTTCGGGGAGATGAGAGGCCGTCCAACCGTAAATCATTTCGGGTCGCCCTCCCCAGCTTCCCATGTAACGGATGTTGATGCAGAAAACGGTAGACCTTGCGAATCTTGGTGTACGCTTGACGAAGCTGAGGCACATTCGGATACTGAGCCTTAGTCATCATCGTCTAGCATCCAATCACGGCGTCGACAATTGTAAGCGGCTACCTCGGGGCCGAATCCTCTCGCTTACTTTACCCATACTGTAACCTCTGCTGTGGTAGCTTCAGCATCAACAAACATAGCGAACTGTACAGTAGGACAGGTAAGAAGGTATGGGCCACATCTTCGTCCTTTCTTTGGCTCTGGACCTGAAAATAGACATGAATGATGTCCAGCTTTGTTGATGAGCCATCAACCGCTCTTCCTCGCCCCGATGCCAGATACCTTGAAGTATTTTATGCTGCGTGCCGCTCATGAGCTAAGTACGCGTACTACCTAAGAAGATACTAAGGTAAGGTAGGGTACTTCGCCGCGTCCCTCTGAGGCTGATGGGCTGACGGCTACCAACAAAGACACCTCTTGGCTTACCTATCTCTATTTCTACCGTTCTAACGTCCAAATCTTTCCAATATGCCATCTAGTATCTCAAGTGCTTTTCCTGAAGCTGTCCCACCCTCGCATCTCTCAGACTTGGCTCGATGATGATCTGCTTCCGTCCTTTCTCCACCGGTGTGTTAGCTGGTGAGTATCTTCCATATCCATAGCTGCAATCTGGACCCCAATTGACAGAAGCAGCATT
>JAABUS010006904.1_pt1 | contig 13434 bp, 14 predicted proteins | sample 5560161 | NCBI WGS metagenome assembly JAABUS01 (sample SAMN10711885, study PRJNA513376) | rock metagenome | isolation source: Antarctica rocks | place: Antarctica: Victoria Land, Trio Nunatak nord | collected 2016-01-04 | reverse complement strand
GCGCCTACTGCACCTATCGCCAGCAGTACCGGAATTTCCGGCTCGACCGGATGGCTGCCTGTCACCCGCTCACCACGCCAGACGATTACGAGGCGGCACGCGCATAGCGGCATCTCTCGGGGAGGGGTGGCATGTGCCGTCCCTCCCCAAGAGGAGGACTGGCCATGACGACCATCCGCGCACGTTTCACGACCCCGACGATCACCGCGACACCGGCGGCCCTTGAAGTCCTTGCCATGGCCGACCTGTCACCGGCGACGATACTGGCGCGCCACTTCGCGGGCGAGGGGGGCGGCCAGCCGGACAACGCCGCGCGCAACGAGGAGTATCTGGCGTCCGGGGAGGGAATGCTGCTCAGCGTCTTCGCCGACGTACCGGGCGGGCCGCTCTGGGTCATCTCGCACATCGGCAGCGGCGACGACGAGTACACGACGATCCTCCTGGCCGCCGAGTATTGAATCCGGCTCACGAGCCGCGCTGCTGAGCGGCATCCGACGTTCGACTTTCGACGATTCGAATTTTCGAGGATTCGCGATGGCTTCATCCTGCATGAACAACGACAGACAGTACCGGCAGGCATCCCTCGACCTCATGGCTGGCCCGAAGGTGCAGCCCCGGCGCAAGCAGTATCGTCACGCCGCCGACCGTCACGGCCACGGAATCAGTTCCACACGCTGGTGTCATCGAGCCGCCGTTTGCATGATGACCTCTGGCAGGAATACCGACTGGAATGCGCCCTCCGCGAGCGGGAGGGCTTGCCATTCGTGAGCCTGCCAGAGTTCGAGGCGATGCGCGACTGGGCGGATCGGGTGGACGAGTCGCAGGATGTGGTGTGGCCCGCCATTGCCGATGATGGCAGCGCGGAGCAGCGTCGCCTGGCGATGTAAACTGAGAGTGCGGTGGGCGTCGAATACGCGAAGATGCGACTGTGCGAATCCCGGCTTGGAAGGAGGCGATCCGATGGGCAAAGACCGCAAAAGGCTGCGCGAATGGGTCCTCGCGCAAGAACCGCGATTCAGCAAAGGCGACGCCTTCGGCCCCGCCCTCTGGCGACTGACGGGCGGCACCGTCGGCGGGCGGACGACGCTTGATGCGCTCGCCGAGGCGAGTGGTCGGTCGCAGCAGGAAACGTGGCCCCTCGCACTTCTCTGCACCCTTGAGCGCTATCTGAAGGGAAATGACCCTAGACTGACGCTAAGAGGCGGGGATGGTTGACATGCTGGACCTTCGTAAGCGGCGGCTCTGGCCGATCTCTGCAGTCGTGCGAACACCGCCGATCACCCAGGCATCGCCGACCTCGTACAGGTCGCGATGGAGGAAGAGGAGGTGTCGGGGGGCGACCCGACCGTGCCCCGTTCGTCCCGCTGATGATGGTGAATTGCCTTCCCAGCAACGAGCAATCAACGCCGAGAAATGGCCTTAAGGCGTCGTAGATACTGGCTGCAGCGACTGTGCAACCTGGACTAGGTCGTCTTTCGAGAGCGCACCGGACGTCTGGAGCAGGATCCGTGTTCCGTCGCGATCGAGAGTGAGCGTGCGCATACCGTCATTGTCAACATAGCGGGCGGAGAGCGCACCGACTTGGACGATTTGCCCACCATCGCCCCCTTGCAGCACCGACGGCGATCCCTCGAGCAGGATTAGCTTTACCCAGAGCTGATTGCGCTCGGGCGGAATGTAGGACTGGGTGATGACCCTGCGGGCATTATCATACGAGGGCTTCCCCGGAACAATCTTCGCCGGGATGTCGGTGGGCATAAAGATTGTGTAGGGTGCTTGCTGTGCGGCCTGCCGCCAGAGTTGTGCCAATTTTTCTCCGGTCGCCGGATGAGCATCGAGAACTTGCGCGCCAGGAGGTGGCGAAAAGGCAAAGAGCGTAGGGTCCAAGGAGGAATTGAGTTCGATACTCGTGAAGACTTGGCTATCGAGGAGGTTGTCGTGATTATCCCAGACTTCACTTCCTAGCGGGAAAAACGTGGCTTGGTCGATCCTGAGCTTCAGATGGGCCGCATTCGACGGTACGGCTGCGCCCGGCTTCGGAGTCACATCGACGACGTATGCAGCACGTCCGGCGACTTGTTCATTGCCAACAAGGCTCGCTTTGTAAACATCGCGGCTGGCCTCTCGAAGCAATGTTTGGAGATCGGCTGCGCCGAAAGCGGCGGGATTCGCGCCTGCGCGAACCATCCTTGAGTCCATCAGCGTCACCTGCCCGGTCTGCGATTGGTAATTCCAAAAGGTCACGCCATCGGTGACCATGGACATGGTGTCCTCGCGGCCGTCGGATGTTCGTGCATGTACGTCTGTGCGATAGCTGTCGGGGGCTTGGAACCATCGTTCCTGCTGCGTCTGAGTGAACGATCCCAGTAACGTACCTCGCGCCCGCTCAATCAACGTCCCATGATAGCTGTGCAGCGTCGATGGGCTCGTTGCCTGCTCAGCTTTTGCCAGTATTTCCGATGCACTCACCTGTGTCGTCGGGGAGAGCCAGGACATTGTGAATAGTACCATCGCCGCAACGACCAAACCTGACGCGAGTGCGAGCGGTTTGAATGCCGGTGTCCAGTGCGGCCAAGCGCCGAGGAACCATCGGGATCGACTCGGCGCCTGCATCGTTCGTGGGGCGTCGATCAGATCGAGTCGCGCCGCCAATTGGCGCACAAATTCCGGTCGTGGCGACTCGCGCAGTAGCGTCAGAAATTCCTCATCTTGGCCGTCCATGTTAATCCTCTCATTCGGCGCTCGGGAGCGACAAGGCTCCTTGGAGCAGGGTTCCCAGAGTGGATATGCTGGTCCCGATAAGCCAGGCCATTACGTCGTTGATTGACATCGTGCCGCACCTGCACTCGGTGAGGGCTCTCACAGCCGACGAATCGCCCGTGCAGTACCGCGAGAAGAGAACATTACGTTGCAGGCTGAGGCACTCCTGAACCACTTCCTGAACGTCGCCTGCGCCCTCCATACTTGCGTAGACATCTCACGGGAATATACGGCGTTCGCCGGAATGTATCACATCGCGCGGCACGGAAGTCGCTGGACGTATCTCTGTAGGAAAATGCTCCTGGGTCGTCCAGTCGTGGTGGTCCCGGCAGGTATAGAGCGCGGGCGTGAAAGAGCCCTACGAAGGGAATTCCCTTCGTAGGGCTCATCCTGCTCCGAGCGTTACCGCATCGATTCGGCGATCCGGACCATGTCGTCCTGTGATACGCCGACATTGGTGTTCACATACATCTCGTACGTAACGTCTCCCTGCGACCATCGCAGCGTGAGAAGATTCGCGTCCGGCTTCCAATTTCCAGTGCTCCCGTCCCAGAGGCCGCGGATCAATGCTGCCGGCTGACCATTGATCTTGACCTCATCGACGCTGTCGTTGCCGACCACATTCGTCCCACCATCCTTAGAGAAAGTGCGCAGCACGAATCCCGGTCGATTTCCATTGCCGTATTGCAGGATCAGGCTGTTGCCGTTGACAACCTGCGTATCGGTCAGGGCGAAGCCACTGGGGGTCCACGCGGGAACCGCAAACGTGTAGGGCACATTCTTGTGTGCTTCGGCCAAGCTCACATGGCGGGGTGCCGCGATCGAGTTCGCATTCCCTCCCCCAAGCTTGTTCGCCTGATGACCGGAATCCCATCCGTGGTCGCGCTGATCAAACACGAAGCCGCCAACGTTTCTGAAGGTTTGCTCCGTATGAGCGCGGACGCCCGGGGAGACTGTGAGCATAAGGGCCACCATCAGAGACACCGCGATGGCGCTCATGGCTAACCGTTTCATCGCCGTAACATTCATATGTGCTGTCATGGGGACTCTCCTTCCGCGTGCGAGATTTGCATACAGATCGTTGGCAAATTCCGGTCGTGGCGGTTCGCTCAGTTGCGTGAGAACGTCGTCGCTCTCTCGCTCATTCATACAAATACCTCCCATTCGAGCTTCAGCTTCTGGACGACCCGGTGGAGCAGGGTGCCCACATTGGACTCGCTCAGTCCGGTTATCTGTGCAATCGCCCGGTTCGTGAGTTGTGCCCCGTATTTCAGGCTGAGCAACTCGCGTTCGCGCGCTGACAATTGGGTGAGCAAGGTGGTTAAGCGGGCGACATCAATCCGGCGTTGTACGATCTCTTCCACCGATGGGCTGTTCGCCTGGTGATCGCTCTGCTCCAGCGACACTTCCTGCCGCTGCTCGCGGTAGTGATCGACGGCCACGTTGCGGGCGATCGTGAAAAGCCATGTGGAGAACGCGGCGAGATCTCGCCGATATCGCTTGCGTCCCTGCCAAGCCTTCTCGAACGTCTTCGCCGTCAGGTCTTCGGCAAGCATGCTGTCTCCCACCCGGTAATGGAAGAAGCGGTAGACACGCGGAACCTGCTCCACGTAGACAGCCTCCCAGTCCACTTCCTCGGTAGCGGTGACCGTTTGCTTCGTTGCGCGCGCGAAAGCATTCATCGCGGAGTTATACGGCGAGCGTCGAAATGTATCACACGATGCGACGGCTGTTTCCATTCCGACCTCCTCGTGATCCTATCGATGTACGCGAGGGGACGGGAGGGCTCAGCGATATTGATCGGCTTGCATTCGATAGAAGTCCGCATACCTGCCTCCTCGGGCATAGAGCTCGTCATGCGACCCATACTCCGTGATCCTGCCATCCTCGAGCACAGCAATCATGCTGGCCATGCGCACCGTGCTGAACCGATGTGAGATGAGGAGTGTTGTCCGCCCGGCCATGAGATCCACGAAGTGGCTGTAGAGATCATATTCCGCCTGGGCATCGAGTGCCGCCGTCGGCTCATCCAGCATGAGGAGGTCGGCCGTGCGCATGAACATCCGGGCGAGTGCGATCTTCTGCCACTCGCCGCCGGAGAGGTCCACGCCCGGCTCTTCGTCGGCCAGCCAACGACTCAGAATGGTCTGATACCCGCGAGGCAGTCGCTCGATGAGATTGTGAACCCCCGCGTGTACGGCCGCACAGCGTACGCGCGTGCGATCCGCGACGAATGCGACGTTGCCTACGCCGATATTCTCTCCTGCGCTCAGGTCGTAGCGGACGAAGTCCTGGAATATGGTGCCGATGCGGCGACGTAGGTCCTGGGGAGCAAAGGTCCGGATGTCGATCCCGTCCCACAGAATCTCCCCCTCCGTCGGATCGTAACAGCGCGTGAGAAGTTTGATCAGCGTCGTCTTGCCGGCACCATTCAGCCCGACAAGGGCGATGCACTGGCCGGCCGGGATGACTAAATTGACGTGCCGCAGTACCCAAGGATGGTGGTCGCTGTAACGGAACGACACGTCCCGGAGTTCGATGCCGGAGCAGAGCGGCGGTATCGGCTGCGCCTGTTCCGCGACGAACACCGGCTGCGACAATGCCAATAAATCGGTGAAGCGGGTGTAGAACAACACGCTCTCATTCAAGCTGGACAGTGATTGGATCAAAGCCAGAGAAGCGTTTTGCACGCTCCCCACAGCGCTCGAGTAGAGGGTCACGTCCCCCACGCTCAAATGGCCCGCGAACGCCTCGAGTATTACCGCTACGAATGCTGCACTCGCGATGAGGCGTGTGAAGGTGGCGAGGATCAGCTGCCAACGCAGTTCGCGGATCTGTTGCCGACGTTGGGCTTGGTAAATCTCCCGCTGCGCGGCGAGCCACAAATTCGAAAAGTGTTCGGCCAAGTTGAACAGGCGTAGCTCTTTCGCAAAGGGTACTCCCGACAGCACGAGACCGAAGTACGACGCCCGACGCTGTTTCGGGCTATTCTCGAGCGCGAGGTCGAAACGTTGACGGCCGAGTCTCACCTGGACGTAGAGATGTGGGAAGACCGCAATCCCGACTACGCTAGCCAATAGCGGGCTGAAGGGGACCAGGATGCCCAGGAATGCGACAAGGGTCACGGTGCTCCGCAGGAGGACTGTGAAGACGCGTATAGCCTGGGTCGGACCTTGCTGGGCACCCTGGGCACCAAGTTGGATCGTGTCGTGAAACTTCGGGTCTTCAAACGGCGCCAACCCGACCAAACTGTTGATCTTCTGATAGACGAGCGTCTGCGTCTTAAGGGTTACTCTCCTGCCCAACTCCGCGTTGAGATAGTTGCTCGCTAGCATGCACAATTGGCTTACGATCAATAAGCCCACTTGGCCGCCCAGGAGTGGCAACAGCTCGCGAGGAAATGCGGTAATCGCCGTGCCATTCAGATCCTGAGCCAGCAGATCGAAAAGGATTTTTGTCAGCCAAGCGGTCGCGAGGGGCACCAGTCCCTGCACGAGCTCAAGCGCGATGAGCACAGCGAAACATGCTGGCTGTGCCTGCCACGCTAACTTCACCATGCCGAACACTGCGGCGGTGAATCTCTGGGCACTTTTCGACCATCGCCGGACCATCAGCGCACCGTTGCCTGAGAAGTATCTGCACTTGGCCGAGATGCCGGATAGGGATTGATCCCTTCCTCACATGGCAGCCTCGCCATGACCAGACCCAGTACGCTTTGACACCGGATCGGCCCCCAGGAGAGCGAATCAAAGCCGCCGATCGGATGATCTCCACGGACGAAAATCTGACCGGGCGGAATATGCCACATGCGTTGCCCTTGGCTATCATGCGCCGCGAACTCGCGCGCGCGGTGGAAATCGTCCAATTCACTCAAGGATGTAACGAGAGTATCCCCAGGCAAGCCGATAATTCGCTTGATGAACGGCGTATCGATACCGAACGGTCTTGGACGTGTTGGAGGGAGATCCCAAGGCCAGATAATCACGATATAGCCCCTGCGCAGTAATCGTTTCGGCCAATGGCGAACCACCAATAACCGATCGCCCGGTTCCAAGGTAGGCGACATGCTTTTATTTTGTACGGTTACCACAACGAGCATAGACCGAGCGAGCATGACGATGAGAGGCAGTAAGATGAAGGGGCCGCCTACTAGTACGGAGGCGCGTCTCGTGAGCATCATGGGGGATGCCTTCCTCCCGGTCGACCTCAGCACATCGAACGAGCTTCGCAATTCCATCTCTCTGGGCTGGATCAGCCCGTGAGCCATTGCGGCGGTCCGTCGACCGTCGCAATGGCTTCTTGTGTAGAAGGCGAGGAATCAGCAGGGAGTGTTGTACGTTCCGCCGAAGCAGGTGTCGAGGCCGCACTGGACACACGACTGGTTGCAATAGCCGTTGGCGTCGTCATAGTAGACGCGATACATGTAGGCCCAACTCCAGAAGCTAGCCCCACGGGCGGGATCGTAGCTGCAATATTGGCAGGTCAGGCCCGTATCGCACTGTCCCGTGATGCTGCAGCCATTTTGGGGGGCGCCGCCGTGACATGCCGTGGCATTCGCCTTGGGGAGGAACCGATCGGCAAGCCGATCAACCAGAAGATTGAGTGGGCCGAGATGATCGCCGATACGGTCGGTTGTCGCGAACAAAATGTTACCGGACATGGTTGCCATCGTGCTACTCCTTCCTACTGGACACTTCGCCGATAAGGGAAATTGGGACCGATACGAGACCTGCTTGCCGGTTCAATCACCTCCCTCCTGCCAGTACAAAGCGCGCCTCGTGGATCTCCTCATCCGCCCACGATTCACTGAGCGTTTTCCATTCGCCCCAGTCCGGACTGGGGTACCCGGTCGATTGAACCTTGCTCTGTGCGTCGACGAGGCAGTAGAACGGTGTACCGGTACCTTTGTAGTCGTCCATGAATGGGTTGCTCGTATGGGGTGCGACGAGAACTGGCAGAGTGACATGCAGTTCTTCGGCGAAGGCTTGTGTGCGCGCCACATCATCGATGCTCACGAGGATGAGTTCGACGCCAGCTCGCATCGCTTTCGGGCGCAAAGCCTCATAGGTCGGGATCGCGGTGCGACAGGGAGAGCAATGCGTGCCGATGAATAGGAAAGCGACCGCGCGGCCAGCGTAGGTGGACAACGTCACTTCTTCGCCATTCAACGTCTCCGCAGTAAAGCCAGGTGCCGACTGACCAACCTTCAGGACTTCTCTCCCCGGTGTCGGCGGGGCGGCGTTGCGATGGCGGATAAGAGCGAGCGTCATGAGGAGATTGAACAGCACAACGATCCAGAGTAGTAGCGAACTGACGACGAGACCGCGAGCCATGTGATTCCCCCTTCTTGTGCGACTCCGACGCAGTCGTCCTAGCCCTGCCGGAAAAGTTGAACGATCTCACCAATCTGAATCCAGACCATCACGAAGACCGCTGCGGCGATGCCGGCCATGCCCCATCCGGCAATGCCCATCCCCACGTCTCTGCGGTGTGAGGTCGTGAGGGCTACAAGTCCAAAAAGGGCACAAAGGATGAACCCAACATTTCTCCAGACGTCGGATGGTGATACTGGCCTCTCGGTCGAGCCGAAGCAGTTACACGAGGACCGGATGTCTCTCGCCAGAACGGAGACAAGGGCGGCACCGAAAATTAACAAGAGGAAGGCCGCGAGCTCGAACCCGAAACGCAGGAATCTGCCCCCGGCGAGCGTCAGGGCAACGACAGCAAATTCGCACGCCAGGAAGAGCAAAGCCACCTTCCTGCTCCATCGTGCAGGGAGGAGCCGGAAGCGGATGATCGTCTGCTCGAAGACGGAAAAGTGCAGCATTTTGCGAATGGAGGATATCGCGAAGACGAGCCCGATCACGACCCGGCAAAAGGCAAGCAGGTAGGAAAGCAACACGGTGCGATCACTCCTCTCATGGTTGCACGCGCATCTTCACCGCGAGTGCCGCAACCCGTTTCGGTCGGAAGTACCAGTGTGGATTCGGGGATGCAGTGTCATTCCACTATATGGCGGGCGATGGGGGGTGGCGACGACAAATATCTCTAATTTGCGGGATTAAATGTCGCGGCGCGTTGCGATATTTGTCGCAGATGTTGGACGTCGGGGAAGCGTGTGTCTTCGACAGCCTTGGTAACGATGGCGTTTCAGAAGCGCTTCGGCACCGAACAGCAGAGTGACAGAAAGCAATAGATACGGTTTCGAGGGATCGCGAACATCTTACCAGAAATAGTGTGTATATAGCTGATGCCATGCCTCTACTTGGCCTTGCGTGCATGGTGCGCCCGCTGACGGGACGAATGCACAAGATGCACCGGTATGAATCGTTCCGCGTATGTACCGCTCTCGGGTGAAACCCTTGCCGTAATCGGCTCTCCCATCCCCGTAAGGACGCGCCAGAGGAGCGTGAGCGTCAGAACTGCTTTCCATCGCGTCGAGCGCACGCTTCCTCCGCAGCGACGAGAGAGTAGCCGACTTCCTTGGCTACGCGCCCTTAATGGTACTATTTGGGCGCGATGCCGGTGTTTTCCATGAACCAACAGAGCGGCCGGGTTTGCCTCCCTCAATCAGCAATTGCGCTTATGCCGAATACGTTTCTACCGTCTCTTACATAGCCTCTCCTCCAGCGACAACGACCTCCCTTGTCGATAACAGTATCGCGGAATGTCCGTTCCAAGAGTCCCGTAAATTCTTGCCGGGTTGCCATGCTCCAGTTTCCGGATCGTATCGCTCAGTCGTTGCGGGCTTGTTCATAGCATCTCCCCCGATGAGTAGCACATTTCCTGTGGGGAGCAACGTCGCGCTGTGTCCCGCGCGGTGTCGTGAGACTCCTTCCCGCCGTCCCTGTATTCGTTGCCGGGTCGAATAGGTCAGTCGAAGAGAGCCTGCCCATCTCGTTGCTGGTAGCAGCAATGAGGACGGAGACTTATTCTCTCGCGTTCGTCCGCTCCTCGACCACCGTCCCATACCCCTGCTTCCATCCCCACGCGACCGCTTGTGTGCGTGTCTCTACCCCGAGTGTGAGATAGAGCTTCCGCGACAACTCGTCGCGCACCCGGCGCGCTGGCAACTGCAGCACCTGCGCGATCTCTTTGTCGCGCATCCCCTCCATCAAGCATTGCAAGAGCCGTTGTTCCAGCTCACTCAATACTGGTTCATCGGCGGCGGGCGGCGGGGCTGGCTTCCCGGCCGCTAGTATGTCCAGCACGCGCTCACCGAACCACCTGCCTCCAAGCATCACGCTGCGAATGGCACCGAGCATTGCGTCCGCGACCTCATCCTTGAGCATGTACCCCGCCACACCGAGCGCAGCCATCCCGCGCACATAGACCTCGTCGTCGTAGGCGGTGAGGATGATGACGCGCGTGGCGCGACACGCCTCCTGCACGTATTTGATCGTCTCAGTCGCCGTCGCGCCCGGCATCTGCAGGTCCAGGAGCAGCACGTCCGGCTGCAGCTCCTGGCAGAGCCGCTGTGCCTCGTCGCCCCGACTCGCCTCGCCCACCAGTGCGATGTCATCCGCCGCGCGTAGCGTCTCGCGGATGCCACAGCGGACGAGCGGATGATCATCCGCGATCAGGACCCGAATCGTCTCCATCGCCTCCTCCTTGTGCAGCCAGCGGGATACGAACAGTAATGACCGTGCCTTCCCCCGGCTGCGCCGCGACGTCCATCGCCCCGCCCGCCAGCGCCACGCGCTCGGCGATGCCGACCAAGCCGAAGTGCCCCGCACGCGCCAAGGCGCCCAAGGATGCCGGGACGGCGAAGCCCATCCCATCGTCGCGCACGCTGAGCATGACATCCTCGGCATGGACCCACAGGCTCAACGTGACGTGCCGCGCGTGGGCGTGTTCCAGGACGTTGCGCACTGCCTCCTGGGCGGCGCGGAAGAGGGGCAGCGAGGCGGCGAGCGGCAGCGCTGTGTCCGCGCCGTGCATAGCGAGTACCACCGTCGGCATCTCCGGCCGCGCCCGGCGGAGGTCTGCCACGTATCCCTCCAGGGCCGCGATCAATCCGAACTCCTCCAGTCCGGGCGGCCGCAACTCTCGAACGAGGTCGCGCAGTTGCGTCGTAATTTCCTGTACCTTCTGCTGGACCGCCGCGATGGTCGCGATTGGTACTTCCGCCGCATGGCGCTCCCCTGCCCGCTTGCGGGTCTCCGCCAGGTGGAGGTTGATATCCAACAGGTGCTGCACCGCAGTGTCATGCAGCTCGCGGGCAAGGCGCAGCCGCTCCGTCTCCCGACTCTCCGTGAGCCGCCGCTTTGCCTCGCCCAGGTTCGCCTCCATCCCCTTGCGCGCGGTGATGTCCTCAACCATCCCGATCGTGAACTGCGGCGTGCCGCGCTCGTCGCGAACGAGTGAGACGGTGAGATTGCCCCAGACGATGTGACCGTCTTTGTGCAGGTAGCGCTTCTCCATCCGGTAAGAGTCGCGCTGTCCGGCGACGAGTTCCGCGAAGAGTGCCCAATCGGCCGCCACGTCGTCGGGGTGGGTCACCTCGGTGAAGACCATGCCGCGCAACTCCTCACGGGTGTAGCCGAGCATTTGTTCGATGGCGGGATTGGATTCCACAGGCCGCCCGTCCACGTCGACCAGCACGATGCCGATCGCGGCGCCCGAGAAGATCGCCCGGAAGCGCGCCTCGCTCGCACGCAGCGCCGACGTCAGTTGTTCCCGCTGCCGCAGGAGCGCCGCGCGGATCGTCTCCTGCTCGGCCAGGATCGTCTCTCGCGCCTGGCGGAGATAGCCTGCCGCCACTGCCCCGAGCAGCGCAGCCAGTCGTGGCTGCACTACAGCGGCCTGCGCGGGCGAAAGACCGGCGACCAGTTCTTCGGCCAAGGTTGTCTGCGTCCCCCCGAGCGATGCAGGCTGGAGGTAGCGCAGCCGCGCCAGCGTCGCGCCGATCGCCGCCGCCTCCCCAGGCGCGAACGCATCGACGACCAGCAGGGCAATCGCTCGATCCGTGAGCGCGAGGAGATGTCGTTGCACGTCCGCAGGCGGGAGCGGCGAAAGTGCGGTCGGCGCGAGCGCGCGATACCACCGCGCGGCGATCACCTCGCGGCGTGGGCGAAGGGTATGGTCGATGTCCCGTCGTTCCGTTGCGTCCATCCTGGGGACCCTGCTCCGTGGGGCATCTACTCCCGCGCCCGCTCGGGCGTGCATCCGACACCGATGAGGTTGGCCGACTCCTCCGGCCGGTCGAGGAACGGGTCGTCCGGCGTCTCCGGTCGCCACAGGGGGGCGTAGACGAGCCCCGGCTCGATCAGCGTCAGCCCGTCGAAGAAGCGGGCAATCGCGGCGGGCGGGCGATACTTCCCACCGGTCGTAATACGCGTGTAGGCTCGCTCGATCTGTGCGGTCGTCTCGCCCGGAAGGTGGCCGTAGGTCGCGTGCGAGATGGCCAGGTAGCTGCCCGGTGGCAGGGCGTCGCGCAGCGTGCGGACGACGCGATCCGCCTCCGCGTCGTCCGGGATGAAGTGCAGCAGGGCGAGGACGAGCACCGCGACGGGTTGGCGGAAGTCGAGCAGTCGTTGGATCTCCGGGTGTGCGAGCAACTCCACGGGCCGGCGCGCGTCGGCTTCGACGACCGTCGCGAAGGGGTTGTCCTCCAGGATCGCCCGGCTATGCTCGACCGCGATGGGGTCGTTGTCGACGTAGACGACGCGGGCGGCGGGGTTGCTGCGCTGGGCCACCTCATGGACGTTGCCGACGGTCGGGATGCCGGAGCCGATGTCGAGGAACTGGTCGATGCCCCGCGCGGCGAGGAAGGTGACGATGCGGCGCAGGGCGGCGCGGTTCGCTCGGGCGACCAGGGGCAACGCGGGGTAGAGCGCGACCAGCTCCTCGGCGACTTGGCGATCAACGGCGAAGTGGTGAAAGCCGCCGAGCCAGTAGTCGTACATACGGGCGATGCTCGGCGTGTCGAGCGGCACATCCGCCGCTCCTGCCTTGGTGTTCATTGTCATGTTCCCTCTCCGCTGCCGGATCGGTTCCATCGGTTCGTACAGACTTAGCCACAACATCTTCGGCACGGGTTTGCTGTTGGGGTGGCAAGAAAATGACGGGTCCTTATGGCGTCCGATTGCCCTCCTTCCTTGCCTTACAAGGAAGACCGATCACCACACTCCCGACCGGCGATACCGTTTTCTTGCCAACGCTACTGCAAATGGAGGCTGGGTAGGCTCCGGCTAGGTTTGCGGTTCGTACGTCCATCGGTGCTTCTTCCGGGGAAGGTGGCACGAGCGGAAGCGTCCTGTCATGCACCACTGCGCCACGGCCAACGAGGTGGATGAGGGCATGACGATACTGCCCCCAAGCCATTATGTAAAGTTCAGTATAAAGTTAGACTATATATAAAGCATGGCGTAGCATTCCCGTATCGCAAGAAAGGGGTGCGTCCAGAGCAGTTGGGAGGGGGCATATCTTCAGCGTCAGCAATGCATCACCTGCTTGACGTCCCTGCTGTCTCAGAAAGAGCCGAGCGTATTGAAACGCGCCGCTTGTATTGCCCATCTTCAATCTGCTAGCATCGAATCAGGAGGCAGACGATCCCTTCTGCGTAGTAGAATAGCGCGATGACGACGAAGAATACCCCGATTCCCGCCCAACAACGCGCGAATTCCACTGCACGAAAGGTAACGAGGATCGCCGATACCCTCGCCGATGCGG
>JAABUS010006903.1_pt1 | contig 13434 bp, 15 predicted proteins | sample 5560161 | NCBI WGS metagenome assembly JAABUS01 (sample SAMN10711885, study PRJNA513376) | rock metagenome | isolation source: Antarctica rocks | place: Antarctica: Victoria Land, Trio Nunatak nord | collected 2016-01-04 | reverse complement strand
GGTGTGAGGGGCGGGGTGAGGGCCGGGAGTTGAGGGAGGCGTGGGAGAGGGAGGAAAGCTCGGATGGGAGGGGGGCGAGGAGAAGGATTTTCTTGTGCTGGAGGGTGGTGAGGGGGAGAGATGGGTTTGGAAATGGGTGTTTGAGGATGCCGATTTTGGGGATTATCATGAGTTTTTGGTTTGAGGGCGGTATGTGAAGGTCTGCTTGGATTGTGTCGCAGAGGTCTGTGATTGTTGCGTCTTTAGAGAAGGATAAGGTGTGGGCTTTGCCATGATGGGAGAAGGTTAGGTTGATGGATTCGTGGGTTGTAGATTTTGTCCCCGGAAGAGATTTTGTCCCCGGAAGAGTGATAGAATCTTCTGCCATACTGCCACTCAGTTTCCAAGAAGAGATGTAAGATCTTGAGAAGCGAGAGATCGCAACAGAAGGAAGCTACGAGGAAGGCGACTGCATTTGTCATCTGGATGGAAAAGCCACGGGCCGAGATCGGGCCGAGGAAGCGCTTTCGAACCGAGACGTCACCAAGTGGGAACGAAAGTCGTGTGGCTTTAGCTTACTGCTGTGCTTAGTCACCCAATCTAAGCGTGCAGTAAGCCACACGGCCTTCGTTCCCACCTGCTGACGTTGTGCGTCCGACGCATGTCAGCCATGCAAGTGGTTTATGCGGAACGTTCTTGTGGTCTGCTTGATCTCGAGACCAGCGACTTTCCTTTTTGACGTCTTGGTTTCACACAATATCAGCATTGATTATGCCAAGTGAACGGCTGACCACTGCTGATTACTTCCTTTACCATGGAAAGTTAAAGATGCCGAAGGATGAAACTGCTGCTGGAAAGGGTAATATGAAGTGTAAGAACTAGAGGCTGACAGCACCATGGAAAGGAAAGAGTAAAAGGCAATGAAGCCAAAAAACCCATTTTCAAGAACTCGACCCAACCCTGGGCTCTCGCTGCAACGGACGGTGGACTTTCTTAAGCAAGACGAAAGAGGCTCGTTCCCTTCCCTGAACGAGCCTTGGTAATGACTTTCAGCTGGGGATCGGTGACTGTGAAACGCAAGATGTGAGACGCGGAAGGATTGAGGCGTAATGCGTGCTCACCAATATTACCGAAATGGTGAGCAAACGGGATTTGGGAAGCCTCGGAGGGTCAATGTAGACTAATGGTGGTGAGAGGCCTGAATTATTAATAAAATGATAGGGCTGCAAGTCTGGAAAAAGAGCGCATCTCCGACGGACACAAGCGCAGATTGCAAGGCCTTCAATGACTTCGACTGTGCGGCAGTCTTCATCTGTCGTTTTCGCAGTACAAGGTCGTTTGCAGGGTGTCTGTTTGACACTTCTCGCCTTGATCGGGCAGTGCGACAAACAGGAGCGACCTGATTCGGTCTGGAGCTTGGCGGTTGCTGCCCTTCCGGCTGTTGTTGCACTTCCTGATCAAGGCGAGTCGGCATTGCCGCATTCTATGATAAAGTAAGGTAGGATTCCATGTGGTGGCACGCGACCGATAGCCGGATTCAGCTTGTATGCGTCTCAGCCTTGCTCATGGTGGCTTAGATTGGCGGAGGATCAAGAATTCAGGATTCGGCGGGGACATCAGCTGTCAAACATGGGCAAGCGTTGCACGGCTTACACCTTCTCGCTTTCGCTGTCAAACGGATTCGTATTGCTCCGCGTATGTTCTCCTCACTTGCTCCTCAAACCTGCAACTATACAGATGATGGAATTGTCTTTCATTCATTATTCTTACACCACCACCCGAAAACCGACAACCGCTTAGTTGTCCCGCATAAGGTCTTCGACGACGCACAAGACATCTTTCCCAACCTGTAACATTATCGCCTCCTATCGCTTGGCGCTCGCTTTACAACACTGAGTTCCATTATACACGCCCATGCTTTTAACCCCCGCTATTTGACTGTGTTTTCATTGTCTCCTCTCCTCATTACTTCCCTGATAATTTTTTCTCTATATTCTCCCCCGCCATGTGGCTCCAGCAACTCCTTTTAGCAATGACATGCGCATTTGCCCTTACTACGGTACATCCATTAGCATTACCTCAGTCCAATGCTATGTCAGAAACAGAACCGAGTCGGCCGTTAGATTATAATGAGAATCCAGAAGGCTTGCCGAAACATTTCCACGAACCGGGCTACAGCATTCTAGCGGCCCACTACGATAGCAGATATTTCAAGGGCGAGAACACATACGAGGAGCGGCGACAAATCCAGGTGCACATGCTGCGAGCCTACTTTCAATTCTTCGCGGACAATTCTATCGAGACATGGATCGCGCATGGGACGTTGCTAGGATGGTGGTGGAACGGGAAGGTAGGCCGTTTCCAGAGCCTTGGTTGTAAAAGCATGGCTGACCCATCATGCAGATCCTACCATGGGATTGGGATATCGATACCCAGGTTTCCGACGCCACTCTTCGCTATATGGGCGCACATCATAATATGACCGCGTACGACTACGTCGCAGCAGACGATCCGACATATCAGCGCACGTACCTGCTGGATGTCAGCCGTGCGATAGATGAGCGCGATCGAGGAAATGGCAACAATGTCATTGATGCCCGGTTTATTGACACCACTACCGGGCTGTACATCGATATTACCGGCTTGAGCGAAACTCATCCCGAAGATCAACCTGGGATATGGAGTTGCAAGAACTACCATAGATACCACACCACGGACCTTTATCCGATGAGGGAGACCGTATTTGAGGGAGTGGCGGCGAAGGTTCCGTATGCTTATGCACGCCTTCTGACGCAAGAATACACCGAGAAAGCCTTGGTCGTCACCGAGTACGAAGGGTATGTGTATACTTCTTGAGGCTGGCAATGTTACATGCTAATACGATTGCAGTCACCGATGGATGCTCAACCAAAAGGAATGGGTCAAAAAGTCCGATGAAGAAATCCAGGCTGAGAAGGATGCGCTACAGCGCGCCAAGCTCAAGCAGAAATTGCAGAAGCAAAGGTTAAAGGCGGAAAAGCTCAGGCAGAAGTACCAAATTGCGAAACAAGAGAGCCTCAAGCAAGAAGAGGCTAGCAAGCAAGAAAAGCTCAAGCAAGGGGACGATGCCAAGAATTCGACAAGATAGAAGGAAACAACAAGCAAGAGGCGGCCAAGCTGGCAGAGGCTATCGAGGAGGAGACAGAGCTGAGGAAGGACATGCAGCCAGAGCCGGCGCAGGCAGACCCAACACCTCCTTTTAACCCATCCCAAGCTGAAGCACCTCGACCCGAACCTCACGTTTAGGCCTACCGAGAAATCACAGGCAAGACCAGCGAGACGGACATATCGAGCCCGATTGAACGCGATTCACGATGTATACGACCTTACGACCCTCAACCTCCACCCAATCACCCACATTCTACGAAACACGATCATTATTATTACACTTGAAAGCTCCCTGCAGCGATACCAGAGATACCCACGCCACGCATATTCTTAAAACAAGCGACTTGTCTTTCTTACAGCATAATCTTCACTCGAAACCAATACCCGCTCCCTCCATCAACGGAGCCAGCACAGCATAGCATAGCGCGGCGTTTCCTGCATTTTAGCGAACAGAGCATCAGGGCCGGCGCATTCGTTTCTACACTAACGACTGAACGCTTCCTGTGCATACCCTAGCGCTTTCCCATGTATATACGCTCGATGGAGGGACGTGTCCATAGCCTCTACGCATAAGTTTTATATTATTCCTCAAGACTCCAAACCCTTTGACAGTCCGTTCATCTGTGCAGGTGTACCCCTCGGCGTTCTCGAACTCCAAACTCCATCCATCCATTCGATCCGCGCGCTCCAAACCCCATCCTCTCCCCTCGACATCCCCCTTCCCAAATCCTCTCCATACGAATCCCCTCCCCCCCTCCCCGTAAATCTCCGGAGCACTCCCTCCTCCATCGTCACCCCCACCATCAAACCCCAATCACCAACACCCATTCCCAACGCGCCTCCGCACCGGGGCACGCTCCAGCCAGACCCGGAAGGCGCGGTTCAGACAGGGAATGGAAGCAGTAAGATTGAAGTCTCTGAAGTCCATTGTTCCACATGTCTTTGAGCCTTCGCGTCTGGAATCTCCGGATCTTTGGTTATTTGAAATTTTATCGAATCTCCGAATCCCTGCATCCCTGAATGTTCTATTTCTCTATCCCAGATTATGTAGAAGCGTCTCGAGCCAGCTTCAGAAAGCACACTCTCATTCGTTTTTGTTATGGAAGTCCTCCTTTGGTCGAAACAATGAGCAGGATGTGTCCCCGTGGCGGATGATCAGAGTTCATATGTTGCAGTTTGTCTTCGGAAGGGCTGGCTTGATGGCATGGGGACGGATGGGTGGGGGGATCTAGAGGGGATGTGAGAGCTCGTGAGTTGGGTTGAGGGATTGGGCCTGTGTGGTTGAGGAAACAGTGGCACGATAACGTCGGGTACAGACAAGCTGGATTGCGTTCGGTGCAAGGTAAGAGTACCGTAGGAGTAGAAATGGACCTCCACAGTGATTGAAGGAATCAAGTGCGCGTGAGGGGTTTTGAGCGCGGGGCTGGGAGGGGTGGGATGCCTGGTGAAGGATAGTATGGCCAATTTGCTTGCTGTACTGGGGCTTGGGGGTTTCTTTGGAAAAGGGTTCCTCTTGGCTTGGTGTTGAGATTGGGCGAGGAGTAGGGAGGGGAAGCGAAGATGAGGCTTCGATCCCGATCCAGAGCGTCGTGAACCCAGCGCCCGACCATACCGCAGCTTCGGACTTGGCTGGAGACTCCAATCTTCTCAAGGTTTCGAAACCCAAAAGCGCAGATTCGGACTTCGAGATAGGCAAAGTCGCAGCTACTCAGATGCTCCGATCATCGTCCACAGGGCCCGCTCGCCTTCATACACCCAATAGCTCCTAGGAACATCTACAAAGCGGCCTGCAGACATTGTCTGTATCCGTCCCGTTCACCACCACCTTCCCATCCACACACCCGGCATTCACACCCGGCAGCTCGCACCACGCTTGCACGGAACCCGGCGTGTTTCTGGCTTCTGGTAGGTTGGGGTTGTCGGACAGCGCCGCGTTGCCACAATCCAACGTCAAGCCAGTAGGCTGCGGAGCCGGTACCAGCGGTGGCGGCGGCGGCGGCGCTTGCATAGGAGGATCTGGCGCCGATTGAGGGCACGAACACAGCTTGCGGCACCAGCCGTCACCGCCGGATATAGCACCGTCGTGGCAGTAAGCATAAGTGCAGTCCGGAGCTGTGGGGAACGGGCCGGTGGGACAAGTGGGAGTGCTGCCCGGATGTCTGACTGGGGTGGCGGGAGGACCTGGCGACGATTGAGAGCACGAACACAGCTTGCGGCACCAGCCGTCGCCGCCGGATATGGCACCGTCGTGGCAGTAAGCATAAGTGCAGTCCGGAGCCGTGGGGAACGGGCCGGTGGGGCAAGTGGGAGTGCTGCCTGAATTTCTGACTGGGGTGGCGGTTGCGCGGAGGGCGAGGAGGGCGAGGGTGAGGGTAAGAGGGAGGGTGGATGAGAAGATCATGGTGGTGGTGGAAGATGGGTTAGGAACGTTAAGGGTTGAGAGGATTGTTGTATTGGTTGGAGTATACTCGTCTTGGGGGTTTCATGGATCTGATGAGGGAAGAAGATGGCGATGTGTACTTACTTTAATGGCATGATATCGCATATATCGTCGCCAATAGTCCCGTTTCTGCGATTCAGAGCGGGAAGAGGCAAGATGGATGGTCTGTATGATGTGGAATCTCCCGTCGTGGCAGTTCCATATGCAAGTACACTGCAATCAATTCATCGAGTCGTCACTAGGCGACTGGACCTCGTCAATGCTGGGATTTTCAAAAATGAGTGGGATTGAAGGCCGGGCGTGTGAGATTTGGTGCGCCGCTAACGAGTAGTCGATGTGTCGCGGCTATTGCGTTTCACGTAGAAGTACTGTAACAATCAGGACAGACAGCCTTTTGGGAGCCATGGAGATCTAAAATAATAATACATAGAACCAGTTTTTGAGATTATCTGCAAGACCATTCGGTTGATGTGTTTTGGTCTTCCCGCGTTCTAGTTCAAAGCACCTAATAGACTGGACTTCTGGAGACTGAGATTGCATAGTCTTGGACACCTCTGAACACCCATAAATCAGAAACACAACAAGAAAGGTTCCTACTTCAGTGATCGAGAAACAATCTGCTCGGAGACGGATCTGGGATCAAGGAAAGCCAGAGAGCTCCCACACCTTCTTAACAGCCGGCCTGACCTCTAGAAGGTTAATGCAGCAATACTATGCGGTCAGTGGCTGGTATGTGCCATGGTAAAGCCAGCACAGAAGGCATCAGGAGGGTTTTCCGATGCAACACGCCTTGTGGGTCAGAATGCGATATGGGTTGTAATCTCTTAGTAGAGGTTCCAGAATAGCCGCGGTGCCTTTGTAGACAGCTCAATAGCATGCAAGCGAGGTCTGCCAGAAAAGCTAGCACATTCAGGATGGCGTTCCAGAGTAGTGGGGAGTCGGAGAGGATGAACAAGCTTCTTTACGCTCGTAAGAGCGCTAGGCGCCAAAGCGCTAGATCAAATATCCTCCCTTGCATTACGTCTTATGCCGGGAATTCGTCAAATCTCCCTTCGAAACCCGAAGAGGATCTTCCCTTGCGTGTTTGCATGCAGCTAGGAACTCGACAGACCTCTCTTCGAAACCCGGAATGAACGAGAATGTCGTGACTGCAGTAAAATGATGCTGTTCGACAAGAGATGCTACTCTTCTGCAATGGAATGATTCGACGGCAGCCCCAGTTCATCAGAGACGAAAGTGGATTGACATGAGGAGATCATCATTTCGATGCCGTTCGCGATTGTATTCTTCCGATACTGATAGCGGACGATGACACCCACGCCTTATACCGAGTATTAAGGTCAGGTGCCGTTGTTATATAGCTTGGAAGGAGACGGTTGGGGGGGGGTCAACTTGTTCTCAACCGACAATGGGCGTTAGATCAATGGCATGGCCCGTCTTCCAGATGATAGCGAAATCGGAGTAAGGAGCCGTTCTCAAGCGGAGGCGACGCAGACAGTATGCTCTGCGAAAGGCCGACGGCCCTGGTACTATGTTCGGTTCTGATATGTTACTGTTTCCAAACGCCTGCATTCTGAAGTGGACAATGTATGCTTTTCGACGGCGCCCGGCGCCTCCATCAAGATGTCTAGCACAGACAACTAGGCTCGATGAAGGTTTTTCCACACAATATGTCGGACTGCTCATGCACCTCGCATCATGCATGAAGCACGAAAAACTAGTCTCCACGAAGGTAATTCCTTGCAATTTGTCGGACTGCTCATGCACCACGCATCATGCATGCACGTCTAGCACGAAGAACTGGTCTCGGTGAAGGTTTTCTCTTGCAAATTGTCGGACTGCTCATGCACGTCGGGCTTGAACATGCATCGTGCATCATGCATGCACGGTTATTTCCTGAAGGAGTCCGAAGCGACGACGAGAGAAACCCTGATATGGTCCTAGTAAAGCCATCGAGGCTCAATCGGGGTTTCCATGCAAAATCGTAAAGCAATCGGTGTAGTGGGAAATCTCTGTGTCATTCCATGTCCAGGAATGCTTGTGCCGCTAGGTCTCACGCTTGACGCACAGCTGAGCTCGAAACTGTTATGGAGGACGGCCTCTCTTAACATGACGCCTCGAGGCATTCGAACATTATGTTGAAGTCTAGCGTTGTCGCAATGGCGAGTTTTATCCATCTTGCGCTGTATTGCACCTCTCTTGCTCTTTACTTTCAAGTTTGCTCCGATGAGACAGGACGGTGTGCTCAAGCTCAGCAGTCGGCCTCTGTTGCTTTGCAGCGCCTTGCAGCCTTCTTCTACAGGGTAGGACACGGGCTGCCATCAGGACAAGAAGCACGAGAATGCATAGCAGTACCGTATCCCCAATGCCGATTTTCGCAAGAAGCAAAAGCCTATTTGAGTCTGACAACAGGGTTATTGCTGGCGTTGAATACTGAAATAAGCGGACCTGTTGCGGACAGAGTCGCCATGTGACATAATCGAAAGATGAGAGCTTCGCGTATAGCACGTTATAGGGGCCATCCTTCGGAATACTTTTCACCCCATTCTCATCTCTTCGATCCTTCAGCGGGCCTGCTGAAATGGCCAGGCGTGGATCCTGTCACTACCTGCTAAGACTCTCATGACTTTCCGGAAGCTGAATGGTGCAAGAAGTTTCCAGCTCAGACTTGTAGTGTCGAATGCTGCCAGGTAACTGGCAAGGTATCGATACTAGTGAGGCAATGATGCTTGTCAGGGACCGATGCGCACGGAGACGTCATAGCTATCCGATTCATAGGACGCGACACCGTGGTACATGCCATTCAGATAAAGCTCCTCATCGATATCCATTTTATATCTTTGGGCCGTTTCAGCCATCTCATCCTTTGCATCCTCATTTGCTTCCGCCAGATCATAGACGCCACCGTGTGTTGAGACACTCTTTATATTTCCTCTCTCATTATCTGAGCAGATGCCACCGCGATGTTCAGCACGCACGATGTACTCCAGCTTCTTTTTGGAAGGACGAGCGGGTTTTGATGCTCCTGCGGCTGCCACTTTCCGAACCGTGAATTCCGCTGGCTCGACATCGATGCTGAGACATTGACGCCCTATACTTTTTGCTCTTGCATGGAAGGTACCATCACAATGTATATGCTCCTTGTAGCGGTTGCCTTGGGCCCTGAAGGATCCTCTCTGGGCAAGCTCTTGCGCTCTTTCATTTGCGTCTAGCATGTGACTAAATATGCCACGCACTTCATGGAAGGTATTCCCAGCCTGATCTAGGCGTTCGCGCACGAATTTGACAAGGAATACTTCTTTATACGTCAAGTAATAAGTGGGATCTTTCTGTACAGGTAGCTGCACGTATGTGATATCATCGCCATCTTCTTCCCATCCCCCTTCCCATTCGGCGTCACAAACTTCCTCGTCTTCCTCGTCCTCATCGCCATCCTCATCATCTTCTGCAGCCTCTGAATCTTCCCCCTCGTCACTGCTTCCGCTCTCAAGATCTATAACCTCTGGCTTCGAGGATTCCCCAGCGGGTCTATCAGGTAAGCCCGCAATTAACCCCGATAGCCTGACTTCATCTTCGCGTGACAGTGTCTTGTTCTCCTTTCCTGCTGGTTGTACCTTGGAAATGCCGCCGTCGCGAACCTTGGAGAGGTCTGCCGTGATTGGTGTTCTATCTTCAGTTGGCATTGCTTTTCCCATCTTGGCAGTGCCTATGGTTATTGGTGTCGACACTGGAAGGGATAGAATGGAAAGCAGGGAAGGATGAGCGTCTTGCGACGCGCTTAAGGTATTGGTCGGCCGAAGGTTGTTGGCTGGAGCCCTAAGAGAGCCCTGGCACGAGCAAATAGCCTGTGGGAGCGAGTTCTGTGAGAGGCCAACCAAACACAAGTGAATCGAGCTCCAGAAAGTATGAGAAAAGAGAATTAGGCCTCCGAAATTGAGCTCCAGAGATCGGAAGAGCGACCTTAAACAGAAAGTCAACTTCGAATTACGATATCCCGTGGAGTCCAAAGTATGAACTCAGTATTATCCCAACCGTCTCCACGCATCAGCAAACATCCTCAACCTTCCTCCCCCCTCCAGCCCTAGCTCCCAACTCCGACCTCAACATCCTCCCAAAAACCTCCAACAGCATCTCAAAACACACCCCCGAAACCGCAGGGTCATAGCGGCCTTTACTCAGCTCATCCCTGATAAACGCATCTACACCCCCCATCAGCCTTTCCCCCCTTACAAAACCAGATCTCAAAACCTACGCTGCGCCCCCGCAATCTCATACCAATTAAACTCCACCCCCTTCTCCCCCAACGTCTTCCTAATCAGATCCCTCCCCTCAGGCGGGATATGAGTATCCTTTTTCCCGAATATCATCACCAGCTCGCCTTTGATGTCGCCTGCGCGCTGGAGACTATCGTCGCTCTTACCCGCGCCGAGGGTATGGCTGTGGATGTCGGTCGCGAAGTAGCATACCGCGGCCGCGACGCGCGTGTCGAGAGCGCAGCGGTAGGCGAGGTGGCCGCCGAGGCACATGCCGGTGGCGCCGATGCGGCCGTTGCAGGTTGAGAGGGAGAGGAGGAGGGAGATGGTGGCGGAGGCATCGGAATCGTAGGCGGAGAGTTTCTGGTGGCGGGGGGGATGTTAGTTGTTGATCGCCGTATGTCTATGAGATGGGTGGGAGAGGCAGGTGTGGTGGTAAGGTAGAGCTACAGATACTGAGAGTAGCACACCTTCTTGACCTTAAGGTCATTCCCAGTATCTGTCCCAGGCCCATCATAAGCCAGCGGCTCCGGGCCTATGAACTCATGATAGCTTGACGGTGCCGCTACGAGGTAACCTTGCCCAGCAATTTGCCGTGCGAAACGCGCAACTGGGCCTGTCACCTGGTATATCTCGCTGAAGACGGCGACGCCGGGAAAGCGGGCATGGGGATAGTTGGGTATGGACGGGTGGTAGAGAAAGACGCCTGCAGAGGTCGGTAACTGTATTTATAGGATACAAGGCTTCGTACGCATTTGTCCAGTCTCGGTTGCGACATCTTGATGAGACTCCGTTGTTAGCATTGTGTCGAAACGTAGCTTCAACGATTTGGGAAATTTATGAAGAAGGCAGCTCTGTCAATTTTGACCCCGCTATAAAGGTGTTCTGGGCGCTTGTCGCATCCAGTCTAGAGCAAATTTTCATTTTGAAGTCGTATGATTGACTCATGCCGGCGAAAACGGGAATAAAAAATCAGCAACTGCGAGAGAATTACAGGCAAAATGGAGAAGAGAACAATCTGAAGGTTGCGAATGCAGGCAATCTGGCACGTCTTGTCCGTTGCCGCCAAAGAACTCTAAATTAGATTATTGTTACGTTCCAAAAGTCAGGGCTAAGCTGTCTTAGAAGACATACTAGAAAGAAGTCAGTCATACTCTCGATGAGATCGAAAAGCGCTTACGGGTATAAAGATGTACGGTACACGTCGCTCGTACTCCTCCCAAGCCTTTCCATATTTTACTCTACATCTTTCAATATCTCGAAGCGCTCTGTGAACGATCATGCAAGCGAAGAAAACCGGATAGAACCATGGGAAGGGACTCTTGAAACCCGTAATCAGGCCCCAGCTGAGAGCGAAAAAAAGCTGCGACAGTCATCAGCAACCATGTCTGGAAGGTTTCTGAGATATTCTCACATCAGCTGTATAATGTATCTTCCGCGCATATTTGTCTGCAATAAATTTAGCAACGTTTTCTGGAATTTGTGAAAGTGACGTACACCAGCCATCCACGAGCAGTGCATCACCAGTCTCGGTCTCGATTGTTTCTGGGTTCTCTATATGTCGCCACGGCAGTTGAGGGAAGGTGTTCCTTTCGTGCAGTGTCCCTCGTTCGCTATGCCGGAAGCGGTTTTTCTGACTGCCAGCGGTATCCCAGACCCAGTACACGAACAGGTAGGAAAGGTATAGTGCAATTAGAGCAAAGCGATTCCATCTGTAAACAGAAGGCGCATGATTGCTGAGGTATAGAGAACAATGGCAGTACGAGAGAGGAACACCAGCTAGTATTGTCAGTATTCCATGATAGTCAGAGCTTAGCATCTACGCCACGTACCCATGTTCCAGAAGATGAGCATGAAGCCCCATTTCTCATAATACATGTCCCTGCGTCGAGCTTGAGTATGTGTATGTAAGCTGGATGTGGATTGATCAGCTTACCAAGTAGTCACGATGAGCTCCTCTGCTTTTCCGCATGCGTTGGCATATAGGCTATTAATGTCAGTGACAAGAAGCCCAAACCATGTTGCTCAGATCAAGGGTCTGCCTACAAATGCGCCATCACAAGGAGACCAACTTCTCCTGATACCCAGCCAAACTGTTCATGCTGTCGTGCCGCGGTGGCCATTGATATCAAAAACAGAATAAACCAGGGGAGTCTGACCTCGAAGAACATTTTGAAATCCAAGAACCCGAACATCCTTGGATTGAGCTCGGCTCCCATCCAGAAGTCGTATACATGGTTACCAGTCATTCTGTGCTCGGTACCTCGGTACAGCGCCGACACGTATGCAACCACAGACACAAGGAAGCCGCTTGTGATCGAGACCGACATGATAGGCCCAAACTCGTCTAGGATGGTCTCGAGCTTGAACATTCCGCTGACATGTAACGCGGCCGCAACGGCAATAGTAGTATAAAAAGACCACAACCCTGAGCAGTAATAGGTCAACTGCTTGCCTTTCTCGTGGGGCAACGGTTTGCCCGTGGCGTATATGCCTGGCAAGTAGAGGTAGCAAACGGCTTCGAAGATAAAGAAAACCCAATATATCGCCCACGCCTTTGCATGTGGGAAAGCTCCCTCGTAGATCAAATTTCCCAAGTGTTTTCCGAAGTCAGACAGGCTTTGGCCCTTTGCTGGGAGTGGAAGATGACCGTCGTAGTACGTTGTACCAATCCACATGTAGTACATCAGCAGAGGAAAGCCGATCATCATCGCACTGACGCCCAATACCCCCCCAAACTCATATTGAGGGTTTTGGTCGATTCGAGGATCCGAGCCTTCTTCCCAGCCATCAATGACCTTCTTGGACCGTGTTTTCCGCACATCGATTGTTCCATTAGATTTGCCATTGAGGTGGAGATCTCCGTTCTGCGTCTTGCGTCGCGATCGCGTCGACGGTGCTACATCGGAGTCCTCGTTCTTGCTCTCCGGCGTAGATGAGAGACGGAGTGAACGGCGCTGGCGGTGGGGTGTCTCGACGAAACCAGGATGTTGCGTTTTCCTGGCACATCGTCAGTCACTTGCTAAGACGAAATTCGTTTGGTCAGTTGATATGATTGATAGGATAGAAACTTGCTTTGGAGACTCGCCGGCTTGAAGACGCGTAGTAGGCATCGAGTGTCTGCGCAGAACGCGGAAGGAACCGCTTGGGAACGGGTTACAGTGATTGAGAGCCGCTCGCACAAACACAACCATGCAAAGGCCTCCAATGGCGTTGCAAAATCACATTAATGTGGGCTTTAATTGTGGTTTAATCGGGCACGAAATGTTAGGAAATATCAACAAACAAAATGTGCGGCAAATCCGGCCATCGCGTCATCAAATTTCTTAAGCGCCGACAGCATTCACCCTCCATCCACCGTACCTTCTACCTCCTTTCCTCACAATGTCCATCCCCACCTCGCGCCTCCTCGATCTCCTCCAGAAACAATGCACCATCTTCTCCTCCACCTTCAACCCCTCCCGCCTGCGCACCGGCAACAAGATCCTGCGCCAACGCCTCAAAGGCCCCTCCGTCGTTGCCTACTACCCCCGGCGCGTGGCTACATACAAAGACCTGGTCGCTGCGTACCCGGGCTTGGAGACGTGGGATGATGACGAGGAGGATCGGTTGGAG
>JAABUS010006902.1_pt1 | contig 13436 bp, 11 predicted proteins | sample 5560161 | NCBI WGS metagenome assembly JAABUS01 (sample SAMN10711885, study PRJNA513376) | rock metagenome | isolation source: Antarctica rocks | place: Antarctica: Victoria Land, Trio Nunatak nord | collected 2016-01-04 | reverse complement strand
AACCCTCACACAACAGAAACCCCCCCGCTAACCCAAGCCTCAAGGTCCACATGCTCGACATCGAATGCTTCACCTACCTCAACCGTGCCCTCGAATCCGCCATCTCCCCCATCGTGATCCTGGCCTCCAACCGCGGCCGCTGCACCATCCGCGGCACCGACGACATCGTCGCCGCGCACGGCATCCCCCCCGACCTCCTTGCCCGCCTGCTCATCGTCCCCACCGTGTCCTACACCGCCGACGAAGTCAAGACCATCGTCCGCCTGCGGGCCAAGACCGAGGGGCTGGCCATCACCGAGCCAGCGCTGCAGAAGATTTCAGAACATGGTGTGAAGGTCAGCTTAAGGTATGCGCTGCAATTGCTGACGCCGGCGAGTATACTGGCGAGGGTCGCGGGGGCGAAGGAGATTGGCGTGGAGGAGGTGGCGGAGTGTGAGGATTTGTTTATTGATGCGCGGAGGAGCGCGAGGATCGTGGATGGGGATGAGAGGTTCATTTCGTGAGGCGGTTCCGGGATTGGCGGTATACGAACCAGGACGCTCTGGCTTCACCCAGAGCCAACGCAAAGCAGTCGCCGAAAACCACCATCTCGGCCGCTTGTCTACGCAAGCTTCACCTTAGCGAGCACCCGAAGTCAGCTAGCGGAACTCTCAATGCGCGCACTGGATGCCTGTGGGATGTGCAAGGCAGAGAGGTGTTGGATAGGTAAAGGGGGTCCAGCCTCGATCACATGGGCGCTCGCTGTAGGCTATCCAGTGCGATCTGTACGAATAGAGTAGAGAGATACCCCAGCGAGCAATTCTTAAAACGAATTTTTCAGCCAGAGCAAGGGGCAATGAGTCTCAAACATGGGAGATAGGTTGCGATTCATGGTCACTATATTCTGAGCTAGGCCTGCGTACACTCCTCCGATCTTGATCCACACTTGAATACTGCACTCAATGCACCCCTATCATGCTACGCGAACAGCCCCTGCCCCTGAAGTGCCGAAAAACGTCGTTTTCCCCACTGAAACAGAAAGGTAATCCACAAACAGTACGCCAGGGGGTATCATGCATACGATCGACGATACAATCCACAGAAAAAGCACGAGGGAGACTGCATGCACTCGTGTCATCATGCATATGGTACAGGGTATAGTTTTCGGGGAGGCTCGGCTTTTGGGTGCTTCTTCTTGTACGCCCGGGGTATGCGGCTGATTCGAAGTTCGAAAAGAGATAACGTTTTTGGAAGAAAGGCTGGGTGGTGGTAGGACTGGGTGGCGGTTGGCAAAAGGGAGTAGGGATATGCGGAGTTGCCTTTCTCTTTTGGTTGAGTGTTGCGAAGATCCTGTTCATCGTGGCTTCTTGCCCAGACCGTTGGCCAATTTTGCTTTTGCGAGCCGTTTCGCGGGTGGTACGTCCGCTGGCTCGCTCGAAGCTTCGGAATCGATAGAGGAGACGTCCTCATGGTTGACTTCGTCTGCTGAGACGTCGTCGTCGGAGTCTTCGTCTGTGGAGACGGCTTCGTCGTCGATTAGGCCCTCCTCGTCGCTTTCCGAGCCTTCGTCTTCGGAGTCGGCGATCACCCCGTTGGTCGTGGTTGGCATCTCATCCTCATCGTCATCGCTTTCACTATCGTCGCCTTCTACATCGCTCTCCGCGGCTTCGCTGGCGCTATCCGCAGCTGCGGTCCTGATAGCTCCTTTGCTGCTTGTCTGGCTCAATTGCACGGCGTTCTCCGGTCCGTCATCGGAGTCAGACTCCTCCTGCCCTTCCACATATATCACTCCCTCCTCGTCGTCCTCATCGAGCGCATTCGCCGCTCTCGACCGTGCCTGCATGCTCTTTCTCAGGTTCATCTGTGCCTCCAGCATATCGAGCTTCCCCTTCAATGAAAGCAAGGATTGAAGACTGTTTGCCCGCTCGGCGACAACCCGATGAAGCGAGGTGAGCTTTTTCACGACCTCCGGTTGACTCGCTAGATAGCCTCCGTGGGCGACGAGCGTCCATTGTATCCAGACCATCAGGCTCCCTGCACGCCCTGGTCGGCTGTGCAAGCGCTCTGCTAACTTTTGCAGCAAAGTCGTCGCGAGCGATGAGTCGATCCGCTCAATGGTGGCGCGCACCGTCCGAAGATCCCTGACATGAAAGCAGCTTTCAAGCAGGTTGACGTCGTTCGTTCGTAGTGACTGTGTTAGTACGGTGCCCAGCGACATTCCAGACGGAAGCTGGAGGGTTCTCTCGTCGGTTGTTGCGATTAGTTGTTGGTTTTGTGGAGGGAAGGACGTTTGGACGTCGATGGTTTCTTGAGCATTTGCTCGGATCATCTCGCCGAAAGTGGGCTCGGTATCGTCTTGGACTTCTTCTGCTTCATCCTCGTCTTTTCCAGCGACGGCATTTCGGTCCTCAACGTCTTGCATCTCGACATCCTCGTCTTCTTGACTGGTCAATTGCGACATAGGTTCTGCTTGGAGCGGCTCGTCTTCCTCCTCGCTAGACTCGCTCTCATCTTCCGCACTGGATACATCGATAGCCGAGGAAAGGTCCATTCCCATTTGCACATCTCCGCCGTTGGCGACTACAGTATGCGAATCGTCCACATGACTCTTGCCCATGTCTTTGACGCCATTCATGATCACGCCGCCGACACCAGCGCCAATCTTGGCTTTCATAATCTCATTTGTGCCTTGCAGGACCAGTTTACCTGTGCTCTCATCTTGCCACCTTATCCTGTCAAACAAGACGTTCACGCCTCCTTCTGTCCAAGCCATCACAATGTCGCTGCCTTCGAAAGACACGTCGGAGATTGGGACCATCGTTGATGACTTATCTGGTCTGGTGATTTTGATGGTCGCTGTTGCTTTCCTTGTCATACCCTTCCTGCGAGCCTTGGTACTTTCCGAGTCTTGAGTCATGGGGGCTTTGACGAATTCGAAGGGTGACGGGAAAATTTCGATCATACCCTCTTTGTTCACGGCTGCCAGGGTCTGCTCGGAAGGTTTTATGGCATCTGGGAAACTTCCATTTGGCTGATTCTTCTCAAGGTTCTTAATTATTGGAGAAAGAGCGAGACATATGGTTCCAGCTTCTGGCACGAGTGTGCCCGCAAGCCTTGAGGTTGAGACGTTGAAGACATTGATGGTTCGCTCAGCGTCGGAAGCTGTGAGAAATGTCGATGGCGGTGCATTTTGGAGGTTCGAAGTCAACATAGTATGTACAGGATTACTCGAGGCTGTGAACGATAGCGGTTCTTTCTTTGTTTCCAGATCTAACAGGTAGATTGTATGTGAAGCACACAGAAGTGAACTCCCAACAGGATAGAGCGTAGCGATTGAGGGCACTGGCGCTCTCAGTGACCTGTACATCGTCAATGCAAGCTTCGTATGTTCCAGGGAAAGCTGCTAACATTGTGCTGTTCCCCGTTCGTAAGTTCCATTGTATAATTCTGCCATCACCACCGACGCTCCACCCTTGGCCGTTCGAGCCACCGTCGGCGAATTTGAAATCCCTTATACCCTGTGTGTGTTCCCCACTCAATACGCGCACGATCTTAGACTCGCTTGGCGAAAATAAAAGTATTTCAGAGTCGCTTGTGCCGAACGCAACAACGGGATTAGACGGAGGACCATTGACCTTCTCACTCCTCTTCCTCTTCTTCTTTGATTCTTGGTGCTGACGATCGCTATGGTTCTCGCCGTAGTGGCCCCAATCCAGACAGTTTATGGTAGCTTTTGAAGTGATCGCGTGCTCGCAGCGCAACCGACCGGTAACGGTGTCATGGATTCGAAGATGCTGGCCTTCGAGGCCTTGAATAACAGAGGCGAACAACGAAAGTTGGAACTCAGAAGGCGAGAAGCGCGATCGTAAGACTGAAGATTTTTGGGCAGTCTGGGTTGCATTTGTCGCTGCAGGCGTTGCAGACGATGCCACCTTCGAGGGCTGACCTCGAGCAGATTTGTTGCTAACCATCTTGCCAATTATCTATCAGAAGTCAAGATGGGACTCCTGAGCAAGAATGGTTGCGAGTACCTTATGCAGAGAACCGACGATCTCGATGTGTGTGTGCGGTGAGAGACTTGCCGAACTTTTTTTTTTGGTGATATCGATCTAAGCCAAGATCTTAGCCTTGACGATCATCCGAAGTTTTGCCTGAGCCTCTCTCCCTTCCGCCACCTTATGAGGCTCTCGACCTGTGCGTCGTGCAACAAACGTTTGGGCCTACCAAAGTATTGCGGATCACAAGATTGTACACTTTGCCATATCCTTACCAATCTACCTCGCAATGGATATCGCCTTCGTAGCTATTGCGTTCTTTTAACCATCTATGTCGGTTCGTGGTGCCTACAAATCTCCTTTCTCTTCCTCGACGTACGTCTCTGCTCAAGGCGGTACAACAAGCATATGGTTTTCAGAGCTACATCCGTCCATCAAATCTATAAGATTTCAGCTCACGGCCGTCTGCCTTCCTTGCTCTCTCTCACTACTATTCGCTTTCCTATTTCTGCATGCTACTCGCCAATTGGGCTAGCTATCCATGTCAGCGCTGCTGTCACCTCTCAGTCTTTTGGATGGCAAGGCTAGAGTCTCTCTAACATGCTCTCTGTCAGTCGCGTGACCGCCGAGTGAGGCTGAGGGACGATAGCGGAGTGGCATGACGAAAAGCATAGGTTTGACTCATTTCGTTGGCGGGGTACTCTCGGATGCGGAGGAAGCGGAAACTGGATGCCTGCCGGACAAAGGTGAGCTCAACGATTGCCTTCGAACAGCGTTGAAACGAGGTTGGCAGCTGGAAGATGGATTCTGCACACTGTGCCACCAGTGCAGTGATGGAAAAGGCAGGCATCGGGGATGGACAGCATGGGCAGCGAGGCAAGGATCGGGACTTTTGATGCGACCTGTCCTTCTGCTGGAAGGAAAATAGGGGGACAAGTGTAAATAGCGCTAGCTGGATGCAGGCTACCTTCATGCACCTTGTTGAGGCCGTGACCAATGAGAAGGCGGGTGTGGTGTAATCTCAGTGGATGCGGGACATGCCACTGCCGACTCAAAGTCAGTGCTGGGCCCATTTAAAGATGGCTACCTCCGTCTCCTCGCGTTTTCCCCGGCCGACGTGATTCACGACTTTAAATACCTCGGCCTTCCTGCCCCTCGATTAATCCGCCCTCTCAACACTATTGCCGACTGCGGCATTTGCCAGCAAAGACCCCTTCCCCATCCCTTATTCGGCCACCACAAATGGTCTCGTGACCTGTGCGAGAGTTAAAGCCTGCAGCGCATGGACTATTTCCATTTGCTCGCTTAAAATAAAGTACGGTCGCTTTAGTTAGCCTCACCGTCGTCCACACACACTTTGCCAGATTTGCTGAGAAGTTGAAGCTATTCCCAGATTTGCCACACCCACCTTGTTCCAGAAGAAACGGGGCGCTGTTCCATGAGATTAATAAGCAAGCATTCACGATCACGACTTACTGCCGCATAAAACCTGTACTTGAGTCATTGTCGCTCATCTTCTCCTACTTTATTCACATTCTAGTGTGGAGAACCCCTATTCCCAAATTTTATCTTAACCCGACACCTGATAAATCTCCATCATAATTTGCAACCGCGATCATCACATCTCGACAAAATCACAGTGTCATAATACACTGTTCTTGTTCTCCGACTACATTACACAGTGCCTACCGCTGATGAGTGGCGATCCTGCGATTGTTCACAAGACAGCCGGCGTCGCATACAGAGGCCGGTGTTGGCGCCATGGCCGTTTCCGATTCGGATAGTCGAATCATAGATACCAAGGGACATTTAACTCCGCCATCAGAGAGGATGGACGTAGACTTGGAGTACGCACAAGGGTAAGTCCCCGAACTCTCATCGAGTTACTTCCGTTGTGAAACATCATTTATTCATCATCGCACGTGTCACAGAGGCTCGCTCCAGAATGGCCACACTCTGAAAAACGCCTTTTTGAATGCTCCGTCTCCGGATCACCCGGTTGACCAGGACTTGCCGGACAACAACAAGTCATATCTAAAAAATAGCGCCATGTCTTCGGAAGGTGCGCCAGATACTACTAGTCAGGATACCAACGCCCACTCATCACATCTACCCGCCTCGAGTGAGCCTGATCTCACTTCAACAGCCTTCACATCTTCTGCACCTGATGGCAGTGTGGAGCAACCGCAATCATCACCTGAAAATTTCACAGCCGATCCTCTTTCTCTTACCGATGCACCATCGTCGATAATTCAAACGCCCACGTCCGATCTGCGCGAGGACCCGCAGCCGGCTACTTCCCAACAGTCTGCGGAAACTAAGGACCAGAAACACGAGGAGGATCTCCTTCGCGATCCCGTGCTAGCTAACGGCCTAAGTTCCGAAGGACCTGAGACGATTGAGAGATCTTCGCAAGCAGCCGCAATAGAATCACAGGAACGAGGGACGCCGCTGGCACAACCAGCAGACCAGATGGATGTCTCACGGATCAGCACCGAAACAGTGCCCGTGATCACAACGGAGATTCCGAACCACCCCCCGATGCCTATTCCAGAAGGCGCCCATACAGAGGCACCAATTGATCCAGCGCCGTCACCTGCAGCTCCTATGGACGCGCAAACACAGCCCTCGAACATTATTGAGATGCAGTCAACACCCCCGAAGGCTCCATTATCACCACCACCACCAATAATCATGCCGCAACATTCTTCGAGCGACCAGGTGATGCAGGATGTACCTCCATCACCTGCCAAGGTGGCACGACCTCGCGAAGACGACGATGTGAGTGAACCAGCTTTGAAGCGTTCCAAGACAGACGCCGAAGGTCCTTCAGCATCGGAGTTCAAGAAGCCAGATCTACCGGATGCGCCTACTAATGTCAACGCTGCGCAGTTTTCACATATGCGTCCCGACTTTGCCAATCCACCTACAGCTAATCAATACAAATTGATTCTGCGGATCATAGGCAATGTCAGACGTACTAAAGACGCTGTACTTTTCGTGGCACCTGTGGACCCGGTCGCACTGAACATCCCGACATATCCTACGATAATCACGAATCCTATGGATCTTGGCACCTTGGAGCAGAAATTCAAGGACCACCAGTACCCGACGATCACTGCTTTCCTTGCAGATTTCAACCTGATTGTCCTGAATTGTGAGGCCTTTAACGGGCTGTCGCATGCTGTGACGCACTCGGCGCACAAGATGAAAGCTTCGTTCGACAAGCAGATCGAAAGATTGCCGGGCCCCGATGTTGCTGACAGTGTTTCCGCAGATAAGAAGAAGAAACCCTCAGTATCTTCACTGGATAAGCCTGCGGCAATCCGACGCGAGTCAAGGTCTTCTCTTCCGGGAATTGCGCGCTCCCCTATTACGCCCGCCTCTCCGCAAACCTTTGCCTTGAATCCTCAGGGCATGCCTCTCATACGTCGAGATTCAGCAGCCGATGGAAGGCCGAAGCGCGAGATACATCCTCCTGCGCCTAAAGACCTGCCGTATGCCAATCAAAAACCAAAGAAGAAGAAGTATCTGGGGGAGCTTAGGTTTTGCGAGTATGTACTTGGCGAGTTGAAAAAGCCACGCTATGCTTCTACAGCACTTTACTTCCTGAGTCCCGTGGATCCCGTCGCTCTGAATATTCCTGATTACCACAAACTCATCAAGAGACCCATGGATCTGGGCACTGTGGGGGAGAAGCTTAGGGGTGGAGAGTACGAGAATGCGAAGGAGTTTGAGGCCGACGTGCGCCTTGTTTTCGCGAATTGTTACAAATTCAATCCACCGGAACATCTAGTGCATCAGGCTGGTAAATCTCTTGAAAGCGTCTTCGATAGCAAAATGGCCGAAAAGCAACGCTGGATTGAGAACAACGTTCCGCTCTCTGGTCCAACCTCTCCAGGTAGCTCACCTGAAGCGAGTGAAGACGAGGACGAAGAAGAGGAGGAGGATGTGCAAGAGCAGTCAGCCGCCGAGATCCGCAAACTGCAGGAACAGATCGCAGCTATGTCAAAACAGGTCGAGCTGATGAACAAGAACAAGAAATCACCTCCAGCAGCCAGTAAGAAGTCTACCAAAATTGCAGCGAAATCCGACAAGAAAACAAAGAAAGCTGCGCCGGCACCGCCACATAAAGCCAAGCCTACTTCAAAGCCTGCGGCAAAGAAGCAGACTCGCTATGTCACGTATGAGGAAAAGCAGGAGATTTCTAACCGCATCAATGACCTCCCAGAGGCAAAGATGGCGACAGCTCTGCAAATCATCCGCAACAACATGCCGAGTCTAAAGGTACGCCCCGAGATCTATCGTAAATTTTCTTTGAGATTTAAATTGCGAGTTATTCTTGAACTACAACTTACCGTATCTGTGGGTGATTGCTTATCTTCTTCGTCCGCTTCAAAGGACTCACAGGGCGACGAACTTGAACTCGATATCGATGAGCTCTCCAACGAGGTCCTGGTCGAGCTTCAGAAATTCATCAAGAAAAGTATCAAATCATCACAGGACAAGGCTGAGAAGGCGTCACCCCCGGCGTACGCACCGGCTGCATCAAGCGGTACCACACGCAAGAAGAACAAGCCGATGGGCAAGACCGAACAAGAGTCGAAGATCAAGCAGCTTGAAAGCCTCCAAGCGAAGTTCACGAATCCTGGATCGGCCGAGCGGTCTATCGAGTACCCCGCTGCACCTGGTATGTACCCGCTATCCCTGATGTCGGGTCGTGAGACTACTTACGGGTCATTAGATACAAATGCGGTCCAGGAAAATGACACGAGTGGCGACGACGATGACAGTGAGGAGAGCGAAGAGGAATGAGAGTCCCTTTCGTGGTGGAACATACAGATCGCTTTGCAAACGGCTTGGTGCAAGGTTGCCCGGTCACAGCAGCGAGACTCTAAAACGTGTAATTGTATGTCGATACGCAGCAGCGACTGAGGCTGCTTTAGCGAGCGAGTTATTTGAATGTTTGAGAGGGGCTGAGCTGCATGAGAATTGCAGAGGCTCTCGACTGCCAGAATGTTGCTGCTGAGAAGGCGCTCAGCACGGCCGACACCTGTACAAATAAGACGGACTGCATAGAATGGTAAAACCATCTCACATACCCATCGTGTAGGAACTCAAGCCACCTGCCGATGACGGATGTCCTTGTTTTGGTTTTGGTTTAATTAGGATTGCATCTCTTGACCTGCCATCGAATCCCATGTCTAATTTTTAGTCTTGCTACCTCTCATTCTCTAGACCTTTTCTCACAATACCCACGGCCCAGTCCAAGGTCTCCTTCAGACTCCTCTGCCCCATGCCAGGTACAACCTCGATCCCTTCCATACCCGCCACATCTTCTCTGACACCAGCCTGCACGTCCCCACCTTCGAACAAAAAGCCATGCTGCTTGACATAGCTCGGCCAAACAATCTCATCGAAATAGCTCGGAGGATCCTCCCACCAGCCTTCTAGAGTCGTATACCCACTTCGAGCCTCCCTCCTCCTCTTCGAATCCTCATATCGCGAGCGCAGCAAGACCTTCACATCGAAGAGGGCACGTATAGATTGGACACTAGGACCCAGCAGCAGAAACCCATCCACAATCACCAGCCGCCTTGGCCGCCATCCTCCGCCCTTTTCTGCACGCATCGCCTTTGCCCACCGCTCCATATCCTCCCTCAGTCGTCCAACGACTTCCTTCCATTGCACCTCCTCGCCCTCGCCTTCGGGTATCTCCATACTGGCAACCCCATCGCGCACCTCCTCGACCCCTTCTCCGTGCTTGACGCGCTGCAGGGCGTTCTCGAGCTTCGAGATGTTGATGGCTTCGGCGCAGTCCCAGTCTTGGACACCTCGATGGATAGGGATCTCGGAGTCGGGGAGGTAGTAGTCGTCCGCGTGGAGGATGGAGGTGGAGGGGAAGATTCGGGCGAGAAGGCGGGCGAGAGTGGTTTTTCCGCAGGAGGAGGGGCCTGAGAGAGCAACGAGGAGGGGTGGAGGGGTGGACGGTGAGGAAGAGGTCATGGAAATGACGATGAGTTGGCGGATTAGAGCCTGCCTTTCGCAATGATGGACGCTCAAAGGCAGTCCGCTTGCAAAGTTGCTCGAGACGTCATGCTTATCGTTATGCGTCGATAGGTATGGAGCCGTAATCTTACCCTGGGCTTGAGCATCTCCACGAATGGCATCCCGGCGTCAAGACTGACGAGGAACGCGTTTGTCCAGACCAACGGGCTAGGGAATGATGCACCTAACCGCGGTGCAGCGGCAATGTGCCCATACACGTTACTAGTATGTTATGCCTCGGTCGGTGAGTTTGCAGAGGTGAAGCCTTGTAGGACCCTGGTGAGTAGAAGACCACTAGACAGTCGAACCAGCGGTTGCATTGGACTGGAAAAGGCGTCTGAACCTTGGTAGGAGCAAATGGGTGCAGAAAGCGCACTCCTTGATCCTTCACATGCTCTTGGCGGGACGGCTGATACATCGCCAAGAGGTCCGCAATTTTCTCAGTGTCAGCCTTCACATCAGTTGCGCCGCTGGGCTCATATAACAGATGCACCTTTCCGCTATTATGTCTTGTGCGCACTTTCCCATCAGCTTTCTCCCCAATATCCCTCCTTCGACACGATTTCGCTTGGTTTCATGAACGCTCTGCATACATATCTCGGTTCGATGCTTTGGTTGGCTCCTTAGATCTCCGAACACTGTCGCGTGCTCATGGACTTGGCGTGCTCTCCTATATGCGACGTATAGAGTAAAGAAAGTCGCTTGATTGGCACATACACTCGGGCGGCCAGCCTATTCCCGTACTATCCAAATCCTTGTAGGGGCCCAAGGCTCGATGAGATTCGTTACTCGGTTTACTGCCATAATCGGCCTCAGCTTTTGCAGCATTCTCTACCTATTTTTTTTCCTTCCGACAGCTTCCAAGTTGGAGAACGAGTTACCGAACGTATGGAACAAATCGCCCAGGCGGCTCATTGTGTTCGGTGACTCGTGGAGCGACAATGGCGAATATCCCGTAGACCCTCCGTCAAAGGCTCTACTGCCGTCAAGGGACCCAGCGCAAGGCAATGTCTGGACGGAATGGTTATGCATGGGCGTAAGTGATTTGGAAGGTCTTCACACAAGGGGGTTGCTGACGACCGCTAGCTAAACTGCACCCATCACGATAATTTTGCACGGTCGTTACCATTTTCATGGATTGAAGGCTACAAAGGCGCAGTTGTAAACGCTGACATACTCAATAAAACCTGGAGCACAGGAACAGAGACGGAAGAGCCACTTGCGGACTTGAGGACGCAAGTCCAACAATGGATCAGATTCGAGAAGTCCCAGTGCATGAGCAGTAGGATACGGGAGACGGAAAGAAAGGGCACCATATTCACCGTGTGGTTCTCGTTGTGGGATCTGTGGTACAACTCCAGCAGAACACGAGAAGAGGCTTCGAAAGCCATTGAAGAGACCGTTGACACTTTGTTCGAGCAACTTAACGAGGTGGCCAAGCATTGGAGCGGAGAGGTCAAGGTGGTCATGCCGGAGGCCATCGATCCAACTTTCTTGCCAGGTTGGATGGCCACGAGGACTGGACCGAACGGCAACGACAAGACCGGAGATGATCAGCGGAACGCCGTGCGACTGGTCGAGCAATGGAACGATATGTTGGACAACAAAGCGAGCAAGTGGGATAGAGGCCAGCTGTATATATACAATACGAATGAGTGGTTAATAGACCAGGTCCGCGAGCAGCAGCTCGTCGTAGGGAAGACGAGCGACCACAACGGGCTCGGCGGGGCAAGCTCACCATGGGATAACGTCCAGGCTGGCTGCTTAGGAAGCGTCAGTAAGGACAACAGCTCTTCGAGTTCACCGCAGACTACCGAGGGTTTGGGAAGATGTGCGGATCCGAGCAGGTTCCTTTTCTGGTGAGTCCGAGAGTTAGGAATGACACCTGTTTTTACTAATCAAGATCAGGGATGACATGCACTTGGGGCCGGAAGCTATGAAGATGATCGGCGAGGGTATTGCCAAGGATATAGCTGGAAATCGGGGCAACGCATGGTTTGCTCATGAACATGAACGCCAAAGCGGTACCGAATCTGCGTCGGTTTCGGGAGGAGCGAAACCTAGCCAGGAACCCCCGTGAACACATCAGTTGATACCGCATTTGTTTGCATGTCGAGAGACCAGGGTCATTTATCCTGGCATCTAACATGAGGTCTATCCACCTGCTGGCAAAGTGGGTAGAATTGCGACGACGCGACAATATATTGTCACACTGAAGAGATACCCTGATGTCATTGTATGTATAGTCTCGTATATAAAGCATGACGAAAGAAGGTGGCCAATGGGCGTTTGTACAGTTCGGCTTGCTGACATTCCTTGCTCGCATTCTTGCATCCGGCTTCCTTGATAATGTCTCACTCACTTTTTTCCGCGTCCGGTTTGAACGAACCTCAAACAATGAACAAAGAACCAGCACCCACCATCCCTTCATCTCCACTTCTCGCAGAGCCTTCCGCAACCGACCGACGGCAGGCCGATACCACTGTGCCGCACCACGAGCCAGCCATGAGAACAAAGAACAGCACCCCAGCGCTAACCGCCATGGCCTCCCCACCGCCATGGGCGAGGAGTACAAAGAAACGGCGATGTCTTCGCATTCCACTGCGGCCTGACAATCCTTATACATGACTGACGTCTTTGAGCATCAAAGCGCCTTCTTCTCCTTCCCCTATTTGAATTGTTCAATAATCAATGCATCTTCTCTCCCTCAATGTCCTACCATCGAGTACTGCCTCTACCTGAACCCCTTCATCCCGATCTCGCACGACGTCAGAGCCAGGCGGACGCTCTGCTGCAGCAAACGACCATGGCCAACGAACAGTCTTCCGCTGCGAACCGAGCCAGGAGCCCGGTATCTTCACCGAGGAGCTCTTCGCCGGTGGCGGATCGATTCCCGGGGTCTCCAGCTGCGGGTTCTGTAGATGACCATGTCTCTCATGGGCTGCCGGAGCCTATTCCTGTCGGCTCGCCGAAGGATCGAGCGCGAGCTTCGTCTCAGGCGTCGAGCGGTGGGAGAAGAAGACTTCCGTCGATAACGAGGACGTTCCAGTTGGAATCTCCGAGTGATATCTGTCTCTGCCAGCCAGATCCCAAGGTCCCTAGGCCCAGAAACGGTACACAACTCCACCTGTTTATCATATATCTCCAAACGTGCACCAACCTCTTTCGTGCATATTCATAAAGACAAGCCGATCGTTGACTGACACTCTCCAGCATTCATCCTCTACCGCCAACACTACCAAGCCGCCGTCGTCGCCCAGAACCCCGGCCTCGCCAACCCCGAAATCTCCAAAGTCATCGGCGAACAATGGCGCGACTCCCCCTCGGAAGTGAAAACCCACTGGAAATCCCTCGCAGACGTACTTCCCCCCCCCCCCTCTCTCTCTCTCCAAGAAGCACCCCACCCCTACCATC
>JAABUS010006901.1_pt1 | contig 13437 bp, 15 predicted proteins | sample 5560161 | NCBI WGS metagenome assembly JAABUS01 (sample SAMN10711885, study PRJNA513376) | rock metagenome | isolation source: Antarctica rocks | place: Antarctica: Victoria Land, Trio Nunatak nord | collected 2016-01-04 | reverse complement strand
CCTCTTACGGAAGAGTCCATGGCATTTATCATAATCATCGATGAGGGATATCACAGGCGTGACATCGCTAAGGTATTGTTGCACGCTTTTGGAAGCTCAGAAGCGTCACAAGATGAATGTCAGATCACCGCCAGTAGCTGTGAGAGATGATGTCAGCTTTGGGATTTGATAAAGCCAGGAAAGAGGTAGCGACTGCCTCTTACGGAAGATTCCATGGCATTTATCTTAATCATCGATGGAGGATATCACAGGCGTGACATCGCTAAGGCATTGCTGCACGCTTTTGGAAGCTCAGAAGCGTCACGAGATGAATGCCAGATCACCGTCAGTGGCTGTGAGAGATGGTGCCAACTTTGGGATTTCATAGGGATGGATAACTTGACCGGATCTGACTTGCTCGAGCTCAGCGACGTGCTCGGAGCTTCCCAGGAGCAAACAGCAGAGCTTTTCGTGAAAGGCAAGGCACTCAAGCCTTTCCAGGATCTCCCGAACATCGAACGGTTCAGCTTTGCATACAGAAAATAATACCATAGCAAAGAGAACGGGCTCAGCGCGACACCCACCGATACGGTAGAAGACCCCAAGCGTCAGATCGAGGAAAACTGGGTTGTCAACGCAAGTGCGAGCCATAAACATTAGATCATGGCAAGCGAGCCTGGCCCTAGGAAAATAAGGGTATCCTTCTTGACCCAATGCAGCAAATGAAAGTAGAACATCGCTACTAAGCATTCTACGATCAAATGATCTGGCGGCCTTTTGCATTTCATGCCAGGGGGAGATAGAGAACAGCTCAGCTTAGGCGGCTTACCACCACCGCGGTATTTCATCGCCTTGGACAGCTTCAGTACATCGAAGGGGATATCAGCAACGACACCGTTAGGGGTGAATAAATGTTTGGCATTCACTACTCACAAATGTGTGCTCATTCAATTATCCTTCTCAAAAACAGTACACAGCCGCTTCTTTTTAAAAGACACTAAGCTGTGAGCGAAACCTTTGAATGTGTTTTTCCAACGCGGAGTCTCCATGGGTCAAGAACACTCAACTCCGCCGAGAACAAACCTTTTAACGTCGAAGCTCGGGTGTTGCGCATCGCATGAAGCACTTACCACAGTGACTTTATCGTATCGATTCAGGTCTTCAGCTCGAAGCAGCAAATGGCCCATCTATATGTATCTTTTCATAAGGAACTTCCAGTTAGGAGATATATTCAAGATATTTTGCCGAGATAGCATTCTTGCGGACTCAAAGATTGATCTTCGGTGTCGGAAGCTCCAGGTCTTCGAACCATATTAGAAACGTACCACGGTGGCTTCTGAAGCATTGTTTTTGTTCCGGCTCAAAACAGCTTATAGCCCTTTTGCACATCTCTCTCGACAGAAGTCTCAGCTATGGACAAGACGCTTGAGAGATCCTTCAGAGACGTCTACAGACATAGATTTTGTAAAAGCCGGAGTCCAAAAGAACGTTAAGTTGAGAAGATGGCTACCTGCTGAAGCTTTACAGCCTGAAGCTTTACCGACTGAAGGTTCATTAACTGAAGCACTAGTCTTCGGTGTCAAAAGCTTCGAATCTTCCAACAGTATTAGAAATATACCGCTATGACTTCTATTGCATCAATCTTGATCTAGCTCCAAAACAGCGAATGGCCCATCTGCGTTTCTCTTACTAGAAGGTTCCGGCTTCCGACAAAGCCTTTAAAAGATAAACTCACTCCCGAGATACGAAATAAAGACTATCGCTACCTACCTAGCCGGACGTCTGCTATTCATGACAGAGACTTCGTGGACTTGATAGAAGCTTGGAACCTTGAACCGTGTAAGAACATGTCCACGATGGCTTCTATTGCATGTGTTTCAAAGCAGTTAAAGAACAGGAAAAAGCTTACCTACATGGCTCTAACGAGAATTTTAGCTTCTGACAAAAGATTTTCAGCTTTAAAACGGCACACTCTTCATTCTGAGATGAGAAACGAAATCTACTGCTATCTACTTCTCCGAACGTCTGCTATTCACGTCAGGCACTTCATGAACTTGACAAATCGACATCGAAGCTTTGAATCACGTTAAAAGCCATGCTCACAGTAGTTTCTATTGCTTATGTTCCAATGCAATTAAAGAAATAGAAGATAGCTCACCTGATGGCTCTTCCACACAATTTCCAGCTTTTGACAAAATATTCAAGAGATACACTCTTCATCCCGATATACGAAACGAAGTTTACCGCTACCTACTTTTCCGAACGTCTGCTGTTCATGGTAGAAGCTCCACAGAGACAGGCAGCTCTTTCTGGACGTCGAAGCCATGGTGTAAGCACCTACCACGAAAGCTATTATTGCCTAGATTTTAGCTCAGCCCAAGAACGGAAGATAGCTCATCTGCGGGGTTATTTTGACAGAATCCTCAGCTATGGCGAAGATACGAACATAAAGTCGGATACAGCTGCTTCGTAGAATCGAAACACTGACGTCTGACGTCGAAAGCTTCGGATTTTTGAACCGTACCGCGGTAAGCAAAAGCTAAAGGCAGCGCATCTTCATGGCTCTCCCAAGTCATAGCTCTCTTCGCAAGAGTTTCAGTCGTCGGCGATTTTTGAGATGTCTTCGAAACGCAGAGGCTTCGAAATCTCCTCACTACCGCCGGATCTTTGATAACGGCGGATAATTCAACTGCATACCTTTTCTTACAGGATCACCCGCTACGAATCTTTTAGGACCTTGCCAACGCAGAAGCTGCATGGAACACGTGCCCAAACCTTCGACATCCAAAGCTGCCGGCCTTCGCAGCCTAGTGAAGAGTTAGCATATGTTCACGTACTGCGTATATGGTCTCATTGACTCTCGACTCTTTCCGTCCTGTTCTAGAGGAGATGAACAAGTAGCTACATTTCGAAATGTCACAGCGACGATGCCTATATGGTCGGAGTACTGCGGCAGCAACGATTCCTGATCAGAATGATACAAGCAAGCCTTACTAGTTCAAATGTTGAAGACAAAGATCGGGAGGCTATAAAGCAGCTAAAGAGATACATTCCGAAACGAGTCTATGCGGTCATGGTGGTAGTATACTTCTACAGGATCTACCGGTCGGCAAGCCGGGATAATGGAACTCTAGCAAAGAAAACATGCGAGACAGACAACAACCGTGAATCAAGAGCGGTATGCCCCAACTCAAGCCCACTTACGTTTAAGTTAAGAAAATTGAGCATAGCTAGAGCTTGAAGGCGGGATACATGGCCAGAGCATGGCATTACCAGCAAGGAAATCCAGAAAGGGAATGTAGTAATCAAGTCGTCAGAGAAAAGGCGCGTCCGGCCGGTTTCGGTTTAAGCTAAGAGCTTAAAGAAGATACACGAAGGACCAAAAAAGTAGCTCGAATTTCGCGGAAAGACACACCAGCTAGCAAAATGCTATAGAAAGAGTGGGTATTGCTGGTTTTTGATTGGGCTGAGCGGATTGAGAAGAAAACCATAGCCCGAATGGCACTTGGAGCATGTGAATATCGAAGGAAACTTTAACGAGCAGAGTTTCACAATGTGAGCAGATACAGTTTGTCCCGGACGAGAATGACGGAGCATACTCTTTTGGCATCCCTTAAGAATGTGTACCGCCCAGTAAAGGAAGTGGCAGCCAAAGAGACAAAGACGACTCTAATCCGTGTCAACCTTACCGATCTAATGCTTGCCGCTGAGGAAGAGCTAACGAAGAAAGAGCATCCTATCGAGCTTCCAAACGATCGAATCACCTTTGCTCGTGCTTTTGTTATTGGCGTGGGGTCGGAAGGCACCACAATCTGGATGACTGGCGGAAGTCTTGGCGGGGACAGCATTCATGAATACTGCAAGCAAAGCCGTGACCGGGTGATAACAGATATTGAAGCAAGTCGGCTCGTGTCTGGCAACGAAGAAAGTCTTAGGGAGGAGATCGTCGGAGAAACAGTAGGCTCAGCCGGTTTTGATTCGAGCAAAGCGAATCAGGGGAACATACACCGTCACGGTATGGCAAGTCTGATTTCTCATTGTGGCAATATGCCTTTGACATGGCTATCATAGAGAGCTTAGGTATCAGTTAGTGAAAGTAACTCTTGGAGATACAATAATGTGCAACCGACCATATTCGTAGCATATTGCATTGTAAGCTAGAGCAAGCAGCTGTTGACGCTGAATGCTTCTCCTGGAACAATGTCTGGGTCATGTGTCGTCCTCTCAGGAATGGCTGCTTTGATTGAACATCGGTAGCCCATAGCCAATGAAGACTTTCAACAATTTACTCCTGCAGTCTTGTCTTTCGAAGTAGGCGCGGATCGTCCTCCGTAATGTCGGAGCCTCGGTAGTCTGCGGGCAAAAGGGCTTTCCGGCTCGCTTACAACCTCGCCCGCCAGTTCCCTCCTCACACCTTTGCCTTTCCAGCTCCTAACGGTGGGTTTGAGCTCTCAGACTCCTCCTTCCGCCTTGGTCAGGCATAATCTTGTAACCAGTCCTCGCCGATGGCTCCCATTATAGACGAGACAGTAGATGCCCTGCGGGAGCTGGTCCACAAGCTCGAGTCGCGGGTGCAGCAACTGGAAGCAAAGTTGGAACAAGCCGATGGAGCTCCCGCCCGGACAAGCACCCAGTCGGTACGGATGATTTTGATGGGACCTCCTGGGGCAGGTACGCGTGCAAATCGCTCTAGAGTTGTTATGATACACGACTGATACTTTTTGCAGGCAAAGGCACCCAAGCACCGAAAATCAAGGACAAATTCTGTGCTTGTCATCTTGTAAACTCGATGACGGCGTACCCATAAATTCCGTTAGACCAGTAAAAACTGACGTGCACCTCTCAGGCTACTGGGGACATGCTTCGATCACAGGTTGCCAAGAAAACAGCTCTCGGAAGGGAAGCGAAGAAGATCATGGATCAAGGTGGCCTTGTCAGCGACTCTATAATGATTGGCATGATCAAAGCGGAACTCGAGAACAATCCTGAATGCAAGCAGGGGTATGAAAGCCGTCAGGATTACATGATTAAGAGCTGAATATTAGGTCTTTAGCTTCATTCTCGACGGTTTCCCACGGACGGTTGTACAAGCCGAGAAGCTAGACGAGATGCTTAAGAGCAAGCAGCAGAAATTACAGCACACGGTTGAGCTACAGATTGACGATGGTCTTCTTGTCTCTCGCATTACAGGCCGCCTCATCCACCCAGCTTCAGGACGATCTTACCACAAGATCTTCAACCCACCTAGGGCAACAATGACGGACGATATTACTGGTGAACCTTTGATTCAGAGATCGGACGACAACGCTGAGACGCTCAAGAAGCGATTGGCTACCTACCATGAGCAGACCACTCCGGTGGTAGCATATTACCAAAAGACGGGGATCTGGAAGCCAATTGATGCCAGTCAAGAACCAGGTCAGGTATGGAAGAGTTTACTGGGCGTGTTTGAGCATGACAAGTCATCAAGTCAAAGTACGACCGGGAGTCTACTAAGTAGGATTGGGCTGAGAAGCTAGGCTTCACCTCCGCGTTCCTCGATTTGTGGCGGAGCAGGTAAAGGTTACAAGCATCAAGGGCATGCTTTGTTGGATGAATCGACGAAAGAAATGGCAAAAGCTGTGTACTTTGCAGGTGAGCCACGCTCGAAGATTATAATACTTCGAGCGGATCTTGTAAAATACTTGTGCCTTTTTGATAGACCCTTCATATTGTCAGCTTGAGTATCGTCTTTACTATCCCTATGTATCTCTCAACCTTAAAAATCGGTCCGCGTAGCAGCAGCTCTCCCACGGTAATTTCTGTTGTAAAAGCAAGATTCAACTCTAATGTGAATTCATTGACAAGCTGATAGTAGATACTATTGCCTCCTTTGGAGCTTCACTATAACTAAGCACCTCAGTAGGTGTGAGACTACGTCCTGTACACGTCTGGTTCGAAGGGCTGGCTCGAGAGAGACTCCGCAGTCGCGCCTTCCGTTCACTCTTTGACCTCAGACGCGACTCAACACTCACTAGGCTCGTTCATAAATCCTAGCCCAACCCACAAAAACCTCACCACTCTCGGATATTCTTTCATCCATCACCACCTACCTCCCTTTTCTTCCACCATCACCAATTAAGCGACTCACACTACTAAGCGACAATGTAAGTCTAACGCCTTTAGGACAACACCTGTGCTGCCATCCCTTCTTAACAGTCAAAACAATCATTTGTGTCCTCACCTCAACACCTCATGTCATCCTACATCATCTACCTCCATCATCTTCCTTACAACCTCTACATTCCGATCACTCTAATTTCTTCACTTGGCTATCAAAACATTTTGTAGGACAAGCTCACCAGATATCAACAGGTTACAGAACAAATCCAAAGCCGGTTTGAGGAGAGCTGCAGCGGCCGCCGAGCCATCTGTGGCAGTCGCCCGAAGAGTTGCTTTGGAAGACAAGAAAGCTGCGAAAGTTGAAGCATCAACCAACAAGAAAGCTGCTAAAGCTGCAGCATCCGCCAGTAAGAAAGCTACAGCGGCAGACAAGAAAGCTACGAAAGCTGAAGCATCAACCAACAAGAAAGCTGCTGAAGCTGACGCATCCGCCAACAAGAAAGCTGCAGCTGCTGCAAAGAAAGCAGCCAAGAAAGGGGCAGCTTCTACCAACGAACCTTTAGCCACCAGCCACCAAGCCGTATCTTCTAGCAATCAAGCCGCAGCTACGACCAACCAAGCTGCAGATACGATCAACCAAGCTGTAGCTTCCACCAGCCAAGCCGCAGCTACGAACAACCAAGCTGCAGATACGATCAACCAAGCTGTAGCTTCCACCAGCCAAGCCGCAGCTACGAACAACCAAGCCGCAGCTACGATCAACCAAGCTGCAGATACGATCAACCAAGCTGTAGCTTCCACCAGCCAAGCCGCAGCTACGAACAACCAAGCCGCAGCTACGATCAACCAAGCTGCTGCTACGATCAACCAAGCCGCAGCTACGATCAACCAAGCTGTAACTTCCACCAGCCAAGCTGTAGCTTCCACCAGCCAAGCCGCAGCTACGAACAACCAAGCCGCAGCTACGAACAACCAAGCTGTAACTTCCACCAACCAAGCCGCAGCTACGAGCAACCAAGCTGCCGCCACGATCAACCAAGCTGTAGCTTCCACCAACCAAGTTGTAACTTTCGCCAACCAGCCCGCAGCTCCGCGGCTCATTCCACGCCCCGCCGGTATGACCAAAACTCTGCCATCAGCTTCCGGGCTCCCGGCATGCTGGGCTCAGGATATGGACCGATTTATCTGCCAATGCGAATCACTTATGGGAATTGACACTGCTACTGCGATTCGTGGGTTGAGGAGAAAATTCCCGGAGTTGTCTTATGTAAGTCAAATGTCCTTTCCTCGAAGCATGTGAAAGGTGGAGAGCCGAGCTCTGGTGATCCTGGCACGTAGTCTATGGCCATGACTCACTGAGCTTCATGTCTCTTGGGGCATGAGGTTGCCTGAGGTATCATAGAGTTGTGAGGACCGCTGACGCGTTGGGATTGGCCTCTAGTTGATCCTCAGCGAGCTAGCCATTGAGCGTCGCGTCATGTGTCTTGAGTTGATGGACAATGACTACTTCAAGAAAGGCAATGAAATCACCATTGCACGCTATGAGGCGCGTGGGAACCCGCTGCCTCCTATGAATTTGGAGAAGTATTCTCCGGAGAATATAGCGGCGACTCTGGCCGATGAGGTCAGTTGCTTGAGCTCCTCAATGATGAATGTGTGGCGGCTAATCTAAAGCAGGATGATGATGTTCAGGATGGGGATATTGAGATTGTAGAGTGTGAAGTGGGCATGGCTGGAGTGAAGATTGTTGATGGCGAAGCCGAAGCCGAAGCTGGGCCGAGTACGCGTGGGGAGAGTGAGGAATCGCGTGAGGCATTCAAGGTATGTCCATCTTCTGCGTTGAGGTCTCACATTCTCCATGCACACTTTGTCCAGACACAAATCACCATATAATCACCCATTGCAGCTCTCAGTTCTCCATACATTAACCAGATAACTAATCATCACCACAGGAGAACTACCTCCCCACCACCACCGGCACTCCAGGGGCCATGACCCTTGCCACCTCCGTCTCTACCGGCACTTTCGGCCACGAGTACAACCACGACGATCACCCCAACTACAACGCCACCTCTTTCGACAACGCTGAATACAGCGAGAGCCCCAAAGTCTTCTCCCACAAGACTAGGCAATCCTACGACAACGCCAATTATCTCGACTCCGCCAAAGCTGGGCCCGTCACCCCCAAGCATTCCTCCGACACCCGTAGGCACTCTTCCGACAACGCTAACACCTCTCCCGTCACCCCCAACTACAGCTACGGTGGCATGGGCACCTTGGATACGTCCAACCACTCCCTCACTGCCCCTCGTACTCTCACTGGGCCGTATGCAAAGAACACGGCGCGCGATCGTCGTGAAATTGCTCAGGAGAACTCCCTTGCAAGCGAGAGACTTGCGGTTGAAAACGCGTTCGGTACCCTTCCGCGTGAGGCGACTCCGCGTTCTCCTGACAAGTAAGGATGTAGGATATGGTGTCCGTGGTTTGATACCAGCTCTTAGTGGTTGGTATGGCTACGCAGGCGTCGATATTTGTTTTGTGGCTTGTACAGTGCCCGAAAGCTGTACATCTAGGTCTATGGAAATTTGAGTGCTATGCTGGACAGCTTGTGGTAACTATGTGTAGCTACTAGCTGATAGATGAGCAAAAAGTAAATGATTTGAGAATGCGATGTTGCAATGATGTGATAGTATTTCGACTGACAAGTAATATTACTGAGATACCGCCTGGAGTACATAGTTGCCATCCACTATAATCTATTAATTTCCGTCGAGAGCTACGAGGGTAGTCCCCCAAGCAACATCTGCAGGTGACTATGCCTGACGAGTTGAAGCTGTCTTTCTTGAAGCGTGACCAAGACACGCAAGGTTATATCTCATTGAAACGCATCCTTCGAATTGGCCAGTCCTTTCCAACTCTTAAACTCATCTGATCATCACTTGATTTTCTCATGGGTACAGAGTTGGCAGCCAATCACGAATCCAGACCTCCTTTCTTAGGCTCGAAGCCCCAAGCCTGCCTCCTACTCTCGCTCCCTCGCTCCCTCGGCCACCTGTATTACATCCACATGGTGACGTCTTCCTTACCTCGACGGAGTATGGGCGTAGGTATTCTGGTTCCCCAAGGGCCTATCTCCCACCCCATCATCCACCCCACCCAGCCGCCCATCCCGCCATCTCCTCCCTCCCAACCACCTTCTCCTCCACATACCCACCCATCCTCTCCGCAAGCACACAAGCAAGCAAGTGCTTGCAAACCGGCACCTCCTCCCCTCGCAGCAATCCCCCAAACCTCATCTCATCACCTCCCTTCTCCGCCCCTTCATCCTGCGCAAGACGCGGAGCACTGGAGTTGAAAGCCGCAAACGCAAAAGCCGCACATGTGCAATTCCAGGCTTTCAGACGGACTTCATAGCTCGTGCTCCCCTCCAAGCCCTCATTATTTCCGCGTTTGTAACCGCGCGGGCGCTGCGAGGAGCGCACGTAGTATACCACGTTCGCTTCGGCGGGCTCGTGGTCAAGGACGAAACGGGTGATGAGGCCGCGGTCTAGTAAGTCGAGAGCGGGGAGGAGGTCGGTGGGGAACAGGCAGTGGAGGGTTAGGAGGAGGGGTTTTAGGGATGAGGGGGCGGAGGGGGAGGTTAGAGGGTTGGTGGTTGTAGAGGGTGAGGTGGTGTCTTTGGGTGAGTGGGGAACAGAGGGGAGCTGGGAGAGGATGGATGCGATGAAGGCGCGTTGAGATGGGAGGGAAGTCGAGGTTGAGGTTGGAGGAGGCATTGTGATTGGTGGGGGGGAAGCGGCCGGGGTGTCACTACTTTGCCGTTCGTGTTCCTCTTCTTATTTTGTGATTCGCAACTTTTCCCAATGCGTATATTCTAATTGATCCTGCTTCAGGCTCTCCATTGGCTGTGCATCCTGATTCTACCAAGACAGGCCTGAAACTTTATTCTCAATGTACATTCGCCATCTGGAGAAACTACGCACTCCGTACCTCCAAGGCACCATATTTGGCTAGAGAGTACAACGCGCGCACAATGAAATATATATCGAGAATCTATGCGAAGACGCCATTGGAATCTCAGCTGTGACTGGGCGAACAGACGCTCGTTTTGGCTTAGGTGAAACGAATACTATTTGTGAGGCCGCAGATCTGGAAGCTATCCTATCTCAAGATTTGCTAGTCACACGGTTCCATGGCATCGGTAATGGATTTTGATCTCAATTTCTTATCTCAATATACTACTATTCACTATATTTTCAGCTACGCGGTGTAACAGGCGGCTCCTGGCCAAAACATTACCCTTGCTCCCTGCTTGTGGACTGAGATATTACCAGCTTTCCATGTCAGGAATTGCTACTGCTCTGGAACCACGCCACACAATGTACTCAAAAAATTTATACAGGCGTGTGGTATTGTTTTAGCACCTCATTGGTCAAGATATTCTCTCAGCCAACCGCCTGGGTGGTAAATCCTTCTTTATTTTTGCGTATATAGTTTGGTTCTGTGCAGCCCTCTTTTTATATCTCAGTGTTCTTCTCTGAATAAATGATGCCAGCGTTCAACTGAACTGTGACCACTTACCGGTGAAGTTTAGCTAAACTCTGTTCAAACTTTACTGTTTGTTGCACTTTTAGCCTGCCTCTCGATCGCCATGCTGTTCTTCAGTCTGTCCGTCTTCCGGCTCATGGTGCTCTTTGCAACGTTCCTTTCTGTGGCCTACTCATCGCCAACCATTCGGACCCGCTGCTTCATCTTCGGATGCGATGACCCAAGTCCGCATGATACACACAACGGCGTTTCAGAGTCCACATTGGGAGAATTTGCTCTCTTCTCGCAATACGCAGCTGCAGCCTACTGCGAGGAAAATAACAACTCTTCTGGAACTAAGATTACTTGTGCTACAAAAAATTGCCCTGATGTCGAAGCTGCCAATGTCACCTCACACAACGAATTCGAAAACTCTCCCATTGCTGACACTACTGGATTCATTGCTATAGACTACACAAGAAAAATCGTCGTTCTGACCTTTCGTGGCTCCGTTTCCGGCGCAAACTGGCAAGAAAATCTCAAGGCTTCAAGAGTTCATACGGATATCTGCCATAAGTGTCACGTTCACAAGGGTTTCTGGCAAGCCTGGGTCGAGGCACGGCCACCGGTCTTAGGTGCTGTCAAAACTGTCATGGATTTATACGCGAACTACCGTTTCGTTGTCACTGGTCACTCCCTTGGTGGCGCCCTCGCCACACTCGCCGCGGGCGATATCCGTAAGATATCTACTAAATTTGCCGACATAACCGAACTTTATACCTATGGCTCCCCTCGCATTGGCAATATCCGTACGGTTGACTTCCTGACCAAGCAGTCAAGTTTATCACACCGTATAACGGCCGTCGACGATCCCGTGCCACGTGTGCCCTGGCACAGAGCGGGTTACTTTCATGTCTCGCCCGAATTTTGGGTTCATACTAATCCCCAGTATCCAACTACCACAGATATCATGGTTGTAACGGGGTATTACAATAAAGCAGGCAATTCGGGAGCCAATAAAGGCCACACAAAATATGACATGGAGGCTCATAGGCATTATCTCGGAAACATAACGCAATGTAGGCCTGACAAGGATATTTCGGGCTCTAAATCCCGACGGTCTTTCTAATTTGGGTTGTGAGGCAGACAGAACCTTACGTGTAAGACATTATGGAAAGCTTTAGCGAGTATCGGGACGATTGATCTTGGGATCAGTAGATGGCACTTTCGAACATTGCCGGGGTCGAATGGGGCGAGTTCTCGGGCCTCGTTGCTGTCTTCACGGAAAATCGATCGAACAAGCGATATCTCACTTCATACTCAAAAGATGAGCTTTCACCAAATGTGGTCAAAATTTGTTCTGACGCGACTCAACAAAGTTGCAACAGAGAATTTTAGTACAGACTATTGAGACATATCTTGATACAAGACCAAGGTTCCCCAAGGCTCAAGTTCCGTGAACGGCCTATCTGATGTCTTAGACATCTCACTTCTCTCGCGGTGAACGGACTCAATCGAGAACGCTCCTTCGCATGGTCGCCAAGGCGAATGTCCAAGCAGGCCCCAGAGGAGAGGAGGGAAAGCTTCTAGGTAGACAGGCCGACACTGGGGATCAACCACTACTTAGCAAACAGGATGTCAAACAGAAGTGGGACTGCAGCAGATTCCTCAAGCTACGAGCTGGACGCATTACTGCTCACGCTGGAGATACCGCATCGGATGCCTTGCTGTAGACAGCTAATCATACCACCCACCTTTTGCCCTACGAAGATCTAAAAACTCTTAGTCCGCTATAGGCAGAGGGTTTCGGTAAATGCTTCGTTACCAAATGCTTTCCACTTCTAATCACTATCTCCGGATCGAAGACATGACTGACTATCCATATGGGATCCTGCGCGATTTTGTTCATCAACGACATGTGCAATCCACAGCAAGTAAGGCAAGACGAAGGACTGCGCTAGATCGTTCTGGCGGCTCGCGACGCCCAATTCAGACTCTTCACAGAAAGGAGCAAAAATTCCTAAAGGACCAAGCGCCAAGGTGCAGACAGCAAAGACCGGATGCTGCGCAACGCGTTATAGACTGAGAACTTGAAAAGACGACTCATTCCGAGTTTTCTCGGACAATGTTATGGCCCTCATACCTCTTGAACTATTGCCGGAAGAGGTCTCTTCTCCTTCTTCTCTGATAAGGCTAATTCATATATTGATGAATTGGGGTTCACTTTAGAAATGGGAACAGTTATAGAACATAATCACCACGATTCACTTTATACTTATTTACCATTCAATTACATATAATATCTTCAATTGCTGCTTACCCTTCTACGCTTGCTGCTTAATCTTTACCATCTGAGACTGCATACATAACATATATTATTATAAATAAAGTTTAGTATCGTTCATAACTTTTGCAGTTCGATAAAATCAGAAAGACACGCCTTTCAACAGAGACTTTGAAGACGAACTTCATCGCTGACCATGGTTTTGGAAGCCGCCCTGATATTGTACCCTAATGCGGAAGATTTGACTTATTGGGTGTCTTATCCCTTTAACCGCTGCCGAAGAGCCACTTTTAGCGTATTCGCTTAGTTCATCAATAGAAATCATAGAATATCATTCTGAACTGATTTTATTGATGCTATTCAGAAACTATTGTGATATGCAGCTCAACAAGAATCGTCTTTACATAGAGAGATATCATAGATATCACAGTCAAATATAGAATGTTTTTCTCGCTTGCTATCATTTAAATTTGATGTAATTTCATCGAGAACTTGTCATTTTCTAAACATGACTGTTTGTTACGAAGCGTGTCGGCATTGAATAG
>JAABUS010006900.1_pt1 | contig 13437 bp, 10 predicted proteins | sample 5560161 | NCBI WGS metagenome assembly JAABUS01 (sample SAMN10711885, study PRJNA513376) | rock metagenome | isolation source: Antarctica rocks | place: Antarctica: Victoria Land, Trio Nunatak nord | collected 2016-01-04 | reverse complement strand
CAACGTAATCTCCCGAAACGATAATCGAAATAACGATCAATCGGGCCGGTGTAGATCAACTTCTCGCAGTGTTGCAACCAATAATCTTGGCGTTCAAAGAAATCCACGTTCAGCTCGACGGGAATGCCTTCCAGCAGGCGCTCGAAAATAGGCGTGTAGCCGCCGACGGGAATGCCTTGATAAAGATCGTCAAAATAAGCGTCGTGATAAGAGTCTCGCACAGGCAGGCGCGTGATGATGCTCGCAGGTAATTCTCTGGGGTCGAGTCCCCACTGCTTGATAGTATAACCTTTAATAAAGGCTTCGTACAAATCTTTGCCGATCAAGCTAATCGCTTTTTCTTCGAGGTTGCGCGGATTGATCGTGCCGTCACGCTTAGCGGCGATGAAATCTTCGACTTCGGACGGTTTCAAATTGAGATTGTAAAAAGCATTGACCGTGCCGAGATTAATCGGCATCGTATAAACCTTGTCTTGATAAGTTGTCAGCACGCGATGCTGGTAGCGATTAAATTCGGTGAACTGGTTGATGTAATCCCAAATCTCTTTGTTGTTGGTATGAAAAATGTGTGTGCCGTATTTATGAATATTGATGTTCGTGCCTTCATAATCATAAGAATAGCAATTGCCGCCGATGTGATCGCGGCGTTCAAGCACCAACACCGACTTACCTTTTTTACGAAGCCGTTCGGCGGCAACCGCACCGTACATTCCGCTGCCGACAATAATATAATCGTAACGTGTCATTCTCTACTCCTAATTATCGTTATCTGCGACCAAGCCTAATTAACAGCTAAAACAATTTCGTTCTTGAAGCGATAAAGCTCGAAAATAGTTCCCCGATTTCTCTGTCTACTTTACCAGATAAGGTAAAAACTTTTCCTTAACGGCTTATAGCGGTTCTCACTTCGTGACCCGGACGCAGACCGTGCTTTACGTAATATGAAGCATTTCGCGGTATAGATTTATTATGTTAGTAACAAACTGATCGTGGCTGAAGTTTGTTTTAACAAACTGGCGGCCTGCTTCTCCTAAACTCGCGGCGTGCTCTTTATCTGTCAACAAGGTAAGAAGCTGCGCCGCCAGCTTCTCATCATCCTGATGCGGATAAAGTAGTCCGTTCTTTCCGTCAATAACAACCTCTGGAACGCCGTCAACCGATGTTGCAATAACCGGCTTGGATTGCGCCATGGCTTCTAAGATAACGAGCGGCAGTCCCTCAAAATGAGTGCTGAGGACAAAGACATCCATTGCGTTAATCAAGCGCGGTACGTCGTTACGAAAATCCGTGAAGATAAAATTGGGAGCGACACCGCTTGCGGCTAACATCTGTTGCACCTTCTCATAATGCTCGCGGTTCTTTTTCGGCTCGGAGTATCCGCCGACAATGAGAAAGCGCGTGTTGGGGTTGATTGCAATGACGCGCGCAGCAGCCATAACAAGCGTCGCGTAATCTTTTTGCGGTGCCACGCGCCCCACCATGCCCACTATCTTCGCGTCGTCAGGAATGCCAAATTCACGTCGGACACCCTCACGCATACGACGTTCCACTTCACCATTAGCAGATTTCGCATCAACCTCAATGCCATCATAGATAACCAGGCCGCGACTTTTTTCGATGTGGTAATTGAAGCAATCCCATGTGTGATGCGAGACAAACACGAACTTATCAACGGGGCGGATAGCTTTTTTAGCGTATATCGCATCGGCGTAACGATTTCTGACGTGACAGATAACCGGCAGGCGCGCAAGTTTTGCGGCAATCGTCGCGTAGAGTCCCCCGTACAAATCCGCGCAATGAACCAAATCAATCTTTCGACGCTTGAATTCCCGCCTGAGTTGATTTGTTCGATACAGGAAATCTCTCAGATGTTCGCGGTCAAGAATTTCCGGGTCCCAACTCACCGTTTCATAGCCAGCCGTGGCGAAAAAATTGGCGACCGGCACGGCCGTGCTCACGCAGAAGGGAATGTTAGTGAATTGATCGCCTTCCACCGCCTGCATAATACGTAGCGTGGCCTGTTCAGTTCCGCTCACATCCTCGTATGGCAGAATATGAGCAATATTATAACGGCGTTTCGACGCCCGGCTTTGTTTAAGGTACATCAATCACAACTCGGCGAATAATCCATGCTGATAACTAAATCTTGTGCGGAAGATTTGACGAAATCGCACTCAGGTGAGAGCGTCATGAGACACCTCATCTTGTTCCTCTTCTGCTCCAATCAGAATGAAGCAAGCTGAATCTGCAATAATAGATGCTAAATGTGACTCAGATTCCATATACCAACATTGACAAGGGAATATGTAAAGCAGTGAGGCTTGCCTAGCAGCGGTTAATTACACTTCGCCACTACATCTAAGGCCATTTAGTCTTCGGTTAGTTTTCGCATCACGGAGATATCCATCTGTGCTTGCTTGATGCCAGTTGTCCCCTTCTGGCCGACTCCCAACTCTCTACCTATTCTGTTTATTAAAGCTTTGCTAACATTGCGTCTCGCTTTTTTCAACAATGCCTGTTGCTGCTGCTTTGTGCTCGCCGAGCGTGGCCCCAATTTGCGTATCAGGGCCATACCATACTTACCATGTTCACCATAGCTACTTGCGGTCGTTTCGATTTCAACTAACTCAAAGTGCGGAGAGTCTTTAATAAAATTGTCGATAACGTAGCGTGGGCCATCCCAGCCGCAAGATTCCGGGTAGATGTCGTGGAGCACAATATACCCTCCAATCGAAACATGCGGATAATAGAGTATAAAATCGCTCAAGCATCCTTCGATAGTGTGATCTCCATCAATGAACAAAAGGTCAATTGGTTCACCGATTATTTCGTCAACTTTCTTCCCCATCTCTCTTGAATCCGTTTTGTAAAACTTGATGCGATGCGACAATTGAGCAGCCGCCGCACAACTTTGAGCGTACTCAAGGGGCTTATGAAGGTACCGATAATGTGTATGCGCTCCGGGCATAATATCGTTGAATAGGTCAACCGAGTGAATAGTTCCACGATTTCCTAATTGCTCCAGACCGGAAGCCATCCAGATTGAAGAAACGCCGATAAAGCACCCGATCTCCAAAACACATTTCGGATCAGTATTGCAGACTAAGTTTCTCAAGAATTCGCCCTGCGCCGCCGGTAAAGCTGCCGGCCAAGTGAATTTCTCTTGATACATCTTGACTAAAGTAACAGCCCACGGAGATGTGCAATTTTTCAAATCCTCTGGAATCTCATGGTACTTATATGAAACGCCTAAAGATAGGGAAAATTGGTCAAAGAAGTCTCCCAGAGCGTCCCCTTCGAGACACAATCCGCCATTGAGTTCCTTTCTGGCGAAATCTTTTTCCAAAATAAACTTCGTCACATCATCTTCAGTCACCTTGATAGTTCGGGACATGTCTTCAGTAGAGAGCACCTGCGACAACTCTCTAGTTGAGAAAAGGACTTCACCTTCATTAGTTGTAGGCATAACTTGTTGCCTCTTTTCTTGACACAGAATTAAATTTTAACTCCAGAAATCGTAAAGTATATTTTTCGGCTAAGACGTTTTGCAAACACACGCGGACAATACCGCAGCAGCACTAATAAATCCTGTGCCGCTTGCCTCCACTCACGACCTGATCTCGCGCGCTCACCGACTTTCTTGATTAACTGTGACCCATATAAGTTTTTCCAATAGGCTAGCCCGCTTTTATATGCTTCCGTATACTGCTTATTATGCCTGACATAATCCCACTGCGAGCGAAAAACTCGCAGCGTCGCCTTCAACATCAATGCGGTGTTATGAGAGGTATTCGTGCTATGCAGCCGCCACTCGGCAATTGTCTGGCGGTGGCAGTAAATAGGATAGTTTCTGGCGATGCGCAAATAAAGTTCGTAGTCGCCGGAGTGATCGGCAGCAATATCTAAGCCGCCAAGGGCTGCCAGACTCTCGCGTCTGTGCATCACCATTGCAGGCATCCAAATGTGGTTGTCGCGCAGGAGCGTAGAATAATCCGGCTTCTCAACATACTGCTGATGCAGAGCTGGAAGTGGCGATCCATCCGGTGCAATAAATCTGCAGTATCCAGTAACAAAGGCACACTCTGGATGCTCGTCCAAAGAATCGGTGCCGATTTTAAGAGCATCCGGCAACAGACGGTCGTCGCCGTCCAAGAAGATTAAGTAACGGCCTTTTGCTTGACGAAGACCGACATTACGCGCGACAGATACTCCCTGATTGTTCTGCCGTATGTATCGCACCTGTGGGTAAGCTGAAGCGACCTCCGGGGTATTATCTTTCGAGCCATCATCCACCACCACGATCTCGAAGTGCTGACAAGACTGCGCAAGAACGCTCTCAATCGCCTCGCCCAAAAAGCACGCCTGATTGTAGCAAGTAATCACCACTGACACGATTGGGTCTCTTAACATCTCGTTCATAAGCACTCGTGCAAACTTAACTTTAACCTTCGTACCGGCTAGACGCCTAGAAAATCAATGAAGACAATCGGAAACTACATGCCGCAGCTTTAGCAGCTGATCTAACTTGATTTTGCGCGAGTGCTTATATCCTCGTAAGCTACTTTCAGAAAAGGAATGTCTGTTCCATCAACTCGCATTCGGCTAACCATTCATCATTCGCAACTCTCCCACCTTCACTGATTTAATTAATTCGTCGGCACTCACCAAAGCCGTACCCACTTTAGAGACGGTAACTCCTGCGGCATAATTTGCCAGCATCGCCGCTTCCAACATCGTCGCGCCGGAGGTCAGCGCCGCTCCAAGCGTCGCAATTACTGTATCGCCCGCGCCCGTCACGTCATACACTTCGCGTGCGGCTGTTTCAACATACACAGGCTCACCGTCACCCTCCACTAACATCATGCCGCGTTCGCCGCGAGTTATTAAGACACTGGCGCATCCGATGCGTTCACGAATTAACTGCGCGGCGTGAAGCAATCCTGCGTCGGAATGATCTTGAGTATTTGTTAAAAGCAGCGCCTCGTGATGATTCGGCGTGATGAGTGTCGCCGGACGATAATACTCAAAATTACGCATCTTCGGGTCAACCAGTACGGGAATGCCGCGCTCATGCGCTTGCGCCAAAACCTGCGTCAGCACGCGCGGCGTGATTGCCCCTTTATCGTAGTCGGAGATGATTAAGGCATCGGCGTCTGTGAGCGCCTTTTGCAGAACATCAATTAAGCGCTGCTCTATCGAAGAATCAACAGGGGTGCGCTTTTCACGGTCAGTACGTACTACTAATTGACTATGCGCGATAATGCGTGTCTTGACTGTCGAAGGACGACTTTCATCAACTACAAGCAAGTCATTGACACGCATCGCATTGGCTTGATGAAGTTCGCCGCGCAGACGTTCTCCCGCCGGATCGTTCCCGACGACACTAATCAGACACGCGCGCGCGCCGAGTGCGGTAAGATTAGCGATTACGTTGGCCGCGCCGCCTAACCGTGCTGAATCGCGGCGAATATCAACGACCGGGACTGGCGCTTCCGGCGAAATGCGCGTCACGTCACCCCAGATAAATTCGTCGAGCATACAATCGCCGAACACTGCCACCAGACGACGCGGCATACCTTCGATGATCTGGGCGGCGCGCTCTTCTGTTAGGTGGGCAGTAGCTTTATAACCTTCTGCTTTCATACACTCTTTTAATTAGTCCTATGCCTGCCTGTTAAATTTTGTTCCGTTCACAAGACTGTGCTGAATCCTCGCCCGAGATTCCATACAAATTACTTTTAGCGTTCAGGACTTCATTAAATCTGCTTTCAAGACGATCAATCGCCGCTCTTAAAGACCACCGTTCTCTAACGATCCGGCTGCCATTTTCACCGAGTTGGCGAGCGTAATCCTTGTCGCTCATGAGCCGCTCAATGGCAGCAGCTATCACTTGCGCATCGCTTTCCACGAGCAGTCCATTAACTCCATCTACAATTGTTTCCCTCAAGCCACCTTCCGCTACTCCTATGACCGGCAAGCCACACGCATTTGCTTCAAGGGGGGCAAACCCGAACGGTTCCAGACGAGGAGCATAAACCATCACCGAGGCACGGTTCAGGATACTGACAAGCTCCTCGTCCGTAACTCTTACTCGCGGCTCAAAGTCAACACCATTTTGACGCGCGAATTGCAACAACTCTTCCATATATGGTTTATCACTACCGTTTCCTACCCAAACTAAACGTGGACGCGGCTCGCGCACTTTGGCTAGAGCTTCAAGCACTAGTTTTATATTTTTCCATCGAGCGATATATCCCAGTCCAACGACTACCATCTCGCGCTCTTGATGCTGATTGGTGAACTTATCGGCATCAATTCCCAAGTAACATACCTTGGCATCTAAACCATATGCACGCAAAACACTCTCACGGCTGAAAAAAGAGTTAACAAGGACAGCGTCAAAAGCCCTCGCGTTGAGCCATTCCTCCCGCGCTTGAACGCGAATGCCTTGCGTCTGCATTAGATCGCGTGGTAACCGCTTGATTTTTTTTAAATTGGAAGCACCATTTATCTCCGGCAAGGCGAGCCAGGGCAGGTGTGGGTCGGTCTCAGACAATTGGCGATAATTTTCCTGTAATCCTGCTACTTCATAAAGATTGCGGCGGGGTTCTTGCAGGTAAAGGACATTTGGAATCTTTATGTGACGCCCCATCGAGCTTACAGCCAGTAAAATGCAAGAATTAACAAAAACCAGATCAAAGCCGCCGTTATTTATCGCTTCCGCACATTGTCGGCAATGCTGATCCATCACTTCAATAAGGTCAGTTACATCTCGATAAAGATTTTTGATTTCATCAAAGCGGTTCTTCATGAGCCTTGGTTGCCACGAAAACGGCAGCACATGTTCCGTAATAAGCTCGCTCAAAGGCAGGTAAGTCTGATCCGCAGTTGAGGGACACCATGACTCCACCGTATGCCCGCGCTCGACTAGCCCACGCACATGGTCATAGAGGGCGCGTTTACCGCCACCACTCGGCAGATTATGCCAAACCGCAATCTTCATTTTTTCCTTCCGAAAGGCCGGTTCACACAAAGGCGCGAGCGTCGGATACCGATGCCAACGGGGTTTAGAAACTTACAGAATTAGTCTTGCAACATGAATGAAACGACAAAACGATTTCACATTCCGGTCATGAAGCAACTTTATTTGCAGTTACCCCTCGCGGAACGGCAGGGCCGGCCTTTATCAATGATTAAACAGGTCCAGTCACGGTCTCAACCGGAGACCTTAACGGCGTGATCGCGCTCGGCCATCTCCAAATCCTTTTGCACCATCTCGCTCACGAGTTCTTTGAAAGTATAAGTCGGCTGCCAGCCCAGAACGCGGCGCGATTTTGTGGCATCGCCGATCAACAAATCCACTTCGGCGGGACGTTGAAAGCGTTCGTCAACTCTGACGTAGTCTCGATAGTCAAGCCCTACTTCACCGAAGGCCAACTCGCAGAATTCGCGCACGGTATGCGTCTCGCCGGTCGAGACAACGTAGTCGTCCGGCTCCTGTTGTTGCAGCATTAAGTACATCGCCTTAACGTAATCCTGCGCGTGTCCCCAATCGCGTTTCGCGTCCAGATTACCGAGACGCAGTTCTGAAGCCCTCTTCAATTTAATCTGAGCGACTGTGCTGCTGATCTTGCGCGTCACGAATTCAAATCCGCGGCGCGGGCTTTCGTGATTAAACAGCATACCGCTGCAGCAGAACATGCCGTAAGCTTCGCGGTAATTTCTTGTTAGGTCAAACCCGGCCACTTTGCTGATGCCGTAAGGACTTCTCGGATGAAAAGGCGTCGTTTCTTGTTGCGGCACTTCGCGCACCTTGCCGAACATCTCGCTTGATCCCGCGAAATAGAATTTGCACTGCGGGCGCAATTCCCTGAGCGCCGCAAGCATGTAGTGAGTTCCGTTGATGTTCGTGTTCATCGTCGAGAAACCATCGGCAAAGCTTTCGGCAACAAAGCTCTGCGCGGCGAGGTGATAGCACTCATCAAAACCATTCTGGCTGACTATATGGAAAATGCTCGGATAGCTTTCAAGGCTCGCCGCGTGGAGTGTGATCTTGTCGAGCAAATGAGCGATCCGCCCGAACCTGCGCTCCGGCGCTTCCAACGCGATCCGCCGCACAAGGCCATGAACTTCGTACCCCAAGCCGAGCAGATGTTCGGCTAGGTAGCTGCCATCCTGCCCGGTAATGCCTGTGATCAAAGCGCGCTTAATCATAACCGTTGCTCCCTAATCTCGGATGCTCTTAGGCGAAATATCAAAAGTGAATCCGTTTTCAGTAAAGCAGATTTTAATATTATTCATTACCTTTGAATGCCATGAGAGTCCGCTCTATGGCTTTATCCCACGAAAACCAATCTTGCGCCAGTTCCTGCGCGCCGCGGCTGAGGTGCTGTCGCAATTCTGACTCTGATGCTAATGAGTTGATCGCGGCAGCAATAGCTTGTGGCTCTTTCGGTGGACACAGGATAATGTTCTTTCCATCGTTCAAGGGGGTTTCAACAATCTTCCCTCTGGTCGTTACGACTGGCAACCCATGCGCTACCGCCGCTGCGAAAGAGCTATTGTTAAGATACACGCCCCAATCAAACGGGAGCACGCAGGTATCAGCGCTTCGGAGGTAAATCGAAGCATGATCACTGTCCGTTGGGTAATAACCAGTCCAGATCACTTTATCAGCAATGCCAAGCTGCGCCGATAATTGCTTCAACTCTGCCTCATAGTTAGGGCGTTTAACTTCCCGTAGCAGAACCTCATTGCTGCCGCCGACTAGCACTAGACGCATGTGGTCTGCGCGTTGCGCGACCTGCTTAAACGATTCAAGTAGTATCTCGATTCCTTTACCGGGATAGAGATAGCCAAAGTAGATGATAAGAAAATCGTCAGGTGCGACATTCAACATCTCACGCCCGCGTTGCCGGGCAGCGCCATTCGTCTCGGCGCACATACGCATGATCGGTGGTGGCGGAATTAACACACATTTTCCACCCACACCAGCGAAATACTCGTTAAGCATCATCCGGTGAACGTCACTGAGGACAATCAGGCAATCGCTATCACGGAGAACAGAGCCGAACTCATAAGATGTCCCCTGTCTTCCAAGCCACTGCACAATTGCTTTGCGCACACCGCGCGTCGCCCGCGAAACTTTGCCGTAAGTGATACCAACGGGACTCTCGATATGCGTAACGATGCGGACAGTAGGCAACATCCGTTTGATAACGCTGGTGGCGAGGGTAATCATCGGATGATGGTTGTAGATCGACCCAACAAAATGTAGGTTAATCACGTCAGGCCGAAACCGCTGCACGATGCGGAGCAGCTTTGGCAACTCGCGCCACGACCACTTGTTCATCACTGGATAGATTTGCAGACGCGAATCGCGCACTACATTCTTGATCCGCGAAGTGACGACCCGCACTTCTTGCCCGGCATCAGCTAACTCCTGGCATAACCGTAACGCGTAGTCGGCTCCGCCTGACCGCATCGGCGGAAACGTCGCGGAGATTACCAATACTTTCATCTTCTTAAGCGAAGCTAACCTCTCGTAATTCGCGGCGGTGCGCCGTAAACCATGCGACTGTTTTTGGTATGCCGTCGCGTAAACGGTGTGCCGCCTCGAAGCCGAACTCCCGTTTCGCGCGCGAGACATCAAGAGCGCGGCGTGGTTGACCGTTCGGCTTTGTCTTGTCCCACACAATATCGCCCGTGAAGCCGACTTCTACGGCGATCATCCCGGCTAAATCGCGGATTGCAATCTCTTCACCCGTGCCCAAGTTGACGGGCTGTTCGCCATTGTATGCTTCGCTCGCCATCACGATTGCTTCCGCCGCGTCTTCGACATAGAGAAATTCTCTGGTCGGCGTTCCATCGCCCCACAAAATTACTTGGGATGCGGCGCGTTCTTTAGCCTCGGCAAATTTGCGAATCAACGCCGGAATCACATGCGACGTTTCCAGATCGAAATTATCGCGCGGGCCATACAAATTAACCGGCAGCAAGTAAATCGCGTTGAAGCCGTACTGCGCGCGATAGGCTTGCGCCTGCACCAGCATCATCTTCTTCGCCAGTCCGTAAGGTGCATTGGTTTCTTCCGGGTAGCCGTCCCACAATTCATCTTCCTTAAATGGAATCGAAGCAAATTTCGGATATGCGCAGATTGTTCCCGTTGCGACAAACTTTTCGATCCCGCGACGGCGCGCATACTCGATCAACTGGATGCCCATGATCGCATTGTCGTAGAAGAAGCGTCCGGGGTTTTCGCGGTTCGCGCCGATGCCGCCGACTACTGCGGCAAGATGTATGACGATATCCGGGCGCGCATCGTCATAAAGGCGCGTGATGGCATCATGGTCGCGCAAATCGTAATCCTTGAAACGCGGCACAAAGACTTCCCTGCACCCGTGCTGGCGCAAACGCTCGACCACAAATGAGCCTAAGAAACCGGCTCCGCCTGTGACGACGACGCGCTTATCTTGCAGTCGCACTTCGTTGCTCGGCATCGGCGTTCCCTTTCCGGTCGTTCCCGTTTTCCAGCGCTGCAATGTCGGCGTCAACCATCAACTGCGTCAAACTTTGAAACGAAGTTTGCGGTTTCCATCCAAGCTGCCGCTCGGCTTTGCTCGCATCGCCAATCAATAAATCCACTTCGGCTGGCCGGTAATACTTTTCGTCGATCTCGACATATTTGCGCCAATCAAGCCCGGCGTGGGAAAACGCTTCTTCGAGAAACTCTTTAACGGAATGCGTCTCGCCGGTTGCGACTACATAATCCTCCGGGGTGTCGTGTTGCAGCATTCGCCACATCGCCTCGACATATTCTTTGGCATAGCCCCAATCGCGTTTCGCTTCCAAATTTCCCAGATAAAGTTTGTCCTGCAAGCCAGCCTTGATCTGCGCGACAGCGCGTGTGATCTTGCGCGTGACAAATGTTTCACCGCGACGCGGGCTTTCGTGATTAAAGAGGATGCCGTTGCAAGCAAACATGTCATAGCTTTCACGATAATTGACGGTCACCCAATAGGCATATACTTTGGCTGCGCCGTAGGGCGAGCGCGGATAAAACGGTGTCGTCTCGCGTTGCGGGACTTCCTGCACCATGCCGAACATCTCGCTGCTACTCGCCTGATAAAACTTCGCCTTTGAACCTGTCTCGCGGATCGCTTCAAGGATGCGAATTGTCGAGAGTCCGGTCACATCGCCCGTGTATTCGGGAATATCAAAGCTGACGCGCACGTGTGATTGCGCCGCGAGGTGATAAACCTCATCCGGCTGAATGCGGTAGAGCAATTTAATTAAATTTGTTGAGTCCGCGATGTCCCCATAATGTAGAAACATATGCACATTGTTAATGTGCGGATCGCTATAAAGATGATCAATGCGCCCGGTGTTGAAGGTTGAAGCGCGACGGATAATGCCATGCACTTCGTAGCCTTTTGATAGCAGCAACTCGGCGAGATACGATCCGTCTTGGCCGGTGATACCGGTAATAAGTGCTTTCTTCATAAAAGATTCTTATTTATCACTTAACGTAAGAATAAATGAATCGTGCTGCATATCAGATCCAGGGCTAGACTTATGGCCTAAACCAACTTGGAACCCATCCAAACACGGCAGCAATATTGGCATATACTCGCAATCGCCGAGTAATACCAGATTGCCGCCTCAGCAGTTGGCTGGTTTTTCGCAGCACTGTTTTATCGTTGATTCGCGCTGAGTGGTAAAACATATGGGTTATGTAGGCAATCCAACGTTCTCGCTTCCAACTCATCGTTATTGCTTCGGATAAACCCGTGTAATGCATTACAAGTTGTTCGATCTCCTGTAACTGATCGAGGAAATCTGGCTGCTGCCAAGTTTTATACTGGTAGTTACTGTTATGTTGATTGTAGTTCAGCACATGCGGGCTTTCAATAACAATGGTTTTATATTGAGCGCTGATACGCGGAAAGTATTCGAGGTCTGTAGAATAAGTAAAACGCTTGTCAAAAGTTCCGAGTGTCGCGACAATTTCTCGATGCACGGTTAAGCCGGAGGGGACACCCCTATAATGCAGCATCGCCCATGGCCCAGGTTCCAAGACACTATAGCGAAAGCGCGAGTCGATATTTGTACCCACTTCGTTAAGGCTAATCAAAGCAGGCTCGTTAGCGATTGAGCAAGCGCGCCGAATTGTCGCAAGCGCGTCCGGCGCAATTGTGTCATCGTCATGTACGATACATATCCAATCTCGTGTGGCAGATACTAAACAAGTATTCCAAGTTTCTACCATACCTTGGTTTGTGTCATGGACGAGCAATCTGACTTGTGGCACGGCACGCAGTGCATCGGCAGTGCTGTCCTGCGATCCATCATCTACAACCAAAAGTTCGTCACCCGCCTGTAACTGCGGCACAATGGCTTCGACCAGTGAGCATACGACTTCGCGCCGGTTGTATGTAGGTATTGCCAGCGTTATTTGGACACCTTTGCTCATACGAATTTAACGATGCGACATTGGTCGTAGCAAGTTAACTCACGAACTTAAACAAATTTCGCTAACCATTTCAAGATTAGTCTCCGGCACAATCCAGCGATGCGGCACAGCTAACATGGCACATGAAGAGGTTAATGGGAAGCCACTCTGGAAAATATCTTGCTCCATAATAGTCAATTGGGCGAACCTCTCGCTACGGTATAGCCAATCTATCAGTGGTCTAGTTAGACCAGCCGATAATATGTATTCACCCGCAGCCAACGGAAGCTGTTCAAATTCTAATTCCACTGAATTCAGCCCCAGATGAAAACCTACGTTCATGTGGGATATTGGTCGGGTAGAATATTGGATTAAGGGAACGCCATCTGGCGTGTGAATACCGAATTCAACACCACCGTGTTCAACAATCTCATCAGCGCGCCACGTTATTTTAAACCGGACATAATCCCCTGTACCCAAGTCAAGTTTAACCATTCCGTTATGATCCAAAGCTTCGATTTTTTCTATTTCAAATCGAGTACGTGGATTAGGCTGCGGGTTATAAAAGCGTAATACATCAGTTGGTGCGATTATATTAGGCTTCTGTATAGGGGCGTAATGCCTGATTACTTCGCTCGGTACGCCGGTGGCAGCAATCTGACCATGCTCCATCAGTATTACGCGATTGCACAGGCGCTCGACGGACTTGAGATCGTGTGAGATAAAAACAATCGTTGTTCCAGCTTGCTCCAACTCTTTGATACGATTTATACATTTGGCCTGAAACGCTGCGTCGCCGACCGCCAAAACTTCATCGAGCAGTAAAATGTCCGGGTCAAGATGCGCGGCAATCGAAAATCCGAGGCGCACGTACATGCCCGATGAATAACGCTTAACCGGCGTGTCTATGAACTGCGAGATGCCAGCGAAGTCAACGATGCTGTCAAGTTTCGCGGCAATCTCGCGCCGCCGCATTCCGAGAATCG
>JAABUS010006899.1_pt1 | contig 13438 bp, 9 predicted proteins | sample 5560161 | NCBI WGS metagenome assembly JAABUS01 (sample SAMN10711885, study PRJNA513376) | rock metagenome | isolation source: Antarctica rocks | place: Antarctica: Victoria Land, Trio Nunatak nord | collected 2016-01-04 | reverse complement strand
GCGCGTGCTCCGCCCGCCAGTGGCAGCTGCTCAAGCACTACGTCTCCCGCGGTGCGATGGACATCGACGGGCTCGGGGAGAAGCAGGTGCACGCCCTCCAGCAGGCCGGGCTGCTGCGCTCCGCCGCAGACTTCTACGCGCTGACCGTGCAGCAGCTGATGGAGCTCGAGCGCTTCGGGCCGACGAGCGCCGAGCGCGCGGTCGCGAACATCGAACGGTCCAAGGAGCGGCCGTTCGCGCGCGTGCTCTTCGCCGCGGGGCTCGAGGAGGTCGGCGAGGTGACCGGGGGCAACCTCGCCCAGCGGTTTCGCTCGCTCGACGTGCTCCTGGCCGCAGCGCCGGAGGAGATCGCCGAGACGCCCGGCGTCGGGCCGAAGATGGCCGAGAAGATCGCCGCGCAGCTCGCCGACCAGCAGACCCGCGCACTCTTCGAGGAGCTCCGCGCCGCCGGGGTCCAGCTCGAGACGACGGGACCGGCGCCGGGTGAGGGCGCGCTAGCCGGCCGGACGCTCGTCCTCACGGGCACCCTGCCGGCGCTCACCCGCGAGGACGCGACGGGGCGCATCCTGGCCGCGGGCGGGCGGGTGACCTCGTCGGTGTCCAAGCGGACCGACTTCCTCGTCGCGGGCGAGTCCGCCGGTGCCTCGAAGCTCGAGAAGGCGGAGCGCCTGGGCGTGCGCGTCGTCGACGAGGCGGCGCTGCTCGCGCTGGTCGCCGGGGAGGCGGCGCCCGCGGCACCCGATCTCGCCCGCGCTCAGCCCTCGTAGCGCGCGAGCGCGGCGACCATGCGGTCCTCCACGGACTTCGCGCCGAGGCCGACGCCGTTCTCCAGGAACGAGAAGACGACGTGATGCCCGGTCGTGGTCGTGCAGTAGCCCGAGAGCGCGGAGACGCCGCGCAGCGTCCCGGTCTTGCCCGAGCAGCGGCCCGCGGCGGCCGTGCCGCGCATGCGCCGCCGCAGCGTCCCGATGCGCCCGGCCACCGTGAGTGACCCGAGCCATGCGCTCGCCGCGTCGCTTTCGCGCATGGCGCGCAGCAGCGTCACGACCTGGCGTGCGTTGGTGCGATTGCCGCGCGAGAGGCCCGAGCCGTCGGCGATCGTCGGCCGCACGCCGAGCCGCGCGAGCGTGCGGCGCACGACGGCCGCGCCGGCCGCGGTGGTGCCGGCGCTCCCCTCCTCGGCGCCCACGACCTTCAGCAGCAGCTCGGCGTAGAAGTTGTCCGACGGCTGGTTCGTCGCGCGGACGAGGTCGGACATGGGCGGTGAGCGGTCCGTGGCGAGCTCCTCGGCGTCGGCGGGCGCCCGGCCCGTTCGCGCCCGGCGGCCGAAGCGCACGCCGCGTGCCTTGAGCATCGCCTGGAGGCGGGTGGCCGCGAGGTGCGCGGGACCGACCCCGTCGGTCGTGCCGTGACCGACCACGAGGGCGCCGAGCTGGCCGCCGAGGTTGAAGTCGGGCTTGAAGGAGGAGTCGACCGAGCCGCGCCGCGCGTCGAGCAGCGACTCGTCGCCGACCACCCCGCCGGCGACCTCGGTCAGCCCCACCTGGCGCATGAGCTGGTCGACGAGGCTGATCAGGTCGGCGTTCGCGAGGCTGGGGTCGCCCGCGCCGACGAGGTAGAGGTCCTTCGCGACGATCGCCTCGGGGTCGGAGATCGCGACGCCGCTGGCGACGACGGCGGTCTCGCGCCGGGCGTCGGCGCCGAGCGTCAGCAGTGCGGTGGCGGTGGTGAAGAGCTTCTCGTTCGATGCGGGAACGAGTGCGAGATCCGGCTGGCGGGAGAACAGCACGGTGCCCGCGTCGAGGTCGACGACGTGCGCGCCGGAGGCGGCGCCGAGCCTCGCGGTCTCCCGGGCGAGCTTCGTGTGCAGCGCGGCGCGGTCGAGCGCGTGGGCGGGCGCGGCGGCCAGCAGCGCGATGCACGCGACGAGCAGCCCGAACGGCGTTCGGCGGGAGAGCATCCGCGGGCAAGATACCCTCGCGACCGGCAAGGTTGCGGTTCGTTCGGTGCCCTCGCGGCCCGGACACCACGCCGATGTGGCCCTACTCCGGCTTGCGCGCGCGCACCTGGTAGATCGACGTCGTGCCGTTCACGAAGCCGTTGCGGGCGGCGCGCAGGTAGAGCCGCCACACGCGCACGCGCCGGGCCTCATGAACGCGGCCAGCCGGCGGGCGTAGACGTCCATCTGGTCGGCGCCGACGTGCTCGACCATCCCCGACGCTCGAGACCGCGTCAAAACCCTCGTCCACGACCTCGCGGTAGTCGGAGCTGTTCAGCAGCGGCATCACGCCGTCGAGGTCGTCGACCTCCAGGAGGCCGCCCACGAAGGCGCGACCCAGCCCGAGCCGTCCCGGGGCGAACAGGATCTGCGAGACCGCCGCCGGGGAGCCCAGTGGATCGTGGGCCGCCCGGCTGCGTGGCCGCGACGACGCTGCCGTCCCAGAAGGCGAGCTCGAACGGGCGCTCGGGGAGCGCCGCCGCCAGCTCTCGGCGAAACGCGGCCGTGGAGGCCAGGCGCCGCCGGAGGGGGCGGATGCGGATCGGATCGTGCTGCTCGGGGCGGTGTCGCGCATGCACGGAACCTACGCACCCCGCCAGGCGGGCCCTATCCTCGAAGCGATGGGCAAGGTCGTCGAGCTCGATCCACCGCGCAGGCGCCAAGCCAAGCGCGCGCCGGCGGCCCGCGCCGGCCGTGGCCGCCGGCCTCCCCGGCGCTCCCGCACCGCGCTCGTGCTCGGCGGCGGCGGCTTCACCGGCGGCGTCTACGAGATCGGCGCGCTCCGGGCCCTCGACCTGCTCACGGTCAACAAGACCGTCAACGAGTTCGACATCTACGTCGGTACGAGCGCAGGGGCGTTCGTCGCGTCGCTCGCGGTCAACGGCGTCACGCCCGAGGAGATGATGCGCGTCGTCAACGGGCAGCAGCCGACGCCGTTCCGCGACATCGACCTGAGCCAGCTCCTGCGCCCGAACCTCGTCGAGTACCTCACCAAGGGCGCGCTCCTGCCGCTGCGCGCGGCGGGTCTGGTCCGCGAGATGCTCGGCCAGGCGGGCCAGGTGTCGATGATGGATTTCGCCATCGGATTGGCCGCGGGCCTGCCGAGCGGCATGTACTCCGGCAAGGGGATCGAGCGCTACATGCGCACGGTGCTCTCCGATCCCGACCGCTCCGACGACTTCCGGATGCTCGCCAAGGAGCTCTACCTCACCGCGACCGACCTCGACACCTGCGAGCGGATCGTCTTCGGCCGCGAAGGCTGGGACGACGTGCCGATCTCGACCGCCGTGGCGGCCTCGACCGCGCTGCCGATGGTCTACTCGCCGATGAAGGTGCGCGAGCGCGAGCTCGTCGACGGCGGGGTGGTCTCCACCACGAACCTCGACATCGCCGTGGAGGCCGGCGCGAAGCTCGTCGTGGTCATCAACCCGCTGGTGCCCTACGTCAACCCCTTCGCCGACGAGCGCCGGACCCTTCTCGGATCGCGCCGGCGCCACGTGAGCGACATGGGCTTCCCGCAGATCGGCTACCAGTCGTTCAAGCTCCTGGCCTACCAGCGCCTGCACGAGATGGCCAAGCAGTGGGAGGCGCGCTACCCGGGGGTCGACATCGTGCTCATCGAGCCCAAGCCCGACGACGAGCTGATGTTCCAGACGTCGATGATGAACTTCGCCTCGCGGACGGAGATCGGCCGGCACGGCTTCGAGTCGGTGACGCTCAAGCTCGCCTCCGGGTACGACGAGTACAAGGCGATCTGCGACCGGCACGGGATCGAGATCTCGCCGACGCGGGTGCGCAAGGTCATGAAGCACTTCGGCGCGGAGAAGGAGCACACGCGCGCCTGGCGCAAGATCCTCGAGCAGACGACGGGCGCGCTGCTGCGTCAATCCTCTCAGGCGGAGTGACAGACGCGGTGCGTGACGGTTGATCGCTTCGCGATGCGGTTTGTCTATCGTCGAAGCGATGGCGGCGAACTCGCTTCACCCTCCTTTCTCCCGGCCGGTCGAAGTGCGAAGCACCACGGCCCTTGCCCTGCTCGGGGCGTGGACGATCGTGGTTCCCTACCTCGCGCGGGCGCTCGGACTTGAGGTGAAGGTCGCCTCGCGCGTCGAGGTCGTCGATCACGTCCTCTCCGGAGCGCTCGTGGCGGCGGCCGGGCTCTATCTGCTCATGCTCGCCCGCCGGCGTTCGCTGGCGGGCGCCCCGTCCGCGCTGCTCGCAGGCGGTGTGTGCTTCCTGGCCGGCTTCTGGGTGCTCTCGACCCACGTGCCGCTGCTCGCGGACGCGGCCCGCTCGCGCGCGTCGTGGGGCGCGGCGCTCTGGCACTTCAGCACCGCGGTGCCGATCGTGCTCATCTCGCTCTGGTGCGTTCTGCGGTCAAGCGCGGCCGAGCCCGACCGATGAGCCGCTGGCGCGCCACGCGGCCGCGGCTCGCCGTCGCGGTGGCCCTCGTGCTCGCGGGCACCGCCGCGCTCCTGGCTTCCAGCGCCGTCGGCGGGCGGCCCGCAGCGGCCCAGACTGGAGTCAACGTGCCCGTGAACGCGGGGGCGCGCAACCCGGGCGACATCGACGCCAACAACTCGCCCACGCTCGCGGAGAACCCGCGCCGGGCCGGGAACCTCGCGGTCGCCAACCGCGTCGACACCCCGGCGTTCTCTTGCGCGCTGCAGGTCTCAGAGGACCGCGGCGCGCACTGGGCGCGCGTCCGGGTCCCGATTCCGCCCGGCGAGGAGCCCAAGTGCTACGCCGGTGACGTCGCCTTCGCCGCGGACGGCACGCTCTACATGTCCTACGTGACCTTGCGCGGCAACGGCAACACCCCCCACGCGGTCTGGATTGTGCGCTCGACCGACGGCGGGCGGACGTTGTCGACACCGCGACGGGTTGCGGGCCCCCTCGCCTTCCAGGTCCGCCTGGCCGTCGATCCGGCGCGCCCGAAGCGGCTGTACGTGACGTGGGTGCAGGCTTCCGACGTCGGGCTGGCCCGCTTCGCCGGACCCGGTAACCCGGTCGAGGCCACCCGATCCGACGACGGCGGAGAGAGCTGGAAGCGCCCGGTGCGAGTCAGCGACGCTCGCCGCGGACGCGTGCTGGCGCCCGCGCCGGCGGTGGGCCCGGACGGGGCGCTCTACGTGCTGTACCTCGACGTGGCCGGCGACCGCCTGGACTACGAGGGCGCGCACGACGCGTTCGGCGGAGCGCCCTACGACGGACGCTTCGCGCTCGTGCTCGGTCGCTCGGCCGACGGAGGGGACACCTGGCAGGAGTTGCTCGTCGACGATCGCGTGGTGCCCACCCGGAGGTTCATCGCCTTCCTGCCGCCCTTCCCGTCGCTGGCCGTGGATCCGCGCAGCGGGCGGATCTTCGCCGCGGTCGAGGGCGGTGGGCTCAGTCCCTCCGACGTCTATCTGTGGTCACTGCCCCGCGGGGCACGCCGGTGGGAGGGGCCGACGCGGGTCAACGACACGCCGCCGCGGGACGGCACCTCGCAGTACCTGCCGAAGGTCGCCGTCGCGCCCGACGGGCGGATCGACGTCGCGTACTACGACCGCCGCAACGACTCCACCAACCGCTTCAACGACGTCTCGCTGCAGTCGTCTTCTGACGCCGGCAAGAGCTTCTCGCCGAGGGTCCTGCTCACCGACCGGAGCTTCGACTCGCGTATCGGTGCCGGCAGCGAGCGCAAGCTGCCCGACCTCGGCAGCCGCCTGGGGCTCGTCTCGGAAGCCTCCACGGTCCTCGCCGCCTGGACCGACACGCGCGCCGGCACCGAGGCGTCGAACAAGCAGGTCATCACCTTCGGCGTGGGAACATTGACCAGCCCGAGGCTCTCGACCGCGGCCCGTGACGTGCTTCGATACGGAGGGATCGTCGTGCTGCTCGCCGGCCTGGCGCTGCTTTACAGCGGCAGCGACCGCTGGCGCTTCAGAGGCGCCCTGAAGGGGCCGCGGGGCGCTTGAGTGGCCTGCCGTCGCGGGGTGTTTCGCGGGGCCCTGCTGCTCGCGGCCGCGTGGCTCCCGGTGGCCGGTGCGGCGGCATCGGCGGCGCAGGCGCCGATGGTCAAGCCGCCCAACGACCCTCTGTTCAAATACCAGTGGAACCTCTCGGCGATGCAGATCCCGGCTGCCTGGGCGGTGTCGCGAGGAGCGGGCGCCGTCGTGGCCGTCCTCGACACTGGAATCGCCTACGAGGACCGAGGTGCCTACCGGCGGGCCCCCGACCTTGCGGAAACGCGGTTCGTGGCGGGTTGGGACTTCGTCGACGGCGACCGCCACCCCGACGACGTGCCTCGTTCGGGGGGCCGCCGGAGTCACGGGACGCAGATGGCGGGCCTCATCGCTCAGACGGCGGACAACGGAATAGGTGGAGCGGGCGTGGCTCCCGAGGCGGCGATCATGCCGATACGGGTGCTCAGACCCGATCTGTCGGGATCGGCGAGGACCATCTCCAGAGGGCTGCGCTTCGCGGCCGACCACGGAGCCGACGTGGCGAATCTGAGCATCGCGGGTCCGACGCGTTCTGCGGTGCTGAAGGACGCGGTCGACTACGCGTCGTCGAAGGGGATGACCATCGTGGCCGCGGCCGGGAACGAAGGCCGCCCGACCGTCGGCTGGCCGGCCGCGTACCCGGAGGCCATCGCCGTCGGTGCGGTCGGCCGGGATCAGATGCGCGCCTACTACTCGAACTACGGCAGGGCCCTGGATCTCGTCGCTCCGGGCGGCGCCGGCGACGCCGTCGACACCGGCTACGGGCCGGGAGACGGCGTGGTGGCGCAGACATTGAAGGGCGGTCCCTCCGACTTCTGCTTCTGCTTCACGGCGTCGACCTCGGCAGCGGCCGCCCAGGTCTCCGGCGTGGCCGCGCTCGTGATCGGCTCGAAGCGAGCCATCAGTCCCGTCGACGTCCGGGCGGCGCTGCGCTCGAGCGCGCGGAACCTCGGGTCGCCGGGGCGGGACCCCGAGTACGGGGCCGGCTTGGTGCAGGCGAGGGGCGCGCTCGGCGCCAGCCGCCCTCCGCCCCAAGATCTGTCGACTCGGGCTCTGCGTCGGTCCTCGGGCCCGTCGTGGACCATCTGGCTGACGCTGTCGACGGTGAGCGCAGGGCTCGCGGGACTGGCCGCGCTCTTCCTCCGTCGACGCCGTCGTCACCGGCGTGTTACTTGATGCGGAAGCGGCTGCTGGCGGACCGTCCGCTCCTGCCGCTCGCGGTCGGCGTCGCCACCAGCATGTAGGGGCCGGGCTTGAGCGGCCTGCCGCCCAGCCGTCCAGTGAAGCGGAAGCCGTTCGCAGCGCCTCTGGCTGTCTGCTTGAAGGCTTCGGGAAGCGTGACAGTCCGCGTGCACTCGGCGGCCTTGCGGTTGAGCCTCGTCTCGGCGACGCAGCGGGCTGCCTTGCCCCGGCCTTTCCTGCGGCCTGAACGCTCCTGGCGCACCGTGAAGCGCACCGTCGAGGGAACGTTGACGCTGTAGCTGACCTTCGCTCCGGCGGTTCGGGGCTTGGTCGCCACGCTTGGCCCGCGTCGAGCGGCTGCGAACGTGCGCGGAGAGACGCGCAGCTTCGCTGCGGCAGGTAGCGGCGCGGTGGGGGAGGGCGAGCCGGTGGACTGCGAGCCGGCGGGAGGCGGGCCGCCCGGGGGCGGCTGACCTCCGCTCGGGGCGTCCGGAGCGGACTGCAGCGTGGCCGCAACGTCCAGCTTGAAGTCCTGGAAGGGGTCGCCGTCGGTCGCGCGGGTCGCACCAAGCGGGGGTTCGGCCCCGAAGAAGCCGATCTGGTCGGCGGGGTCGTCTGACTGGTACGCCAACTGGACCTCATCCGCGGAGAGGCCGATCCTGTCGCCGGGCCGAACAGGGATCTGGACCGGGAAGGACTGGACGGTGCTGGCGGTGACGGTACGTGTGTCGGATGCGACCACGGAGAACTCGCGCAGCGCTCCCGTCGGCCGGTAGACCTTGAACGTCAGGGTGCCGGGGACCGTGCCGGTGCTGTGGCTCCAGGCCGTGATCGTCCCGTAGCCGGGAGGGACGGCGTACGTGCCCGCGGCCTCGGCGACCTGGACCGTGAAGCCGCCGGCTGCGGTCGGCGAAGGCAGACTATGGGCCCGGATCTCCATGACTGCTCCGATCTCGGTCGTAACGGCGCTGGCTTGGTCGACTGCCATGCTCAGCGAGCCGACCACGAACGTGAGGAGGACCGCGATCTGCCTCAGGAGCTTCACGCGTCAATCGTACCCAGAAGGTCTGCCGGGGATGTTGGCATGAGGCAGTGTCAGCGTTCTTACCGGAGATCGGCAGAGAAAGCGTGCGTTGCTATGGTGGCCGCACTTAGCAGCGTGGGATCCCTACGAAGGAGCGGTCATGAAGCGGAGAATGGGTCTTTTCTTGATGTTCGGTGCGGTGCTTCCCTTGGTGGTTGCATCGGCGGCGTGGGCATGCGGCGTCCTGGCGACGCTGTCGCTCGACACGAAGGTCGCCTCCACCGATCAGGCGGTCAAGTTCAGCGGCAAGAACTACAGCACCAGCGCCAGCGCAAGTCCCGTGACGCTCCGACTCTCGACCCGCGCGGGCAAGACCCTGGCGACCGCCAATCCCATCGCGGGAGGGAACATCGAGGGCACCTTCTCCACCAAGGGCATGGATCCCGGCTGGTACGTCGTCTCGGCCACGCAGTCCGTCACCACCGCTGACGGCAAGGTCGTCCCCAAGGCCGGGACTCCGGGCCGCACCACGTTGCGAATCGGCGGCGCGAGCGCAGCCGCCAGCAAGCAGTCTGCAGCCGTCTCCCCATGGAGTTCCTCGATGCCCACGGGTCCGGCTGCATCCGCGGCCTCGGTCGCTCGTGACGACGGCCCGGCGTCCCTGCCGATGCTGTTGGCCATGGCCCTGTCAGTGACGCTGCTCGTGGCCGGCGCGACGCTCGTCGGTCGCCGCCGGAACCAGACGAGCCGACTCCCGCTCGGCGTCTAGCCGACAACCGACTGATACCTCGAGGTGCATGGCGTATGACGCGTAGGCTCAGCCTTGCCGTGGTCACGGCGGCCGTCGCGGTGCTAGGGCTTGTCCCGAGCGCCCAGGCGGAAGTTCGTGTGGGCCAGAACTACCGGCTCAACTCGGATCCGAGCCCGTTCCGCGGGAAGGATCAGGTCGCCCTCGCCGTTGACCCGGGCAACCCGCAGCACATCGTCTCGACCAACGCCAACTATCTGACGGACAGCTGCGAGGCCACCACCAGCTTCGACGGCGGTGCCACTTGGAGCGACGCCGTCACGCTCTTGCCGCCCGATCCGACCGGGGCCGAGATGCCGTTCCAGCCGTCGTGCCGGATCAGCAACCATCTCGGCGAGACCATGTTCCAGACCGTTGCGTTCGGTAACGGGCAGAACGTCTACGCGAGCTCCATCACGCCAAGGACCGCGCCCAACGGCGAGCAGGGCGCCTCGACGCTGATCTACAAGTCCACGGACGGCGGACGGACGTGGGCCAAGGGCGCTGTGGCCATGGCCGGCGGCGCCTCGAGCTCCGCCGGGCCGTACTACGAGCTGCCGACCTTGGCGGTGGACCCCGGAGCCGCGAACGGGGAGGACCGCGTCTACTCGGTGGCTCACGAGACCACGGGCTTCGGCAACAGCGGACCGCCGTGCCCCAGCACGTGTCCGTCGGTGAGAACGGCCGTCTCCAACGACAGCGGTAAGACCTTCTCCGTCGGGGTCAATGCGAGCCCGCCAGGCGTGTCGGTAGCGGGCCCCGATTCGGCATCAGAGCCCGTCGTCAGCGCTGATCACTCCGTCAGCGTTGCGTGGCGCACGGCCGGCCTCGCAGGCTCCATACAAGTCGCGCGGTCGACCGATGAGGGCCGGACGTGGAGTACCCCACCGGTGAACGTGACCAACGTCACCGCGGGAGGCCTGCCGAGTTCCACGCACGTCAGGCCCGCGCCCGGCAGCCCCGGTGCCCAGCCCTCGAGCGGCTCGAGCTTCCCACGCATGGCGGCGAGCGGGAACAATCTCTATCTCGTCTACAACCAGGGGCCTCCGGGCCCGACTGCGCCCGCGGGTGGCTACGCGGGTGCTGACCACTTCATCAACCCCGAGTCGCAGGTCTACTTCCAGCGCTCGAGCGACAAGGGAGCCACGTGGTCGACCCCGAAGCAGATCAACGACGGCAAGCCGCAGCCGGGCAGCCAGTTCATTCAGACGCGCCATCCCAGCGTGGCGGTCGCGCCCAACGGGCGCGTGGACATCGTGTGGGAGGACCGGCGGCACTGGTATCAGGGGCCCGGAGAGCGCAACTGCGTGCATACGCATCTCTTCTGTGACGACGTTCGCCTGGGCGACACCTACTACTCCTACTCGACCGACGGCGGGGCCAATTTCTCGCCCAACCGCCGCATCAGCGACCGCTCGCACAACAACGACGTCGGCTACGACTACCGCTTCGGAACGGGCTGGGCCTTCGGCCCGCGGTCGGTCGCGATCGGCAACGATCAGGTGCTGATTGGATGGATGGACTCGCGCGAGGGCAGCTTCGAAACTGACACCCAGGACATCTACCTCGCCAAGGTGGACTTCAAAGCGCCGAGCGCCGTTCCGCAGACCAGCATCGACCAGCCGGACGCCGTATCACGGTCAGTGGCACTGTCGAAATTCGCGAACATCGGTGGAGGTCAGGGCGCGATGGCGGCCACCTTCGCCACGAGGAACGCCGCCAAGGTCGTGATCGTCAACCAGGATGACGTCGCGGGTGCGCTGGCCGGCGGGGTGCTGGCTCGCGCGAACGTCGGTCCGGTCCTCCTCGCGCCCCAGTCCGGCCTTCCCGCCAGCGTCAAGGCCGAGGTGTCCCGGCTCAGTCCGGCCGGCGCTTTCGTCGTCGGCGACGGCACGAAGCTGTCCGATCAGATCATCGAGGATCTCGTCGGCGCCGGCGTCGATCGGAGCCAGATCGAGCGCCTCTCGGGATCCGGCGACGCGGCGACGGCCGCGCTGATCGCGTCGCGGTTCGACCGCCGTACCGACGCGGAGAAGGCGGCCGGAAACCCGGCGTTTGACGCGGCGGTGATCGCCAACCCCCGCAGTCCCGACGCCAGTGCGGCCTCGGCTCTGGCCGCCGCCCGACGGCTTCCGATTCTCTACGTGAGCACCGATGCGATCCCGTCGGAGACCACGGCTGCCCTGGGCTCGCTCAACATCAACAAGACGCTGGTCATCGGAGGCACCCAGTCGGTGAGTGACACCGTCATGGGGAAGCTCTCCTCCGACTCACGGTCCCCCACTCGGCTCGGAGGGGCCGACCAGTACGCGACGTCCAAGGCGGTGGTCGCAGAGTCGAAGGCACGGGGCCTGCCCGACAACATCGCCTACGTGGCCGATGGCACCAAGCCCATGGACGCCGCGCTCCTGGGAGCCGTGGCGGGCCAGACGACGGGCCTGCTGATGCTCGCACCCGGACCCCTGGACTCGACGGCGCCGGCCCAGGCATCTGCCTTCGGTCTCACCGGGATCGATCGGTTCGTCGTCGTCGGGACCGCTGCTCCATCGCCGGGTACGCCGCCGGGTCCGGGTCCGGGTCCGGGTCCGGGTCCGGGTCCGGGTCCGGCCCCGGGTCCGCAGCCTGGGCTGCAGCCCCAGCCGAAGCCGCCGGTGGTATCGGCGGCGCGTGTGCCGGCGAAGCTGCGGGTGGAGCGTGCCCGGGTGAGCGGCGGGCGGTTGCAGCTGCTGGTGCGCACGACGGCGCTGGCGACGGGCAGCGTGCGCTTTCGCTTTGTGGCGGCGGGGCGGACGGTGTCCTTCTTGCAGCCGATCTCGCGTGGCACGGTGCGCGTGTCGCGGCGCTTGTCGAAGTCGCAGTCGCGGCTGGGGACCGGCATCTTGGGCGTGTCCTACGCTGGCAACGCGCGGGTGCGGCCTGACGAAGTGCGGTTGCGGGCGGCGAGCCGTTCGGCGTCCCTGATCAGGAAGACCGCGCGGATCGTCTCTGGTCAGCTGCAAGTGTCGGGGACGATCTCGCGCTCGGCGCGCGGTGTAGTGCGCATCCGGCTGGGCTATGCGGCGGGCAACGGGAGCGTGAAGTTCTTGAACTACCGGGCGCCAATCAAGAACGGGCGCTGGCGTTTGGCGCAGAAGCTCCCGGCCGACGCCGTGCGGGGCGGTCAGTTGTCGATTCAGTACACGGGCTCGCTGCGTGGGCGAATCGCCGGTGCCCAGACCGAAAAGCAGGTGCCCCCGGGCTGAGCAGCAATCCGCCCGCGGCGCCCTCGGTGGGCCGCGGGCGGAATGCGAGGGCCCCAATACTCCGAGCTAGCCGCTGAAACCGGGGACTCCAGCATCGCACGGTGTTGTCCTTGAGCACCGCGCAGCGGGTGGGCCCAACCGCGAAGGGCTTAGGGGAGCCTCGTGAATTAGTGGCGGCACACTGGTATGGGGTTTGGTGGAGGAGTTGTGTGCCCGGTGGCGAATCGGGGAGCATGTCTGGGGCTTTGGTCGATGAGTCGGGGATCCGGGAGCGCTGGTTGATCGTGGCCGAGGAGCTTGATGAGCGCGGCCGGCGGTTGTGGGCGGCGGCGGAGGCGCGTTCGCATGGTTGGGGCGGGATCGCTGCGGTCGTGCGGGCGACCGGGATCTCGGAGAACACCGTGCGCCGCGGGCTGGAGGAGGTTGATCGCGGCGAGCGGGCGCCGGCGGGGCGGGTGCGCCGGGCGGGCGCGGGCCGCAAGGCGATCTTGGAGGTCGATCCGACGCTGCCTGAGGATCTGGAGGCGCTGATCGAGCCGGGCACGCGCGGGGACCCGGAGTCGCCGTTGCGCTGGACGAGCAAGAGCGTGGCCAAGCTGACCAGCGGGCTGCGCGCGCTGGACCATGATGTGGCCGACAGCACGGTGCGCCTGCAGGTCAAGGCGCTGGGCTACAGCCTGCAGGCCAACCGCAAGACCCGAGAGGGCGCCGATCACCCCGACCGCGACGCCCAGTTTGAGCACATCGCCGCCGTCTGCGGGGCGGCGCTTTTGGCCGGTCAGCCGGTCATCAGCGTCGATACCAAGAAGAAGGAGCTGATCGGCAACTACAGGAACGGCGGGCGTGAGCTGGCGCTGAGCGGAAAGCCGGTCGAGGTCAACACCCACGACTTCCCCGACAAGCAGCTGGGCAAGGCGATCCCGTACGGGATCTTCGACGTCGGCGCCAACGAGGGCTGGGTCAGCGTCGGTATCAGCGCCGACACCGCGCAGTTCGCCGCTGCGGCGATCAAGGGCTGGTGGGCCGATCTGGGCATACAGCGCTATCCCGAGGCCAGCGAGCTGACGATCACCGCCGACTGCGGCGGCTCCAACAGCTACCGCACCCGCCTGTGGAAGACCGAGCTGCAAGCGCTGGCCGACCACACCGGCCTTCAGATCCGCGTGCTGCACTACCCGCCCGGGACGAGCAAGTGGAACAAGATCGAGCACCGCCTCT
>JAABUS010006898.1_pt1 | contig 13439 bp, 16 predicted proteins | sample 5560161 | NCBI WGS metagenome assembly JAABUS01 (sample SAMN10711885, study PRJNA513376) | rock metagenome | isolation source: Antarctica rocks | place: Antarctica: Victoria Land, Trio Nunatak nord | collected 2016-01-04 | reverse complement strand
CATCCCTGAACCAGGTCATCTGGCGCTTGTTGAGCTGGCGGGAAGCTTGCTGAATGTCCTTCACCATTTGCACCTGCTCAGTGGGTGCACACAAGAAGACTGAGCTTGTTTACAATACTATACATGGTGGCATGACTGAGTTGATAGCAGCAGGCGTGTCACACCTCGGCGCCATTTATGCGAGTGCAGGCCTTGGCAAAACGTAGAGCAAAACAGTAGAAACCAGGACCTAGGCAGAGATATTTACGTATACTAGTACTGTGTACACAAGCTGTGATGCACTGCTTGTGTCAGACACATGAGCTTACACAGCTTCTCATGGCAAGCTCCTTCAAAGGCAGCAAAGCAGTACAAGACACAGGCAGTGCTGACTAAAGACCAATTGCCCCATGCATGCCTGCTGCCTTGCTGTGCAGTTGTAGTTGAGTCCAACACTGCCATTCAGGCACGTAATATTGAGAATGACAGTAACAACAATGATGACGATAGTGACAGTAATGATGACTAGGATGGTGCACAGCAGCGGTCAGGTCAGCAAGTATGCTTTACCAGTTGTGCAGAGGTTGCTTCTTCAGGATGTGAGTGCCAGTGCTGCAGAGCTAGTAAGGCTTGGCGGTACCCTATCGCACGGCCGGCACAAGCACTGTCCGGCCTGATACCCTGGTCCAGCATCCATTGTGCTTCCTGCAATGTGTGGAAAGCTGTCATGAGCACACAAAGGCTATAGTCACAAAAGCACGTGTCTAGCATGTGTCTAAAAATGTGCTGTCGTTGCTCTCGGTTCATGTGGCATATGGCAGTCATGAGGGCCACGTATGTGACAGACACTTATTAGGCACAAGCTTGTACATTAGACAGGCCCTCATGTCATATCCTCACCTGAAGCAGCCCTCTGTCCACCATCTGCTCTACTCTGAGATCAATACGCTGAAACAGCTCCAAGCGAGGCCGTTGCAAGAAAAAGCACCTGCATAAGACAGGCCAGCATGAAACTGATCAGATGAATGATGACACAGCCTAATGACTTCAGAAGCCGCACAGTAACATTTTTCAACACGGCTACGCATGGTGCTGGTATTGCTTTCACTTACAGGCTAGATACAACAGAGTGCAGGGAGACACTGCAGCATCATGAGATCTGCTGCTGCTGCTGAACGGGCTGAAAACTTCAGCATGCACTGAGCAAGACGTGAAAACATAGGTACCCAACCGAGCATGCGGTGCACTTATGTTGTACAATCACGCGTGTGTCCACACTCTGGTCATGCACCAGCATCATGCCATTGACTCTCAAGCTGTGACTGAGCAGATGTGTATCAGATACTGCAGAGACACAAGCAACAAGACAAGCTATAATGCTGTGTGTAACACCTGCCTTATGGGACATGTTGGTGCTCATGTATCTGCAGTATCTGATACACATCTGCTCAGTCACAGACAGAGCAATGCCTATTCAACAGACTAGGCCTCACAAGCAGGCAACCAGATGACCTTGAGACTGCAGATTCCCTTGCTTCTACTCCAAATCAAGACAACACTAGCATACACCCAAGATGCATGGGCACCACTGCAAAACCAAACTCCAGCTGCCAATGAAGACTCTGACGCCTGCACTGGCAGCTTGGACATACTGCACTGACACTGCATTGGCAGCTTGACAACTCTGCACTGGCAGTTTGGCAACGTTGGACTAGCAATTTGGCAACTTTCTGCTCACCTGAAGTCGTAATCAAGGGGCGCATCAGCTGGCGGCTCAAACTCTGCAAGGGGTTTGCCTGTGTGCATAACAATCTCCAGCACTCTCATCAGCCTGTAGTAGTTGTTCACCTCTGCACTGACTCGCTCAGCAGCAGCAGGGTCGCCTGATTTGGCAATGAGTGCAGTGCCGGTTTCCCACTTCTCCTTGTCTGTTAAGTTGGACCCTTTGGATTGTTCAGCCTCAGCCCAGACCTGCAGCATTCAAGTAATTTCAGCATGGCTGGCGATCTGGTGAAAGTTAGCAGCTCACTACAACAATTGAAGATAACAAATGTCCAGAACACCATTCTCACTTGCTGGGGCTCAGACGGAGCCAGAGCAGCTTGAGATGTCACAACTGTATAGCAAGCTTCCAGGTTGAGAGGCATTGTTTGTTTTGATGTGCATGCAATCATCAGGCAACTGCCAAACATGCGTCTGATGCCTCAAAGCATGCCAAACTAGCATTGCTGACTTAACAGATTTGTAAAAATATTACAGCCAGAGCCCAATGATGTGATGACACGCAGCTCATCTATTAAAAGCAACAGAAGCCAAGTGGGCTGACAGGCAGTGCTTCCATGCAATGCAGGCTGGTACTGCTTGTTGTTCATGACGCCAGTGTGAACACACTGAATGAAAAAAGATACGAAAGATCAAATGATTCAAAGTATAAACTGATTGAATGCACTTGTTTCCTGACCAAAGGACCAAGCTAGCTCATGCAGATGCCACAGGGTGGGACTGTGACTACCTGATCTAAGGCCTCTTGTGCCCGTGCAGCCAGCGTAGGCTCAGATTTGGGGGTCTGGGGGCGGCCATGCACCAGCCAACGCAAGTAGAGCCCTGTGCCCCCAACCACTATGGGCACTTTCCCCCTCTGCACCAGAATCAGTTTCAGTGGGGCATGACAGAACGCAACAGCATGGATGCAGACCATGTGATGAGACAAGGTCGTATGCGCAGATTGCTGCAAGTGTGCAGCAATGCATCCCAGGTCTGGTCTGCTCATCCTGCAAGACAACTTGCAAAGGGGCTGCATGCATGATGAGTGAGAATGTATAGACAATTTCGCATGGGCGCAGATTGCCGTATGTACAGTCTATGGTGTGTCATGCAGAGGCAAGTAACTGTCAAAATTGATCTCTGCAGTAAGTAGCCCAAACCTGCAAGATGTCCTGTATTGCAGCCCGTGCCGCCTCGAAGAAGTGGCCAGCCGAAAACTCTGCGTCCGCGGGAAGAATGTCGAGCAAATGATGAGGCACACCAAGCCTTTCCGAAACGCTTATCTGCACAGCCAACTGTACAATTCAGGAACCAAGCAGCAGTCACCCGAAGGGGCTTCACAAGGCCTGCGCCCACCTTGTCGGAACCAATGTCCAGGCCCGTGTAGACCTGCACAGAGTCTGCGCTGATGATTTCGCCGCGGAGCTGCTGCGCCAACGCAAGGGATAGCTGAGTCTTGCCAACAGCTGTGGGTCCTGTCAACACAATTACGTGGGGACGAGCGGCAGCTGCGATGGGAATCGTGGCCCTGGAGCGGCAGCTAATCCCGCGTGCCTCCAGCTTGCAAGTGCAAACAGCAACAGCTTTATGTCGCCGAAAAGTGCTGGAGGCCTGTTTATATAACGAACTCGAGAGCAGCCGCATCACAACATTATTAAGATGCTGGGCAGTGCATTGCTGATGACCTGCAACATACAGGATGCACGATCGGCAGTCGAAACAAAAGCACACGCCAGAACAGTTCCTGAGTCTGTGCACTTCGTCAGTCGGAGAGGCACGGAGGCACGGAGGCACGGAGTACGCGCGGCTCCATGGAAAATTTACATTCTGCACAACCAGCATAACAAGTGCCCCCCGGCAGCATGTTGCATTTTTTCAATGACTTCTTCGAGCTTGTTCCTGCATACTTGACAAGTCAACGCCCAAGAGCTGATCAGCAACTCGATGATGATCATCACATGAGAGGGCTTTATACAGGCTTTACGTACAGGAGATTCTGCAGCATCAGAGATCTACATCGGAATGCCAGCCTGACTGGACGGATCAGAGGGGCGCCATGGCCGTTAGGCCTATGGGCCAAGTGAACCTTTACAGAGCAGGATGGAATTGTGTCTTACAGATGAATGTGGAAAACATGTTTTAGTGTGAAGACATTGCCTCAGTGCGTAACCTTATGTCGCAAAACAGGCCCATATGCATGGTAGCTTATATAAAACGGTCAAAAAGCACACAAGGACAACACATGAATGGCTCAACATTGATTAATCCGCCACTGTGACAAATGTACACTCAGAGGCCAGAATGTCACAAGGCAGAATGCACATTGCATCAGAGCGCCCCACACCATGAACATTGTGCGCGCCTGGCTAAAGACTATAGCAAGGCTTGAAGCGCCATGACAGTGCCAACAGCAAAATTTTTACTGAAAGCATTATGACCGTATAGCGTAAGCTCTTCTCAATTCAGCTACCTTTGTGAAGGCCACAGATTCGACTTGGCTTCGACGGTGCGAAGCTTCAGCGATAGGACGAAGTTGACCAGCACACCACTGAGTCGCATACAAAAGCTGACTTTTGCATTCACTTCCAATCACCTCCAGCCAACAGCAAGCTTGTGTCTCTGCTCTTTGCCCAACTTCGTTAGTATGGACAAGATCAAAAGCAAGATTCAGGACTTCAAGGACCCTCAGGGGTAAGCGACCAAGCTGAAGGACGTGCTGTTACTTTTGCGCTGCTACTGTTGGGAAACGCTCTGAGGATCTGCTTTTTGATGCGGCTCGACGGCAGTCGATCGTCTTCGTTAGGTCATCCGCTTTGACAAGCATCGTCTGATCTGGATTTTTGTTCTGCAGCCAAACTGGTGACAAGGCCCTTATGCAAGAGGGCAAGACGGCAGAGCAGAACTACAAAAAAGACCAGGGCAACAACGCACAATTTGGCAAGGACGAAATGGCAGCCTTCAAAGGGGTAAGATGCAGTGTCTTGTTATAGACGTCAACCAGGGTGCTTTGCCTTTCTGTGCCTTCAGTGTAACGCTGTTTGTGTGGTCATGCAGTCCAGCGACACCACAACTCAGTAGGGACTTGAAACGGACGCCAGTAGGCGCCTCCGCAGACTGCAACCTCAGCCTGAACTAGTATCAAGAACGATGGGACCAGACTGTGCATGATATTGAGTAGCAGTGCTGTCTGTATCGCTAGACAATGTCATGTTCATTCCAGATGTTTGCTTGGTGGCAGCTTCGTGTGTGTCGAACCACCTAAGGTCGCAACAGTAACAGTGCACTGCAAAAGCTGTGAAAGATGCATTTGGTATTGATCAGTGTCTTGTATGCGCTGTCAGCTGGTGTTGACTGTTGCCTTTATCACTAGGTTCTGATGTATCTTGACAAGTTCTCTGGTTCTGTAATTTCGAGACTTTCAAATCGCCTCTCGGCATTGTGAATCAGTTTAGTCTGCATTGCTTCTGGTATTGCTGCAGCAATCATAGGTTGTATCACTGGACTGTTTTGCTCCGGTGGCCATGGTTGAGTTGTCCAAACAAAATACGTTTCACGTCTGTAAGGCAATCTACGGGGAAATCATGTCTGTAAGGCAACCTCTACGGGGAAAAGGTGCAGCCGTTCCACCACTGGAACCTGAGGTTGGATTGCAGCCAGTCATAAGTCTGCACCGGTGGTGAATCAAGCACCATTGCTGGTGCCGTGCAAAGCAGTCCGGCTTGACCCATTCGTTTTGATGTTTCGATGAGGCCACAGACAGTATTGGGAAAGCTGGCTAAAGCATTGTAATCTTGCTATCTCAATCCTTTGAGGCAATTGCAGCTGGCTACGAAGCTGGTTGACAACTCAACTGAGCTTGAATAGTCCTTTCATGTGCACCACATTACTTGCCTGCTCCTCATCCAGCACTTACTGTAGACCAGTGTGAAATATCGCTGATCATCCCGACAAGATAGTACAAGACTGCACTGGAATCTGCGCTCCTGTGCTTGCGTAGCGTTTAGTTAACAGTGCCATGCAGTGCATGCCAACAAGCCGTTCTGCGTCAGTCGCACTTACAGGTCGCCCCGTCTCGACCTCAGTGTTCCTTAAGTCAACCCACAAGTTGCATCGTTGCAGCTGTCGATCACAGAATGCTCCCAAAATTAAAGCCGAAAGCCGAATAGAGCAAGATCAGGTCAGCATGCATGTTGTCCTCACAGTGTGAACGGGAGACTTTCCTTCTTGCCACCACAAGAAACTGTGATATGCAGTCAACACAACCTGGGAAGCGAGCTCTGCTGGCCAGTCTAGCTGCGTTGACAATTCTACCTCTTCAGAGCACGCCAGTCCTTGCATTTGGAGGGAGCAAGACAGTAAGGCTAGTCTGACTTTCATGGCTGTGCTATCATACCGACATTCAAACAAGGCTGCGTGAGCCAAATCCAGAATTGAGCAGCTCCCTTGATTGTGCAGGTTTTTGTGGCTGGAGCTACTGGCAATACTGGTAAAAGAGTGGTGCAGCAACTATCTGCTAAAGGCATACAAGTCTTAGCTGGCACGAGAGTAAGCCACATTCACTTGCACACCAATCAAATCATTCAGTCATGAAGCTGCATTCAGCATGCAGATTGCTCAAATCAATTTGAACCTCATCTCCCTGTGCAAGTTGACAAACTGCAGTCAAGGCTATTTGCGACTTTGCTATGCAACTTCACATGGCTGCATATTCACGCTTGAATAGAGCACTTGTCATGTTGTGCAAACCGCTGGTGCTGATCTGCTCCCTTGATAACCATTGACATGTCACAGCCACTGCCTATCACACAGGCTCACACAAAGCACAAGACTCTAACTGCATTGTCTGACTGCAAAAAACACGCCTGTACCTCTTCTGAACTGATAGCGCTGTGCTGCAAAATACAACAGCTGCCATTGTGCCAATGCAACCGTTGTTGAAATGCAGGATCCCAAGAAAGCTGAAGGCCTTGGCTGGAACAACAGCGTGAAGCTCGTCAGCGCTGATGTCACATCTAGCGCGACGTCAGTACCCATGTCACAAGCATTTGTCACTTTCACTGTCCCAGCTTTCGTGCCACATGCACCGGCAAAGCAGGCAGTGCCTGGCTGCTTCTGAGCCATGCCAAATCTGTGCATGCAGCAATAGCCAATGCCTAAAAGCTGCATGGTTTGACCAGACTCTTGGCTTTCATGTCAAGCGAGTATGGGTTGCTATAGCCCTAGTCACTGCACCAGCTGCTGCCACACGAATGCCAATGCATACCTGCTCCATCAGCATGCCATGTGTCGTGCACATGCCTTACACATTCCCCAGTTCTTGTCTGCTCTGCCCTGCTGTTGTGTCTTGTACACAGCAATTTTGGTGTCACACAAAGTGGGCTCATTGCAACCCAGAGGCATTAGCCCCCTCTCCCTGTTGCTGGAGTGCTGAACAGTCTCACCAGGCAGAGACAAGACTCACCCTGCACATGACCAGCTCATCACCAACCAGAAGCCCTGAACCGTCTTGTTGTTGACACAGGGAGCTGTCTGCCGCCATGAAAGGGGCTGATGCCGTCATATGTGCCATTGGTTCCAGTGGCTTCAACCCCAAAGGCCCCAAGACTGTAGACTATGAGGTGACCAAGCACCCCTGTGTTGCCGCTGTTTGTTTGCATGCTGTGCTGTTTGATGCATTGGCTCCCTTATGTATAACTGTTGTTATACATAGTTTTTGTTATACACAACAACCACACTTCCTTTGCGCTGCTGAGTCATGGATTTCAAGCTTGCATTTGGCATGCGATAACACTAATTGCGTAAGTGTATTGTGACAGTTAGTATAGTGTATGAGATTATTCTAAGTGTCTTATGAAAATTATCTGTTTACAGGGTACGCTCCACCTTGTAGAGGCAGCAAAGAAGGCAGGAGTGAAGAAGTTTGTGCTGATGTCCAGCCTGCTGACCAATGGCCGAGATGCCGGTCAGGGCACCAACCCCAACTTCATTGTGCTCAACCTGTTTGGTGGCGTACTAGATCAAAAGCTCAAGGTACCTTTCAATGCGCCTTTCAGTGCTACCAGGTGCACTTGAACACATCTGGAAAAGGCAGCTTTTGCATCCCTTCTGTTTGTGTTTGAGAATTTCTTTCTGTGGGGTAAAACGAACCGTAAATAACATTGAAACACCTGGCAAGACTTGGCCAGGAAAGTGCTTTGCCACAAGGACTCTCTGTTTCTGCTTCTAACTCTCGCTGAGTTGCGCTTTGTCCAACATTCTTTTACCACAGAACCATATCTTTTATTGGCAAAGCAGTTCCTCAACGAAGTCTTGCTGTATTCAAGATAGCAGTGTCACAATGGTCTTACGCCATGTCCTCATTGCAGTCCATGCATGCATGTACACTCAAGGAGTTGATCATTTGGCTACAGCTCTGCCCAGACATGAGTTTCTCTGGTCAACAATCGGAGTGATGCATTTTGTGTGTGTGCAGGCAGAGAAGTACCTGCGAGCCTCAGGCCTAGATTGGACCATTGTCAGGTGAAGCTGTGCCTGAGCATGTGTCACATGCTTGCATCTATCTCCCATGAGCATGTTGCTTGGCTTGTTCCAGCCGGCTGGCGAGCATTGACTGCTGCTTATCTCTTGTACCAGACAATGCACAGAGTGTCGATGGACATCCGTCCTTGGTGTTGCAGCAAATGCCTAGTGATCTTCTAGTGTAGGCTGTGATGATACAGTCCCCAGGCATGTCTCAGTTCAGACGTACAGTATGAAACAGGCATTGCTCTCAAACAAGTGATGCGCGTGTACTCCCTTATGGTGAAAGACAGGAGCTTGAATCCTTTTCGAGTTTGTCCTTGACTCTCAAGGTACCTTGATTTACTATGTCCATGAAGTAATTAGCATTGTACATTTTGTGTGGTGCATGTAGGCCTGGTGGGCTGAGCAACGCCCCTCCACAGGAGCTGGGCAACTTGTTTGTGGGCAAGGAAGACACCTTGTTTGCCGGCAAGGAAAGCCCTGGGCGATCAGTCTCCCGAGAAACGGTATGTACAGCACCACACTTTTGCCTGGTGTAGCAATGCTGTATAACCACAAACTGCTGGCAAAACATGCATGGAAATGTCTCAAGGTTGACGTACTGCAGACAGCTGCAAACAACATTCTTTGTAAATGCAGCATTCTTTGCAAATAGCAAAATGCACAACAGTGTTTGCTGGTGTTGCTAACTGCTATAACAGTGATTTGCAGTCAGTGGCAAGAATGCAGTTGCTGGTATCAATAAAAATAGTATCCACCATCCACGCTTTGCTCATGCCTGTTAAACTTGCAGTATGCCTCTGCATGTCACAGCTTCTGTTTTGTGTACCACGACAAATTTGAGGTGAGTCTCTGTTTGCTGCAGGTTGCGCAAGTGTTAGTTGAGTCAGTGCTCCAGTCAAGTGCCAGCAACAAGGTGGTGGAGATTGTGGCTGGAAAGCAAGTTGAACAGACAGCTCCTGACAGGTGGTTTGCCAACTTGTAGGCATGATCTGTAGACTCAACTTTTATTAGATGCTGCATGCGCACAACTGCATTTGAAGATGCCGCAATATGCCCATCTAACATCCAGGTCTGACTAGTGCATTTGATGGCTGACTTCAAACCATGCAAAGTGATTCCTTTTGTGGCTGAGTCAGTGTGGTCAGGCATCACGCACAAACAGACTTCTGCTCTCAGCCATCTGGATTTTATGATTGCCAGTCAGTGCAATGTTCGCTCGTGTAACAGGTACTTCTGCAGAATCATCTTTGCCTGGTAATGTAATGCCTGATGCTCTGATGTAATGTGGGTGTTGCGTTTTTCTCCTTTCAGAAGTAAACTTTGCAACATCTTGCCACAGACATCTTGCACCAATGGAAGGTTATTTGGCTTACAATTATCAAGTCAGCATCATCAGGAAAAATGCCTCTATCATTAGGACAATCACTAGCTCTCTAACAGCGCGTCTGTTGCATAGCACAAGACACACGTCTGAGAAAAACCACTTCCCATTGGCCTGGGTTCTGCATGCATGTCTTCACTGGAAACGAGGGTTACTTCCCTTTCCAGCATTAGCAGATTTGGAGCCACTTGTGCTCCTTTGTATACGTGAATTTTCGTCTGCAAGGTCGTTGTCTGGCAGACCTCCCTTCTCAGCAGCCCCAGATGAAGCTACTGCGCCAGCTCCAGCCTCTCCAGCAGGCTTCCGCTGGCTGGGCTGCAACACAGTACACCACTCTGTCAGCCAACAGTGGGCACAACCAGCCTTGCGCCTTACACAGAAGACAATGCTTCATCTACCTGACCAGTCTTCTGACCCTTCTGGTCTGACATCTGAGGTCGGGCGTACATGTCTGTCTGGGTTGCAATGGCCTCTGCACCAAGGTTCAAGATATAGAACAGATCAAAGCCAGCTATGTCAGCAAGTCATGCCAATGCCGACGATTGCCTGCAGCTGGGGTGGCGAACATCTGCAGGCCTGCGGCGGCGCCTAGGACTGCAGCAGCAATGCCAGCCAAGGGCCTGACGGGCGTCGCCACCTGGCAAAATCAGGAAGGGCATGGTCAGCAGCATGCACATATTCCTGATCAAGATCTGCTTAGGTGCTGAAAAGGATAAATGTTTCACCTGGTAGTTTGATGCCCTGCAAACGTGTCTGCAACTGCTTCGGACAGGCTTCTTAGTTGTAAAAGCCTGTGCATGCATGCGAGAGGGCTGGCTGATAGTCAGCGGACCCATCGTCATAGCTGCCATGACGTTTTGTATTGCCTGAAACAAAGAGCGTTCAAAAAGTAATGTTGCTAGAGCACGTCCGTTTAACCTGTCGCGCTACGTTTGAGTTGCAACCACGCAAAGATGCATGCCCTATCCCGTGGCAATGAGAGGCATCTAAAATCTGGCGGGCAAACTTGGAATCATAATTGGCTGACTGTACAATGGCCCCAACAGGTGCACGTCTAACAGCATAGCCTCGTCTAGGGGCGCATGTGCATGTCCAATAGCTCCAGTTATAGTCTCCGTTGACCAGTGCTCTGCAGCATTGTCGGAGGCATTCATCCAGCTATCAAGTGGGTAGTTGTGGTAGGTTTAGCCATGTGCCATGGGCACTGGATCTAGATCTGTGGTGGCTGTTATGGCTGTTTGAGTATGCTAAGCTACCTTGAGACAGTGCTTTTCATCAATGACTGGCTACTGTACTGCCACACATCTCTGGGCTCTCAGTTTTGCTGAGACATGCAGCTCTGCAGTGCAACACTGCTACCACACTGCTGATTTGTGCTGCTGCTTTTCTGCTCTTGTGCCAGTATTTGCCTCAAGCAGCTCAACGTTCATGGTGTCATTGCAGTCATGTGCTGCATGTGTGCTTTACAAGACATGTTTGCTGCCCTCAACTTGAGGCAATTCTTGCCTGATCCTATCCACATGTGACATCAAGCTCAAAAACGTGATATCGAATTTCCTGGTACATGAGCACATTGGCAATTGACACTGCATGCAGATCACAGTTTGTCCTGACACCTCTCCTTGCTGCAATGCAGTCATGTATCGCATCTATCGGCATAACGCCAGACGTCGGTGGGTGCGAACAGTCATACGGCAGCAGCAGCCATCGCCTGTGGAGATAAAAGAGTGGTATGATCACCTTTGGGAAGGTCTCTGCATCATCTGGGACAAAGGGCAATCCATACTTTTGGCCGGCGAGTCAGCGCTGACTGCCTGCTTATCAGCAGTTTGGTCCAAGATTGGAAGACCAGCCCTCAAGGGCCTGTTGGCATTGTCCATGTTTCCATTCATGATATTTTACCTGGTGGTAATTGCCTCAGAGTGGCTGAAGCTGTGGGCCAGCATGGACAGCGAAGCAAAAGTTGACACCATAAGCAATGGAATAGGGCTTGCCTGCAATGCCTTTGTGAGTATGATGGATGCAGCAAGTGCAGCATCCCGGCAGTTTTTATGCCAGTGTATTATTTTTTGCTTCAAAGCGCTTGTTGGCAGCATCAGATTTGTTATCGTGACGACTTTTCAAATCGTCAGGTTTACAGTTGAAGCTTTGTGCTCAGGCGTTGCTTTGCTGGTCAGACTGTTCTTTGGCTCTTTCAGAGTTTCAGGCAAACTTGTTGGGACAGTCTTTGAAAAATGCATAGCAGGCATAGGGACTTCTTATCAGCCAGTAGTGAAAGGTTTTGACCAAGTTGTGGGCTATCTAGGGCAGGCTTCTAGTTCAGCAGGAAACTGGACAAAGCGTCTTTTCTCAAAGCTTCTTCCGAAGAAGCAACGTTGGCAGCAGCAGCAGGACACAGAGCTTTTGGCAGGCCTGAAACAGGAGCCCCTCAGCAAGAAGGGCAAGTCCAGGAAAGCCCTTAAGGGCAAACAGCAGCAAAAGCAAAAGCAGCAGGCGCAGCGCAAGGGCAGACCTACATTCTTGCCCTCCCCTGCAACAGGCCCCAGCAAAGGGGGTGGGGTGTCCAGCCCCAGGCTGTCTGTCAGTGCAGACGCGCAGTCTGAGCCTACATCAGCATTCCCAGGGGCTGCAGCTCCTTTTGATGACTCAGATAGTGCCAGTCCTGTCATTGGTGCCAGAAAGGCTGCTGGCCTTCCCGCCAAGCCTGCTTCCCACAGCCCTGTCAAGACCAAGTTTGCCTTTGACGCAACCAGCGGCAATGTATCCTCTGATGTGGACGCTCAGTCTGAAGCTGGCAGCAACCCAGATGCAGAGGTGCTAAAGAGTGACTCTTCGCAAGGTGATGCCGCTTCAGTCAGGGCTGTCAGCAGCAGCCCTGGCAAGGCTGACAGCAGTGTTCCCGCCAAGCCTGCCACTCTTCCCTCCAGGGCTACTGCTGCCAGATCAACACCCTCCCAGTCTCGGGATGACCCTGTCATCACTGCTACATCTCCCAGCGTACTTTCTGCCAAGGCTGATGTCTGTCCCGCCAAATCTGAGACTGCCAAGTTGGAGACCATTCAGGCTGTCAATCGTATTTCAGGCAAGGGCAGCGCCAAGGCAACACCCAAGTCAGCTTCAGTCTCGCCTAGCAGTCACGCAAGCCACCAGAGCACAACTTCTGTTAGTGAAGTGCATGGCAAGGCAGGGCTTCAGCCAAAGGGGCAGTTCCCAGAGCCCCAGGAAGCAGGGCAGCTGCCAGCACCTCCAAAGCCCAGAAAGCGCATGCAAGCAGTCCACAAGCCAAAGGCAGCTGTGGCCACCGCCAACTCTGACGCCAAGAAGGTTGCAATCCTAGCCGACCCCAAGCCTTTGAAGGACTCAGCAGTATTGCCCCAGGGTGGACCAGCTGAACCCCAAGTGCCAGCCCAAACTTTGCCAATGTCTGTACCAGAATCATCACAGCCTGCTCAAGGTGAGGTTCTGCATCTGTCTTCACTCGCCCAGAACCTCCACGTCAAGCTAGGGAGTTTTGTAATAATAATAATAAAATTAATAACAATAGTGATAATGATAACGATAATGATAATGATAACAAAAATCATGATGATAATAATAAGAATAATACTAATAACGCTTTCCAGGGAGTTTTGTATGAACAAGATATGGTCTTTGAATTAGCCCAAGCCATGAGATGCTGCCTGCCTGCCTGCCTGTCAGTTCACCTGTCTGTCCAGATGATTGTCTGTTCACACGTCTGATTGTCTGTGCGGTGATGCGCATGTGTGCTTTTTGTTCCTTCTCTGCCTGT